>ENA-ORDI01001054-ORDI01001054.1-marine-metagenome-genome-assembly--contig:-NODE-1054-length-15994-cov-3.174719_pt1 | contig 15994 bp, 14 predicted proteins | sample MGYA00248628_ERZ508525 | MGnify/ENA primary metagenome ERZ508525 (study PRJEB26195, sample SAMN05422138) | marine metagenome | isolation source: East of Porto Seguro, South Atlantic Ocean | place... | reverse complement strand
AAAGCTATGTAGCAAAGGTCATGCGTTCAGTCTTGTTTTATTCGATATCGATAAGTTCAAACGGCTGAATGACAGTTTTGGACATTTACTGGGTGATAAAGTCCTGCAGTTTTTTGCCTCACTATTAAAAAGTCACTCTAATGACATTCATATTGCGGCTCGCTTTGGCGGTGAAGAATTGGCTATGCTATTTGTTCATTGCAGTCTCGAAGAGACCTTTATGATCACGGAAAAGATTCGTGAGAAATTTGCGGCAAGCCGCCTGAAGAAAAAAGGCAGCCATGAGTCTATCGGACAAGTGACAGTGTCTGCAGGCATCAGCACTTATCAAAACAACGATACACCGATTAGTTTGATTGAACGTGCTGATCAGGCGCTTTATCGTTCAAAAGCAGACGGCCGTAATCAAGTGAATTTTATTTAAGGTGATAAAAAGTCGAATTTAAATAATCAACCACCGCGCGTTTTTGTTGCTCATTCCAGCTAACATCAGCTGCTTTAGCACAATACGAAACACGCTTCTCAAGCGCGGCTAAACTTTTAATATTTTTCTCATCTCGGCTGTATAACTGGTATGCATCACCACCGCTCAATGATGCATGACACTGCAAGCAAGCAGCATCATGCAACTGTTTACCATTGGCATGCACGATAGTGCATAACACCAGTCCGCCAAAAAAGGTCACTGTTTTTTGCAACATATCAGGCAGAGTTCGTTTGTAAGTGAGCAATCCGCATAGCCGCCGGAGGATGCGAATCATAAACAGCAGAAACCAGTGGATCCGGCGTTAAGGTACTGGCATTTTCTTTATATAAGGCCACCAATGCCGCGATCAGATCATCTGCACTGGATACCGAGGCAGCATAGGCATCGGCTTCATACTCATATTTACGAGACAAGGATGTCATCAGTGGATGTAAAAAGAACATAAACACAGGGATGACTAGCATGAACAAGGCAAGTGCCATAGCATTCGACTGCTGGCTAACCCCCAAGCCTTCATAGAACCAAGGCTGATTTGATGCCCAGCCCAGCAATGCCAGACCAATCATACTAATCACAGCCATCACCACCATATTTTTGACCACATGCTTGCGACGGAAATGGCCTAACTCGTGCGCTAATACCGCTTCAATTTGGTCTTCATTTAAGGTGTTGAGTAAAGTATCGAAGAAAACAATGCGTTTATTACTTCCCAGTCCTGTGAAGTAAGCGTTGCCATGACCGCTGCGACGTGAACCATCCATCACAAAAATACCTTGGCTTTTGAAACCACACCGGGCTAATAAATTTTCCACACGTTGCTGTAAATTGGCATCTTCCAGTGGCGTAAATTTATTGAACAAAGGGGCAATAAAGGCAGGATAAGCCCACATCATAAACAAGGCAAAGCCAATCCAAGCTGCCCAAAGATACAGCCACCAGAATTCACCTGTGCTTTGCATCATCCACAAGGCGACCCAAATCAATAAGGCACCCATGATAAGGGTCAACAATGTTTGTTTAATAAAGTCAGAGAAGAACAGAGCCGGGGTATTACGGTTGAACCCAAACTTATCCTCTAAAACAAATGTTCTGTAATAAGAAAATGGTAAGTCTAATAATGAACCAATGACAATAAAGCTCAATAGAAAGAATATGCCGGTCAGCATGGGCGATAGACCCAGTCCATCCCAAGCTGACGAGAGTAAGGACAGACCACCGCCAAATGTCCATGCCAGCAGTATAATCACGCCATAGACATTTTCTTTGCGACCGAAGCGACCTTTTGCCACAGTATAATCTGCCGCTTTTTGGTGAGCGCTAAGACTAATCTGTTCTTCAAATGCTTTTGGCACTTTATTGCGATGCGCCTGAACATGTTTACCTTGACGCATTGATAACCAGAGTTCAGTTGCTGTCATCAAAAACAAAGCCGCTAAAAATATCCAGCTAAATTCGTTCATAAATATCTATCCAATTTGAATCTTTATAAAATGTCATGCAGAGTAGCCTTTGATACAATCACAGGCAAGTAAGTTCAACCAGTCTAAGTCCAACTCAAAAAAAAGACGGAGCCCATGGCCAAAAGTAAAAACAATCTCATCTGGATCGATCTGGAAATGACCGGTCTTGATACTAATAATGACTATATCATTGAAATAGCCACCATTGTGACAGATGCACATCTCAATGTGTTAGCAGAAGGCCCGATATTAGCCATTCATCAAGACGATGCTATTCTTGATGGCATGGATGAGTGGAATACCCGCCAGCATGGCAAATCCGGTTTGGTTGAGCGTGTTCGTAACAGCACACTTAATGAAGCGGAGGCTGAACAACAGACCATTGAATTTCTGAAAAAATACGTTCCTGCTGGTGTCTCGCCAATGTGCGGAAACAGCATCTGTCAGGATCGTCGTTTCCTGGCTCGATGCATGCCTGATCTAGAAGCCTATTTTCATTACCGCAATCTTGATGTCAGCAGCCTTAAAGAACTGGCTCGACGCTGGGCTCCTAAGGTCGAAAAAAGTTTTAAAAAACGTTCATCACATCTTGCTATGGATGACATCAAAGACTCTATTCGCGAATTAGAGCATTACCGCGAGCTCTTTATTAAGCTTCCTGAAGCAGAATAAGCTGTTCACATTGATTTCACAGATAGCACGACAAGCTATCTGTGAAATTATTTAGTGAATAGTTGTGACACACTCCAAAGCCACACTCCCCGTCAAAATTTGTCCTATCTGTCAAAGGCCGTTTACATGGCGTAAAAAATGGCAGCGAGATTGGGATAATGTCGTCTATTGTTCACAGCGCTGTCGTCGACATACTCGTTCATCCGTCTCGCATCATGATTAAGCTGACTTGTTTCCCAGAACACATGATTTTATTGGACTGTGAAACCACCGGTGGTCGGGCCAGTCGGGATCGCATTACTGAAATAGGACTGATTGAGATTAAAGACGGTGAAGTTCAGTCGCGCTGGCAAAGCTTAATTAATCCTGGGCGCCCCATCCCACCATGGATTCACAAAATCACAGGCATTAATGATGAGATGGTGGCTGATGCTCCCGCCTTTGAGGATATAGCTGAATCCTTATATCAACGTCTGCAAAACGTTATTCTGGTTGCTCACAATGCCCGTTTTGACTACAGTTTCCTCAAGCAGGAATTTAAACGCGCAGGCTATGATTATTCAGCCAAAACACTGTGCTCGGTAAAACTCAGTCGACGACTTTTCCCTCAACATCAAGGGCATAGCCTGGATAAAATCATCCAGCGCCATCAGATTGCCGTGAAAGATCGGCATCGAGCAATGGCTGATACGGAAGTGATTCTGGCGTATTTCACCCTCATCCAACAACAAATGGATGCAGCAGTCATCCAGCAGACACTTGCCGATATATTAAAACGACCCAGCCTACCGAGCCATCTTGATAATACGCTTATACAGAAATTACCCGAAAAGCCGGGTATTTATCAGTTCTATGATGAAGGCGGCACACTGCTATACATCGGTAAATCTGTCAATATTAAGGAGCGTGTACTCAGCCATTTTTCAGCAGATCATCGGCATCACAAAGAACTTGATATCAGCCAGCAGTTACATCATATCGATTGGATTGAAACACCCTCTGATTTTGGCGCTCAGTTATTGGAAAACAACTACATCAAACAAACTTCGCCACGTTACAACCGTCGCCAAACCAAAATAAAAAAACTGTATCAAATCAACAAAACGCTTAACAAAGACGGTTATGCTGAATTAGATATTATGCTGGCTGATATGACGGATGCTTCTGATATTACTAGCAAATACGGGCTGTTTCGCAGTAAAAAACAAGCACAAATCAAGTTATTAGACCCTGACGGATCCCCACAAATAATCTAGTCATAAACTGGCACCTGCATCAACGCTTGTATTTTTTTATTCGCTGCTTCCCACTCTCGTTTTTTTAATCGTAATCGTCGATCTCGAAATGCCCTCAATCCAATATATTGATAGGATAAAACAGACCGTGTTTTAATCGAATTCGCTTGATAACCAAGATGACTTTTAGTCAGTGTCATGACCATTCCCAGCAAAAATAGAACGTATTGAGCTAGCATGGCAATCAGTAATAAAACACAGAGATAATTTAACTTGCGTGTTTTGCTTACATTAAAATTGAGCCCTGTTTTTAAGTCTCGAAAGCTTTCTTCAATTTGCATTCGGGTTCGATAGAGTTTCACTATCTTTTTGGTATCTCTTATTTTATTACACGTTAATGACGTGGCGAGTAACCAGGGCTCTTGTTCACGGCTGGCATTAGAACGTGAGTTGGAACTGGCACGTGAACGTTCACCTGTTGCTGTGAGCTTTTTACGGCCTTTGCTTATTTGTTTATAAACGACAAGATGCGTTATAAAGCTGTTCTTGCGTCGCATCCTATATTGGCCTAAATACTTTTCTCGTGTGGTGGCCTGTTGATAAAGTTCACGTGTTAAAAACCAGTCATCCTCCTCGTGTTGTTTACACATGGTTTTGTTTCTAACCCGTCCAACATAATCCCAGCCTAAGGAAGTAATGAGCTCAAACCACGGTACTCGGAAACCCGCATCACTGACGATAATAGGTTTAATATCAACCGGCAACATGGCTTTGAGTCTTTCCATAAACTGTTTATGAATAGTGGGTTTATCTTTTTCAGCTACGGTATAGATTTGCTCAAGCAGGGTCAGTGAGCGACCATCAATTGCCACTGATGCCCGTAATAAAAAGTGTTGTTTGCGAGGATCTAAATCAGACCAGTCGACCAAAATAACGGGATGAGTTTGTTGACCAATTAACCGTATCGCCAAAGCCGAATATATGGCCCCGATTTCATGATAAAGATGAGGGTTACTCACGAGACGCATACTGCGTTTTATTTGATGTTTCTCGCTTGTTTTACTATCAATATTACGACCAATAGCGGTAATAGATAGTTGACTACCTGACAATACACTACTCAATACGGCACATAAGCTGGCCCGTCGAACTTTATGCATACTGGGCGTGACATCATTTAAGAATGTATTCAAAATAGTCTGGGCTCTCATGGTATTTCCTGATTTGATAAGTGTGGTAACTGATCCGATCGTTAAATATTGTGAGAGTTCCTTTTTTTGGGTTTTAGTTCATTGTTTTTATTGTGCCTTTCGTGGGGATTGGTCAGTATTAGACCTCATCTCTCAATACAAACTATGCCAACGTCTCTGCCACATAGAAAAGAAAGCATCCGGCCCTTGTTTTAGTTATCAGCTAAAAAAATGTCTCGGTGCCTGTTGTGGTAAAGAGCAAGCAAAGCTTTATAATCTGCGTGTCGATATGGCCTTGACCCACATCAAAAATCAGCAATGGCCATGGTCAACGCCAATTATTGTGGAAGAACAATCTCCAATGAACAACGGCGTCGATAGTCATTTTCATCTTATCGATCAATGGTGTTATCTGGGACAGGTAGACAGTCATAACACGCCAAACACCCGGTTGTTGAAACAGCCGCAGGATTCGAGCTTCTTTGATATTGATACCTATAAAATTTTATTACGCTTCCTGGCCCCTACAAAACTGAGTCACTTTCCCTATCTCAGGATTCATCCTCTGGAAAATTCAGCCAGTGTTTCCATGAATAGTTGGGGGTAACACGGGTGAGGCTGAATATCATTCTAGGCGATCAACTCAATTGGAATAGCCTTCTCTGGCAGGATGTTGATAAAGCCACTGATATTTTCTGGATGGCAGAAGTCGCTCAAGCCTCTCTGCAGCCAGCATCAAATAAAAACAGAACCGTTATCTTCCTCTCTGCCATGCGGCACTTTGCTAAAGAGATAGAAAAAAAAGCGTTTGATGTCATCTATTATCGCATCACGGATGGCTTCAACTCGTTTTCCGAGGTTTTAACTCATACATTTCATCAGCACGACATTACGGAAATACGTTGCGTATTACCTGGCGATTATCTGGTTATGCAGGAAATTGAACACGTCGTAAAACAACATCGTTTAAAGATAGACTGGTTAGAAGACAAACATTTCATCGCCAAACGTAGCGAGTTCAGTCAGTGGTTAAAACAACGTAAAAAACCCACCATGGAATACTGGTATCGCCATTTACGTGAATCACGCCACATTCTGATGGAACAGGACAAACCCACTGGCGGGCAATGGAATTTTGATAAATCGAATCGGCAAAGCTTTGCCAAACATGGTCCAGACCCAATCAAAGAGAATCCCAACTATTCTGTAGATGACATCACACAGGATGTTATCGACATCGTAGAGAAACACTTCTCACAACTGCCAGGCAAGCTCGATACGTTTAACTGGCCAGTTACGCGTCGCCAGGCGTTGATTCAATTACGTCATTTTATCGACCACTATCTGCCTTCATTCGGCGATTACCAAGATGCCATGTGGACGGACCAGCCTTTTTTATATCACGCGCGCTTATCGGCCAGCTTAAACCTTAAACTGTTAGATCCGCTGGAAGTGATCGATGCTGCAAAAGAGGCTTATCAAAAAAACAAAGCACCTCTCAACGCGGTAGAAGGTTTTATTCGACAAATATTAGGCTGGCGAGAATATGTCAGGGGCTTATATTGGGCACATCGAAAAGACTGGCTTCAGTTTAACGCGCTCGATGCCAAACGTGATTTACCTGAGTTTTACTGGACAGCAGATACGGATATGCACTGTTTGCATCAAGCCATAAAACAAATCATTGATTATGGTTACGGGCATCACATTCAACGGCTTATGGTAACGGGCTTATTTGCTCTGTTGTGGCAAGTCGCCCCCAAACACGTTCATCAATGGTATCTGGGCATGTACGTTGATGCCGTCAGTTGGGTAGAAGTGCCGAACACGCTAGGTATGAGTCAATACGCTGATGGCGGTATTGTCGGCAGTAAACCCTATATTGCCAGCGGTGCTTATATCAACCGCATGTCAAACTACTGTCAGCATTGTCCATTCGACCCAAAACAGGCTTCTGGTGATAAAGCCTGCCCTTTTACTACCTTGTATTGGTATTTTATCGATCAGCATAATGACCTCATTAGTCACAACCCACGTCTGGCGATGCAAGCAAAAAACTGGGAAAAAAAATCACACACAGAACAACACGCCATCCGTGAACGAGCCGCATGGTTATTTCAGCATATCGACAAAAAGCATAAGGACACCTAATGTCAGCATCACATTTAGTCTGGTTAAGAAATGATCTACGTTTAGATGATAATCCTGCCTTCGCTTTAGCACAGCAGCGTGGCGATATTCAGGTTTTGTTTATTGCGACACCCAAACAATGGCTGCAACATAATGAATCTGACGCCAAACTTGGTTTGAAAGCAGCCTCACTGAATGATTTAAATCAAAGCCTCGCCAAGAAAGGCATTCAATTCACGCTGTTAGAGGTGGATTATTTTGTTGATGTTCCCGCTGCTTTAAGTCAGTTTTGTGAAGAAAATGAGATTGAGTCTGTCTGGTTTCAGCAAGAAACCGCCTTGGATGAGTGTAGACGTGATGAACAGGTTGGACAGACTTTATTAGCCAACCATATCGAATGTCATGCCCTTGAGTCTGATCTGCTTGTACCGATTCCAGTACTAACTCAACAGGACGAACCTTATAAGGTATTTACTCCCTACTATCGTCGTTGGCGTACGATTCTTGAAGACCGGGCACGCCCTCCATTTGATGAACCAGAAAAACAAGGTAAGGCGATAAAAGTCAACGATATAAAGCCTGGCTGGGCTGGCGACTATCGCGAAGATCTATGGCTGGCTGAAGAATCAGACATCCTGCAAAAGCTACAGCAGTTTTGTCAGAAAAAACTTAAAGCCTACCCAGAAAAGCGTGACATACCAGCCACACCAGCGACCAGCACACTGTCACCATATCTAGCGATGGGTCGTTTGGGTCCGAGACGCCTTCTACATACTATTCAATATTATTGCGCGGAGCAGAATCTGCACTGGCAGGATAATGACTGGCTAAGAGAATTAACTTGGCGTGACTTTTATCGACAATTACTCACGCATTTCCCCGAACTTAATAAAGAAAAGCCCTTCAAACCAGAAACGGAAAATCTGGTCTGGAATGACAGCGAATCAGCATTTGATGCCTGGTGTGAAGGAAAAACGGGCTTTCCGATTGTGGATGCGGCCATGCGCCAATTAAATCAAACCGGCTGGATGCATAACCGCTTACGCATGGTTGCGGCCAGTTTTTTAACCAAACTTTTGTTTATCGACTGGCGTAAAGGGGAAAAATATTTCATGCAAACCCTGATTGATGGTGAGTTTGCGGCAAATAATGGTGGCTGGCAATGGAGTGCCTCCACAGGTTGTGATGCTGCCCCGTATTTCAGAGTATTTAATCCTCAGCGGCAATCTGAAAAATTTGATCCTGATGGTGAATTTATTCGACGCTTTGTACCAGAGTTAAAGTTTCTTTCTGCAAAACAGATACATGCACCAAGCTCGGCACAACGAAAAGAATGTGATTACCCTGAACCAATCATAGATTACAAAAAAGCCAGACAAGAGGCGATCTCGGCATTCGACTCATTGAAGTAGATAGCGGAGACGCATTTTAAGTATTTGAAATTCGTCGAAATTGACATATGATTCGCTGATGTTCTATGGCGAATCACACGGTTATGTAGATCCCGCTCTGCCAGAGCTGGACTCAGATGCCTTAAACCAAGTTAAGCAACAAGCGGCAAAAGATCTGGCCAAACGCACTATATCCGGCGGCCTGCTCGTGTTTTTAGCTCTGCTTATTTCCGCCTATTATTCACCCATCATGAATGATGCTCCCTTTTTTACCTATTTTTTATTTGGGTTGATGGGCCTCCTCTTTTTATGCCGTCTGTACGTTGTCTTCTCTATCCTGAACACACCACATGCTGTAGACATGAAACTAAAACAGCTTTTTGTGATGTTCTTTTTCTCAGCTCTGACTTGGGGTATTTACGTCGCGGTTTGCCTCTACCTGTATCAAACCTTATTTACTAATATGGTCGTACTGATGTTTACCATTGGTATCGGTGCAGGTGCATTGACTAGCCTGTTTATATGGAAAAGCTGGCTCGAATGTATTTATGCATGATTTTTCTGCCCATCATCGTATCGACCATGCTCAAATGGAACCTGAGTACAGTGAGCATCTTATTTGGACTGATTTCGTATATGATTTTTTTGCTGATACAAGCATCTCGTGCTAACGCAGAGTATTGGCAGTCACTCTATTTAACCAAAATACTTCAACAACAGACCTCTGCGCTTCAACAAGCAAAAGAACTCGCTGAAACGGCCAATCGGGCCAAGACAGAGTTTTTATCCAGTATGAGCCATGAGTTAAGAACCCCTCTGAATGCCATATTGGGTTTTACACAATTACTCAGAACGGATCCAAAATCGCCCCCGCATTCGCAACAGGCCGAGAGCCTTGACCACATCATGAAAGCAAGTAAGCACCTACTAACATTAGTTAATCAGGTGCTTGATCTGGCAAAAGTGGAAAGTGGTCACCTGGATTTAAAATTAAAGCCCACCCATATGGGCAACACCGTCACAGATTGTCTGTCACTGGTGGATAGCTTAGCGAGGCAGAAACAAATCAAACTCTTTATCGCCGACGATCCCAAGGTTTATGTCAATGCTGATCCTATGCGCTTAAAACAAATCCTGATTAATTTGTTGAGTAATGCCATCAAATATAACCGACCGGAAGGCAGTTTAATGCTGGAGTATAAAAAGCAGACAGATTCACTTCGTGTGCTGGTGATCGATACCGGGTCAGGTATTTCTCATGAAAATCAGCAATTATTGTTTTCTAGTTTTTCTCGATTAGGGCAAGAAAATTCGACAACAGAAGGCAGTGGTGTAGGCCTGGTTATCACCAAAAAACTCATTGAAGCAATGGGTGGACGAATTGGTTATCAAAGTAAAGAACAGCTTGGTTCAACCTTTTGGTTTGAACTGCCATTGGCTGCTCAGCCTGTATCCTGATCACTGCTTTAAGGCCACCACTAATAGTTTCAGCTCTTCACTGATAGTCGTTAAGCCTCTTCCAGACTGACCAATACCCACAATATGTTGATTCACATCAATTGAACTTGATTTAATCTGCTCTGCCGCGCGGGCAATGTCATCAACGGTCGCCGTTTGCTGTTGGGTAGCCGTAGCAATCGATGAATTCATTTGCGTAATATTATCCATTGCCGAAACAACGGGTGCCATGGCGAGATTCGCGTCATCGGTCTGCGCTGCGCAACGTTTTGCCGCAGCACTTTGGCGACCAACAATACTGGTGGCCTCCGCACCGGAAGTAGCGAGTTGCTCAATAATCGCTTTAATTTCTTCCGTTGATTCAGTGGTTCTCGATGCCAACAAACGAACTTCGTCTGCCACAACGGCGAAACCTCTGCCATGTTCACCGGCTCTGGCGGCCTCAATAGCCGCATTTAATGCTAATAAATTGGTTTGTTCTGCCACACCCTGAATGACTTCCAGTACAGACTGAATATTTTGACTGTTTTGCTCAAGGCGATGAATAACCGTTTCTGCATCAAGTAAATCCATAGCAAGTTGTTGTGTCGCCGTTGATGCCAGGCTGAGCTTATGCCGAGCAGAATATGTGGCTTCGTTTGCTTGCCCAGCAAACTCTGATGCATCTGTCGCGTTATTGGCGACCTCCTTAAATGAATATGACAACTGCATAACAGCAGTAGCCACCTGATCAGTCGTATGTTGTTGCTGTTGTGTCAGTGTCGAAGTAGCTTCGGACTCCTCTTGCAAGGTTCGACTGGCATTAATCAAGGTTTGCGCCTGATGGTCTAATTTATCAATCAAATCGCCGAGATACTGCTGCAAGTGGAGTCCTGCCTCGACGACTGAGTTGGTCTCACTAAAAGCCAGTTCAGAAGTCAAACTCTGCTGATAATGACCAGCAAGCATGGCTTTAAAAAAGCCATCAAGTTTGAGCAAAAAACGCATCAAACGATTTTGCATGACAAACTGTAGACAAAGCGCAGGGATAATAAAGACAAGAGCCAGCAATACTAACCACTGCAAGCGTTGCGTAATATCCGCCTTTATCTGGCTAATTTTGCTCTCATAGTCAGCCAGCATCGCTTGAAAAGCCAGCATTTCTTGATTCAAGTCTTCTCTGCTTGCCATGACTTGTTGCTGCATGGTCTGGGTATTGCGGAGTTCTTTTTCGTAACGCTGAGTCAGGCTATGCAATGATCTAATACTGAGCTCGCCGATCTCATCGGGCTCTTGTGGGATTAATGCCTCTTCATCTACCTCTGTGTAGATACCAAATCGCGGCATGGCTTCCAGTTGCTTAACCAACTCTGCGAAATGCTGATTTTCGTCCAATAAGGTTTTCTCAATCGCTTTATCCTGGGTCTCAAGATATCGCTGTCGATATAAAGAGATTTGATTCAGGCTATGCTCAAGATCCACCAGCTTCTGAAGAAAATCCGCAATCTGCCAGGCTGGGGTAGATTGTGCTTTTTCTGCATAACGATTCAAGCTCAGTAAGTCACCGTTACGTTCCCGCTCGTTATTCATTAACAAGGTTTGAGGATTAGCTGAAAGTTTGCCTGCAGAGCGCACTTGTTGAACTTCTGACTGCAATGCATCGATACCACTCTGTATGGCTGTATTATCCGACTCACTCAGCCAGTCAAACGTTTTTGTTTTCATTGCATCGAGCTGATTTTCTGCATCCTGAAGTAAATTGGCCTGGCCCGAGGCTAAATAACGTTCCAGCAAAATACGTGTATCAATATCAAACACATTTCGATATTGCTTAAATTCCTGAGTGATTTGATAAGACTTATCGAGTTGATACCAACCCCAGACAGCAACAACAGCCGATAATATGAGTGCAAAAACAATAACAAAACTAATCAGGCGGGATACAAACGATAACTTCACTTAACTTCTCAGCAGTCAAAAACACGCTGAGTGTAAAGTGTATCAATGACAGCTTTATGACAGCTGATGACGTTGTAGCGCCCAATCAATATGCTCTTGGACCATATCTGACACCTGATTTGAACGAGCCATTAATGCCTCAATGACTGACGGACTGGTTTGGGCATTACCCAGAGCAACAGCAATATTCCGCAACCAGCAGTCATAGCCAATTCGCCGGATAGGACTTCCTTCCAGGCGTGACAAAAAGGTTTGCTCAGACCACATAAACAAATCAACGAGTTGCGGCGCATCTAAGCCCTCTCGGGGTGAATAGTCTGACTCCGTGGTCGCCTGAGCATACTTATTCCAGGGACAGATCAACTGGCAATCATCACAACCATAAATCCGGTTCCCCATTAAGGGTCTGAACTCTTCCGGAATCGAACCGCGCGACTCAATGGTTAAGTAAGAAATACATCGACGTGCATCGACTTCATAAGGCGCTACAATGGCTTGTGTTGGGCAAATATCGATACAGGCGGTACAGCTACCGCAGTGAGCGGTTACTGACTGTGTTGGTGGCAATGGTAAGTCGGTATAAATTTCACCCAGGAAAAAGTATGAGCCATGATCACGATTTAGCACATTGCTGTGTTTGCCTATCCACCCCAGCCCAGCTTTTTCCGCGATTGCTTTTTCCATCACCGGTGCACTATCTGTAAAAACACGATAACCAAACTCGCCGACTTCTTTTTGAATGTGCTGGGCAAGTTTGGCCAGGCGTTTTCGCATCAATTTATGATAATCACGCCCCAGAGCATAACGGGAAATAAACGCTTTCTCATCATCATCAAGCACGGACCAGGGTTCGGCTGCTTCTCCCGGCCAATAATCCATTCTGACACTGATAATACTGACTGTGCCTTCAACTAATTGGGCTGGGTGAGTCCGTTTACTACCATGCTTTTCCATAAAGCCCATGTCACCATGAAAGCCTTTTTCCAGCCAGTTTTGTAATCGCTGATCTGCCTCTGACAAATCAAGATCACTGACACCCAGCGCCTGAAATCCCAGCGAACGCGCCCAACGTTGCATACGTAAGATAAAATCCTGCCATTCGATGTCAGTGTTTTGTTTGTCCATAAACCTATTATAAGCTGTCGGGATTGAATTAGAGGGGATCGACTTATGCACATCTTGCCGGATCGTTTATATACTGCCGCGCAAACACGTGAAATTGATCGCACCATCATTGAAGACCATCACATTAGCGGTAGCGAACTCATGTCTCGTGCAGCAAAAGCCGCACTGGATATTTTGATGAGGTCTTGGCCACAAGCCAAACATATCACCGTATTTTGCGGAGCAGGGAATAACGGTGGGGATGGGTATGACCTTGCTCATCAGGCGATTAATAAAGGTTTCCTTGTCGACCTTATCGAGCTGGGTCAGCCTGATAAAATGAGTGATGAAGCCGCCCATGCGAGACAAGGCTTTTTAAGTACAGGTCATAAGCCTCAAGCTTTTAGTGGTCAAGTTGCGGAGACCGATGTCATTGTTGACGCGCTGTTCGGTACAGGCTTGGATCGCCCTGTAACAGGTCATTATGCAGAAGCTATCGCCGCCATCAATAATACGGTTCAGGCTCGCACTTTATCGATCGATATCGCCTCAGGCCTCAATGCGGATACCGGAAAAGTCATGGGCATCGCTGTGAAAGCGGATATCACCGTGAGCTTTCTGGGATTGAACCAAGGCTTGTTCACGGGAGACGGTCCACACTATAGCGGACGCATTTATTTTGATGATTTAGAAACACCAGAGAGCCTATATAAAACATTACCTACATCAAGCCAACTCGCCCGCTTCGAGCACTATAAACAACAATTAAAACCAAGAGCGCGTTCAGCCCATAAAGGGGACTTTGGTCATTTACTGGTCGTGGGTGGCAATCGTGGCATGTCAGGTGCTGCGAGAATTTGTGCTGAAACAGGAGCCCGCACTGGAGCAGGACTTATCAGTGTTGCCACACATCCTGAGCATGCTCACTGGCTGAATATAGACCGTCCTGAGTTAATGGTGAGCGCAATAGATTCAGCGACTGATTTAGCAAAGTTATTAGAGAAAGCATCAGTAATAAGTTTTGGCCCGGGTTTAGGTCAAGATGCCTGGTCTAACCCTATGTTTAATGCGCTTCTCGAAATAGAAAAACCGATGGTCATGGATGCAGATGCCCTGAACTTACTCAGTCAGCGTCCTGCTTACAAATCAAACTGGATTCTTACGCCTCATCCTGGTGAAGCAGGCAGATTGCTGGGCATGAGCAGCAGTGAAATAGAAGCAGACCGCTTTCATGCTGTGAAACTTATTCAGCAGAAATACGGAGGCGTTGTTGTGCTTAAAGGATCAGGGTCATTGATTTGTGATGGCAGCACCACACTAGTATCAACGGTAGGCAATCCTGGTATGGCAAGTGGGGGAATGGGTGATGCATTGACCGGTATTATAGGTGGCTTACTTGCACAAAAAAAATCACTCTTTGATGCTGCCAGCCTTGGTGTCATACTTCATGGTATGGCCGCTGACAGAGCAGCCAAAGAACATGGAGAACGGGGATTACTGGCATTAGACTTATTACCTCATCTTCGTCATCTGTTGAATTTAAAATAAGAAAAGAACGTGCATAGATATCTTGATAACGAAAAAGCGACCATCAGCCTAGGTAGAGACCTTGCCATGCTGATGCCTGACAAGCTCTTCACCATTCATCTTGAAGGTGAACTGGGTGCAGGAAAAACGACCTTCACCAGAGGCTTTGTGCAAGCGCTTGGGCATCAGGGTAATGTCAAAAGTCCCACCTATACTCTTGTTGAACACTACCAGCTTGATCACAGGGATATTTACCACTTTGATTTATATCGTCTCAGCGATCCCGGTGAGCTTGAATTTATGGGTATCGATGATTACTTTCATAACAATGCCATATCATTGATTGAATGGGCGCAACGCGGTCAGGATTTTTTACCAGCGCCAGATCTGATGATTCACTTATCGTACCAATCAACCGGAAGACAGGTAGATATTCAAGCAATGACAGCTTTGGGTGAAGAAGTCTGTGGAAAACTTCACAAATAGTTCAACTTTCCCTTGTATCTCATTTATTTAGAAAGAAAACTTGATTTTAATTTTAAGCAAAGAGAAAATAACGGCCAAGTGATCATAAGGGTGTTGAGATGGTCCGTCTCCTACTAAGTTTTTTTCTGCTATTTCTGAAAATAAAATTGTTTTTTTATCTAACGAAGCCTTTAGTTTTTCAATCTCGCCTCCTTTAATATTATGTGGCGCAATTACATATTTTATAGCAGCAGAAGCATCATTATTTATATAGTCTTTCAATAAAGTCTCATCTTCTGGCCACGTACTTCCCGCAACAAAGCACAGTTTATCTTGTTTAAATTCTTCTAAAAAAGCTAAAGTATTATCTCTTTCTAATATTTCTGAAACTCTATCAAAACGTGTGTCTCCACTTACGGTTACATTTTTAATATCTATACTTTCTAGTAATTTTTTGGAGTTTTCATCTTGAACAAAGAAATGATCAAAAGTTTGAAGGGATTTTCTCATAAAGCTTCCATACCAATGAAAAAACGCCTGACTTTCCCTAAAAATTCCTGATACTAATAATGTTGGAACATTTTCTTTTTTTAAAGCGGAGAGATAATTAGGCCAAAATTCATATTTAACAAAAATAGCGAGCTCAGGTTTTACAATTTTTAAAAATTGCTTTGCATTGTAGGTTGTATCTAAAGGAAGGTAACAAACAATAGCTGCTGCAGTAGTATTCTTTTTTACCTCATACCCAGACGGCGAAAAAAAAGTAACTAAGATTTTATGCGAAGGAAATTCTCTTTTGGTTTGCTCAATTACAGGTAAACCTTGTTCAAATTCTCCTAAAGATGCGCAGTGAAACCAAACAATATTGTTTTGATTCTCAGTTGCGGTTTTTAGCTTTTGAAAAATGTTGTTTCTGCCCTTTATCCATAATTTAGCT
>ENA-ORDI01001053-ORDI01001053.1-marine-metagenome-genome-assembly--contig:-NODE-1053-length-15997-cov-6.397802_pt1 | contig 15997 bp, 10 predicted proteins | sample MGYA00248628_ERZ508525 | MGnify/ENA primary metagenome ERZ508525 (study PRJEB26195, sample SAMN05422138) | marine metagenome | isolation source: East of Porto Seguro, South Atlantic Ocean | place... | reverse complement strand
AAATTTATTATTATCAAAAAAAAATTGAGTAATACCTTTTGTTGCACCTAAATCAATTTTTCTTTTCAAATTATCAATATCCTCTTGAATATCTTTAGATTCAGGATGTTTTTCAGGAAAAACTGCAACAATTATCTTAAAATCTCTTATTTCTTTTAAATCTCTAATAAGCTCACTACAATAGTTATACCCATTAGGAAAAGTAACAAATTTCCTTTTTTTACTTAATTTTATATTCTCTGGATCTCCTCTTATTGCAACAATTGATTTAATTCCCATTTTCCAATAATTAATCGCTAGTTTTTTTATTGAATCCCTAGTATCGCCAATACAAGTTAAATGAGGAATGGGTTTTATTGAAGATCTATAAGTAAATTTTTTAATTGTATCATGTGTTCTTTGTCTTGTTGAGCCTCCTGCTCCATAAGTAATTGATACAAAATCTGGATAAAAGATTTTTAGCTTATTAAGCGTATCCCATAAACTTTGAGACATTTTTAGATTTTTTGGGGGAAAAAATTCAAATGAAATTTTAAGGTTTGTTTTCATTAAATATAAATTACCTGTGAATAACTTTTTTTTTAATTGTTTTTAATAAAAATAAAATAGTATATTATTACTACTTGAAAATTATGAGGGTTTTTTTTATTAAAATGCATTTATATAGGTTTTTTTTAATTGTAGCATTTCTTTTTTCCTTTAATTTTTTTGCAATTGCTGATCACCATGAAGGCACCATCGTAATTGAAGAAGCAATTATAGTGGAATCTGAATTTGATCTTGATGAAACGTATAAAGAAAAAGATTTTAGTGATATTGATCCAATAGAGGGTTTTAACAGAGAAGTTTGGGATTTTAATCTTGGTTTAGACAAAGTATTAGTTAGACCTGTGACAAGAGGTTATGTAGATGTAATTCCTGATCCATTTAGAAGAGGCCTTGGTAATGCAATAGATAATTTTTTTAGAACTCCTCAATATTTTATAAATAATCTATTACAAGGAAAAATAGGTGCTGCTTTTGGTACAGTATCTAGACTAGTAATTAATTCAACAATTGGATTGGGTGGCTTTGTTGATGTTGCCGGGAAAATGGGAATAGATAAAAGACCTGAATCCTTTGGAGACACATTGGGAGTATGGGGATGGAAAAAAAGTAGTTATGTACAAATTCCATTTAAAGGACCTCAAACATCAAGAGATATTGTTGGTTTTATAGGTGATATTTTTACAGATCCACTAATTTTTATTGGCGTACCACTTTGGGGGAATATAGTAAAATCTGCTGGTACCGCGGTTGATGATAGACAAGAATCTCTTGGTATTCTTGAAGAAATAGAAAAAACATCTTTAGACTTTTATTCTTCCATTCGTTCAATGTATATACAAAAAAGAACTGATGAAATAGAAACTGATAAAGTTACAGATTACAAATCATATTTAGAAAAATAAGAAATGTTTTCGAAAAAAGTTGTCTTAATAATATTTTTGATTTTTTTTCTTATTTCACCAAAACAACAGTTTAATTATATTTTGGCTGAAAGTGATCCGGGATCATATGTAATGGAGATGACAACAAATGCTATAAATACTCTTACAAATAAATCTATAAGTCAAAATGAGAAAGAGAGTCAATTTGGAAAATTATTTGATAAAAACTTTGATGTATCTTCAATTTCAAGATTTGTTCTAGGAAAATACTGGAAACAAGCTTCTTTAGATCAAAAAAAAAATTTTATAAAAGCTTTTAGAAATTATGTTGTTAAAACCTATTCTTCTAGATTTAATGAATATTCTGGTGAAAAATTAAAATTGGTAAATTATGAAAATCAAAAAAATCCTAAAATTTTTTTAGTTCATACTATTCTTGAGAGACAAGACGCGCCAGTAATAAAAGTAGATTGGAGAATAGGGAAAAAAAAAGATAGATTTGTAATTCTTGATATAATTATTGAAGGAATTAGTCTTGCAATAACCCAAAGATCTGAATTTGTGTCAGTCATTGATCAAAATGAAGGTAGTATCGATCAACTTATTTCTTTGTTGAAAGAAAGAACATAATTTTTTGGTGGGCCCGGCAGGACTCGAACCTGCGACATCACCGTTATGAGCGGCGTGTTCTAACCAACTGAACTACAGGCCCAATATAGTACATTTTTTTATTTAACAGTGTTCTTTAACTCCTATCAAGGAAACTTTTTAATTGTTTTCTTCTACTTGGATGTTTTAATTTTCTCAATGCTTTTGCTTCTATTTGTCTTATACGTTCTCTAGTAACTGTAAATTGTTGGCCAACTTCCTCTAAAGTATGGTCTGAGTTAACTCCTATACCAAATCTCATTCGCAGTACTCTTTCTTCTCTAGGGGTAAGACTAGATAACACTCTAGTTGTAGTTTCTCTTAAATTAGAATTTTCTGCAGCTTTTCCAGGAACAATTGTATTTTTATCCTCAATAAAATCTCCCAAAAAGCTATCTTCATCATCTCCAACAGGTGTTTCAAAACTAACAGGCTCTCTTGCAATTTTCATAACTTTTCTTATTTTTTCTAAAGGTATTGATAATTTTATTGATAATTCTTCAGGTGTTGGTTCTCGTCCAATCTCGTGTAACATTATTCTAGAAGTTCTAATAATTTTATTAATTGTTTCTATCATATGTACTGGAATTCTAATAGTTCTTGCTTGATCAGCAATTGAGCGAGTAATTGCTTGTCTTATCCACCACGTTGCATAAGTGGAGAATTTATAACCTCTTTTATATTCAAATTTATCAACTGCTTTCATTAAGCCAATGTTGCCTTCTTGAATTAAATCTAAAAATTGTAATCCTCTATTTGTGTATTTCTTGGCTATTGAAATAACTAATCTAAGATTTGCCTCTATCATTTGCTTTTTTGCAGTTTCAGATATTCTTTTTCCAATACTTATTTCATTCGATAAATGTTTTAGTTCAGTAATAGCAAGTTTAGATTCGTTTGATATTTTTATTAATTCTTTATTAACTTTTTTTATATCTTTAGAATTTTTTTGGAAATATCTTTTCCATATCTTGCTATGCTTAGCTTGTTTTTTAGACCAATATGAATTTAATTCATTCTTATCATAATACTTAAGAAAATCTTTTTTATCTAAACCAGTGTTTACAGCTAATCTTAAGAGTTTTCCTTCGGGTATAATTAATTTTTTATTAATTTCGTTTATCTTTAATATGAAGAATCTTATACAATCTTCACTTAAACATAACTTATCAAGATAATTAACTAATTTTTTTTTAATTAATTGATAATTTTTTAATTTTTTATCTGTTAACATTTTTGTTTTATTTAATAATACTTTTTTCTCATTTATTAAATGTTTAACTTTTACAAAAGTTTTATTTAAATTATCCAGAATTGTGAATATCTTATGTTCAATTTTTGATTCCATGAAAGAAATAGTAAAATTTTCTTCATCAAATGGCTTACTCTTATTTATTTCAAAATCTGGCTTTTTATTTTGTTCTTTTGTCTGAATTTCATCTTCATTTTCTTCTTCATTATTTTTATTTTCAGATTCGGTTTTTATACTTTCATTAGTGTCTACATTTAATGAAGCATCTTCAAAACTTATAGGAATTTTTTTATCGATATATTTTCTATAAAATTTTTCTAAATCAATAACATTTCTCAGGTATACTTCACCATCAACAATTTTTTTTTTTAAAATTGAGAAATATTCATAAACAAAGGGAAACTCATAAATAGATTGTAAAATCTTATTATTACCTTCCTCTATTTTAATTGATAATTCTACTTCACCTTGTCTAGTTAATAAGTCGACTGTACCCATTTCTTTAAGATACATTCTAACTGGATCACTAGTTCGCGCTTCACCTTTAAGTAATTTTTTAGCAAGTCTTTTTTGCTTTTTTAATAAATTTGAGTTTGCGTTATTAGGTCCCCTATTTCTTCTTTTTAGTAAAATGCCTTTAATCTTTATATGATTCAAGACTACAGCAAAATCAGCTGAATCAAGAACTTCAGGAGTAAAAAACCTTTTAATTTTTGTAAATGATATTTTTCCTACTTTTATTGTATCTTCAATAAGAGATTTAAATTGTGGTATATACTTATCTTTTCTTATTAAATCATAAACAGATAACTTTTTTTTAACGCTTATATTTTTTTTATTAGTTGTTGCTTTTTTTTGTTCTTTAATCATTAAATCCCGTTTACTATCTTGAAGATAAATATTTTAACAATAGATACTATATTAAAAAAATAAATTTTAAACTATTTTTTTTCTATATTTAAATTATATTTTTTAAATTTGATATAGTTTTCTTCGTCTAGTTTAGTTAGTAACTTATCTGCTTCTTTTTTCATTATATTAGTATTTTTTTTTTTTAAATATTCTACTAAATATTCATCCCATCCTTTTAAGATCAAACCTATATTACTTTTGTTTTTTAAGAAAGGTGCATGAAGTAATATAGACTTATCTATAATTTCTAAAATTATTCTCCTATACTTAGAATTTAACAATGTGGCCCTAATGTCTAAATTTTCAATTGTTTTTTTTTTATTAAAAAATTCAACGATTAAATCTTTAATATTGTTAAATTTTTCATGAGTAAAATTAATTGATTTAAATTTATCGCTAACATTCTTTAGTAAATTAGGATACAAAATAATAGTACCTATCAGGACTCTTTCAGTAATTTTATTTATATTAATAATATTTTTATTTAATAAATATTCTTTTTTTTCCTTATTTTGTATTCTTTTACCTGAAAATTTGAATTCTTGAAAAAATTTTTCTCTAAAAAAATTTTTATAATTCTTTTTTACTGTAAAGTCGTTAATCAACCTTGTTAATCTATTAATTTCTTCTTCCAATTCTGCTCTTTTTTCTGGAGTATTAAAATTTTTTCCATAGATTAAATTATTCCATACATAATCAACCAATGATGATTTACTTTCGAAAAACAAACTAAGATCTTTTAAATTATCAGATAAAATTAAACTATCTGGGTCTTCTCCAGATGGCAATTTAACAAAATTTAATGAGTAACCAGGTTTTAAATATGGAAAAATCAATTCAGGTATTCTTTTTGATGCTTTTTGACCTGCTTCGTCTCCATCCATACACAATGTTGGCTCTTTAGAAATACGCCAAGAATAAATTATTTGTTTAATAGATATAGCAGTGCCCAATGGTGCTACAGTATTTTTAAATCCGGCATTATGCATTGAAATAACATCGGTGTAACCTTCGACTATATAAAGTTCGTTTTTTTGAATAGGGTTATTTTTACATTGCTGCCAACCAAACAAAAGATCTCCTTTTTTAAATACATCTGTTGAAGGAGAATTTACATATTTTCCAATTTGGTTCTCAGACAAAGCCTTCCCCCCAAAACCAACTACGTTAGAAAAATAATCATAGATTGGAAAAATTATACGGTTATTGAATCTATCAAATTTTTCATTATTTTTACTTGAAATTATAATTAAACCAGAATCCAAAATATCCTTTGAGGAAAAATTTTTGGACTTTAAATAATTATAAATAGTATCGTTTTTTTTTGGAGCGTAACCTAAACAAAAATTGTTTATAATAGTTTCATTAAAATTTCTTTTTTTAAAAATTTCTTGAAGGTATTTGTTAGTTTTTAGTTCTCTTTTTAAATTATGATGGTACCAAGTAGAAGATATTTTCAAAATATCCTTTAAATTTTTTATTTTATTTTGAACTATAACATCTTCTTTTTTATAAGCACTCTCTTCGATTTTAATACCAGCATAACTTGCCAATTTTTTAACTGCTTCTTTAAAGGATAGGTTTTCAGTTTTCATTACAAAATCAAAAACACTTCCATGTTCTCCACTACTAAAGCAATGATAAAAACCTTTTTCATCTGATACTGTAAAAGATGGTGTTTTTTCATTTGAAAATGGTGAAAGCCCAATAAATTCTTTTCCTTTAGCAGCTAATTTTACTTTTTTTGAAACAATATCTGAAACTTTTACTCTAGTTTTGATTTCATCAATTAATTGGCTACCAAATTTCATAAAGTAATTACTTTTTAACGGTAAGAATAATTTTAACACAAGAACTTACTTTAGCCATGTCTATTTGGGAAGAAGATTTATGTTTTTTTATTTCAGACATAACTTTCCCCATATCTGACATATTCTTAGCATTTAATTTTTGTATTATTTCTTTACATATATCTTTAACAACATTGTCGTCTAATTGTTTTGGTAAAAATTTTTGAATAATATCAATTTCTTTTTTTTCTTTATCCACAAGCTCCGTTCTATTTCCCTTTTCATATAAATCAATACTTTCATTTCTCTGTTTAACCATATTTTTTAAAATACTAAATATTATTTCATCTGTAATTTCCTTATTTTTATCTTCAGATCTAAGAGCTATTTCTTTATTTTTTATAGCAGCAAGTATAAGCCTTATAGTATTAATTGATTCTTTATCTTTATTTTTAATTGCTGTTACTAGATCATCTGTTAGTTGTTTTTTTAACATTTTAAAAGAAAAATTTATTAAAAACTTTTTTTTGCCTTATATCAACTTGATTCATGAATATAATTTATTGAAAACATTGATTCCTTTTTTTAAGATAATTACTTAAATTAAAATAAATTTTTTAAAAAAAAAAGATTTGAATATTATTGTGAAATAAATACATTAGTTAGAGCTAAATAAAGGAGGTTAAAAACGCCGCCTAAAGAAAATTTTTTATTCAATCAAAAATCTAATGCAGTACTGGCTTTAGCAAACAACACTATTTTTTTTGGTAATGGAATTGGTTATGAAGGCCAAGTAATTGGTGAATTGTGTTTTAATACTTCAATTTTTGGATATCAAGAAATATTAACTGATCCATCTTACTCAAATCAAATAATTACTTTCACATTTCCGCATATTGGTAATGTAGGTGTAAATAAGTTTGATGTCGAATCTAAAAAACCAGTTGCAAAAGGATTGGTTATAAGAGAAGAGATTTCAGTTCAATCAAATTATAGAGCAACTGATAGTTTTCAAAACTGGCTAAAAAAAAATAAATTAGTTGGAATTTTTGGGGTAGATACAAGACAAATCACTCAAATCTTAAGGGAAAAAGGATCTGTTAATGCGATAATTGCGTATAAAAAAAATGGGAAATTTAATTTTAAAGAAATTGCTAAAAAACTTAAAAATTGGGAAGGAATTAAGGGGTGTGATCTAACTAGAGGAGTCACTAGAAATAAAAATTGTTCATGGAATAGAACAGTATGGTCAAAACTTAAAGGTTATGGATACAATAATAGAAAAAAACATCATATTGTAGCAATAGATTACGGGGCAAAAGACAATATATTAAGGAATCTAGCCTCTCTTGGCTGTAAAGTTACAGTTGTTCCAGCGACAGTTCAAGCTAATGATATTTTTAAATTAAAACCAAACGGCATTATTTTAAGCAATGGACCAGGGGACCCAGAAGCCACTGGAAAGTTTACAATTCCAACTATAAAAAAAATTCTAAAAAAAAAAATTCCAACATTTGGTATTTGTTTGGGTCATCAGATTCTTGCTATTGCTTTAGGTGGTAAAACAAAAAAAATGCATCACGGTCACAGAGGTGCAAATCATCCAGTTTTAGAAATGGAAACTGGTAAAGTAATAATTACAGTACAAAATCATGGATTTGAAGTTTTAAAAAATTCATTACCTAAAAACGTAAAAATTTCTTATAAGTCACTTTTTGATGAGTCAATTGAAGGCTTAGAATTAATAAATAAACCAGTTTTTTCGGTTCAATATCATCCCGAGGCATCTCCTGGACCGCACGACCACCTTAATTTATTTAAAAAATTTTATAATTTAGTAAAAAAAAATGCCTAAAAGAAAAGATTTAAAATCAATTTTTATAATAGGAGCTGGCCCAATTATAATTGGGCAAGGCTGTGAGTTTGATTATTCAGGTACTCAAGCATGTAAAGCTCTTAAAGAAGAAGGTTATAGAGTAATTTTACTTAATTCAAATCCAGCAACAATTATGACAGACCCCGATGTTGCCGATTCTACTTATATAGAACCAATAACTACAGAAATTATAGAAAAAATTATAAAAAAAGAAAAACCTAATGCAATTTTACCAACAATGGGTGGGCAAACGGCATTAAATGCTGCTTTAAAAATTGAAAAAAAAGGCATGCTCAAAAAATATAATATTGAATTAATAGGAGCATCGATAAATACAATAAAAAAAGCTGAAAATAGAGAATTATTTAAGAAAGCAATGTTGAAATTAGGTTTAAGAACTCCTAAAAGTTTTATTGCAAAAAATATAAATACTGCAAAAAGAATTTTAAAAAAACTTTCTTTACCCGTAATAGTTAGACCATCTTTTACATTAGGGGGTCAAGGTAGTGGAACAGCAAAAAATTTAAAGGAATTTAAAAAAATTGTTTCACAAGGTTTAGATGATTCACCAATTAATGAGGTTTTGATTGAAGAGTCTGTTTTAGGCTGGAAGGAATATGAGCTAGAAGTAGTAAGAGATAAAAATGATAATTGCATAGTTATATGTTCAATTGAGAATGTTGATCCAATGGGCATACATACAGGTGATAGCGTTACTGTTGCACCAGCATTAACTCTTACAGATAAAGAATATCAAATTATGAGAAATGCTAGTTTCGCAATTTTAAGAGAAGTAGGTGTGGATACAGGAGGATCAAATGTCCAATTCGCTATTAATCCTAAAAATGGTGAAATGGTAGTAATTGAAATGAATCCAAGAGTCTCTAGATCATCTGCTTTAGCTTCTAAAGCCACAGGATTTCCAATTGCAAAAGTTGCAGCTAAGTTAGCAATAGGCTTAACCTTGGATGAAATAAAGAATGATATTACTAAAACAACACCTTGTTCTTTTGAGCCAACAATTGATTATGTGGTTACAAAAATTCCAAGATTTACTTTTGAAAAATTCCCAGGAACTAAAAACATTTTAGGAACTTCGATGAAATCTGTAGGAGAAGTTATGGCAATTGGGAGAAACTTCTGTGAGTCTTTTCAAAAAGCAGTTAGATCATTAGATAAAGGATATGATGGACTAACTAATGATAAAGAAACAAAAACAAATATAAGTTTTCCTTCACCTTTAAGATTTTTTCAAATTGCTGAGGCTTTTAGAAAAAAAAGTAATATTAATTTAATTTATAAAAAAACAAAAATTGATAAATGGTTTTTAAGAGAAATTAAAAAAATTATTGACTATGAAAATTTAATTAAAAAAAAAGGAATACCAAAAAAAAGAGAAGCAATTCTACATATTAAAAGTTTAGGTTTTTCAGACAAAAGATTGGCTTTTTTGACTAACAAAAATGAAAAAGAAATAAGAAACCTAAGAAAAAGGTTCGATGTAAAGCCGGTTTATAAAAGAGTGGATACCTGCGCCGCAGAATTTTCTTCTTTAACTCCTTATATGTATTCAACTTATGAACAAATACCAAAAGGTATTGATAATTGTGAAGCTAAACCAAGTAAAAAAGATAAAGTAATTATTATTGGTGGAGGTCCAAATAGAATTGGTCAAGGTATAGAATTTGATTATTGTTGTGTTCATGCATCCTATGCATTAAGAAAAAAAAATATTGAAACAATAATGATTAATTGTAATCCAGAAACTGTTTCTACCGATTATGATACTTCTGATAGACTTTATTTTGAGCCTTTGACGCCCGAAGATGTAATAGAAATTATAAAAGTTGAAAAAAGAAAAGGAAAACTTCTAGGTTTGATATTGCAATTTGGTGGTCAAACACCTTTAAATCTTGCTAAGCATTTAGTTAAAGAAAAAATTAAAATTTTGGGAACTTCTTTAAATTCAATAGATATAGCGGAAGATAGAAAAAAATTTAAAAAAATAATTAAAGATCTAAAAATTAAGCAACCTGTTAGCCTAACTGTAAATAATATAAACGAAGCAAGGAAATGTTTCAAAACAATTAAATTGCCACTAATAATTAGACCGTCATACGTTTTAGGTGGAAAGGCAATGGAAATAATTAATGAAAAAAAAGAATTTTTTAAATATATTGAAAGAGCTCTTAAAATAACAAAAAAATCACCATTGTTAATTGACTCTTACTTAAAATCAGCTATTGAAGTAGATGTTGATGCTATTTCAGATGGAAAAAAAGTATACATAGCCGGTATATTGGAGCACATAGAAGAAGCTGGTATCCATTCAGGAGATTCTGCTTGTGTAATACCTCCATACACCCTAAATAAAACTATAATTCAACAAATTGAAAAACAAACGACAAAACTAGCAATAGCTTTAAAGGTAAAAGGGTTAATAAATATTCAATTTGCGGTTCAAAATAATGATATTTATATAATTGAAGCAAATCCTCGTGCTAGTAGAACCGTTCCTTTTGTTGCAAAGGCAACAGGAATTCCGATTGCAAAAATTGCCGCTTTAATAATGTTAGGAAAAAAAATAAGTGATTTTAAATTACAAAAAAATCAATTTAAGCATATTGCTGTTAAAGAATCAGTCTTCCCTTTTTCTAAATTTGATGGGTCTGATATTATTCTGGGACCAGAAATGAAATCTACAGGTGAAGCAATGGGAATAGATTATAATTTCGGAAAAGCATTTGCAAAATCTCAGTTGTCAGCAGGCGTTGATTTACCCCTAAAAGGCAACTTATTTGTATCAGTCAAGAACACAGATAAACATTTTGTTTATGAACATGTTAAAAATTTAAAGAATCATGGTTTCAAAATTTCTGCCACTAAAGGAACTGCGAATTTTTTAAAAAAGAAAAATATAGATTGCGTTTCAATAAAAAAAGTAAAAGAAGGAAAGCCAAATATTGTAAAGTTTATAAATGAAAAAAAAATTAATCTTATTTTTAATACAACTGAAGGATCTCAAGCAATTAAGGATAGTTTTACTCTGAGACGAGCTGCAATTTATAATAAAATTCCATATTATACAACTATGGCTGGTGCCAAAGCTGCTGTGGAAGCAATTAAAGAACTATCTAAAAAAAATTTAAAAATATCTTCTTTGCAAAAATATTTTTTTAAAACAAAACTTAATAAGATTATAAAAAATGTCTAAAAAAAGTTGTTGGGTACTATCGGATAATTTAATAGGGCATGAAAAACAATCAATTTCTCTAGCAGAAAAATTAAATATTAATTATAAAATTATAAAAACAGAAAAATTAAATTTTATAGAAAGAAATTTATTAACTTTTCTTAATTTAAAAAAAACAAAATTTTTAAAAGCCCCATTTCCAGAATTTATAATTTCCTGTGGTAAAAATACAGCTTATTATTCAAAATTAATAAAAAAAAAATCAAAAAAAAGAATCTTTTCTATTTTTATACAAAAACCACCTATAAACATCAAAAACTTTGACATAATTATTGCCCCAAAACATGATAATTGTAGCGGCTCTAATATAATTGAAACTCACGGAGCACTTACAAAAATAAATTTAAAATATATTGAAAGTGTTAATAAAGCAAAAAAACCTGGCATTTTAAAAGAAAGTTTTATTACTGTATTAATTGGTGGAAATAGCAAGCATCACAGGATAACAAATTTAATACTAGATCAAATAATTGATAAGCTCAATTTAATACAAAAACAAAATAAAATTAAAGTTCTTATACTTTTTTCTAGAAGAACGAAAAGAAATGATTATTTGTATTTAAAAAAAAATTTATTAAATAAAAATTTTATTTTTATTTTACCAGATTCAAAACAAGTTTCTTATTTAAACGCTATAAGTTTTGCAAAAGCAATTATCGTTACAAGTGATTCTGTTTCTATGGTTACCGAGGCATGCAGTACTGGTAAACCTACATATATAATTGATATACCAACAAAATCAAAAAAATTTAGTTTATTTATAAAAAATTTGATTGATTTAAAATTAGCTTATTACCTGAAAAACTCGATATCTTTAAAAAATAAAAAGAAAGCATTAAATGATATTGATGTAGTGGTAAAAAAAATTAAAAAAAAAATTAAATTTTAAATATGAAAACTTATAAAAGTAATACTATTATTATTGGGTCTGGTGCTGCCGGATATACAGCTGCTATATATACTGCTAGAGCAAATATGAATCCAGTTTTGGTAAATGGCCAACAACCAGGTGGGCAAATGACTATTACTACAGATGTTGAAAATTATCCGGGCTTCAAAGACGTTATTCAAGGACCATGGCTAATGGATCAAATGAAAGCACAGGCAGAAAGTGTTGGCACAAAAATTATTAATGACATAATTACAGAATGCAATTTTAAATCAAAACCATTTGAACTAATTGGTGATAGCAAATCTGTTTATTATGGAAAAACAGTAATAATTGCAACGGGTGCGGTTGCAAGATGGTTAGGTATTGAAAGTGAAGAAAAGTTTAAAGGTTATGGTGTGTCCGCATGCGCTACATGCGACGGTTTTTTCTTTAAAAATAAAATAGTTGCGGTAGTTGGCGGAGGAAACACTGCTGTAGAAGAGGCTTTATACTTAACACTACATGCTAAAAAAGTACTTTTGATTCATAGAAGAGATAAATTAAGAGCAGAAAAAATTTTACAAGATAGATTGTTTAAAAATCCAAAAATTGAAGTTGTTTGGGATAGCAATACTAAAGAAATTTATGGAGATGAGAATCCAAAAAAAGTTACAGGCATTTCTATAATTAATACTAAAACAAATAAATTAAAATCAATTGGTTTAGATGGGGTTTTTATTGCTATTGGACATGACCCTGCGACTAATATTTTTAAAAATAAAATAAAATTAGATAATGAAGGTTATATTTTAACAAAATCTGGAAGTACAAAAACAAATATACCAGGAGTGTTCGCTGCAGGAGATGTCATAGATAAAATATATAGACAAGCCGTTACTGCTGCTAGCCTTGGATGCATGGCAGCTATTGATGCAGAAAAATATATAGCTGAATAATTTATTTTAATTTTTTACATGCAGAAATAATTTTTTTGCAACCTTCATCTATATTTTCATTTGATGTTGCAAAAGAAATCCTAAAGAAGTTTGAGCACCCAAAAACTTCTCCGGGTACTACTACAACACCTTCATCTAGCAAATAATCTGATAAATCAATATCATTTTTTATTTCACTACCATCATCTTTTTTTTTTCTTATTAGGTCATTACAACAAACAAAAACATAAAAGGATCCTTGTGGTAAAAAAACTTGAAGTTGAGAAAATTCTTTAAGTTTAGAAAAAATAAGATCTCTTCTTTCCTGAAATATTTTCTTATTTTTATTTATAAATTCATCGCTGTTATTTAATGCTTCAATTGCAGCTGCCTGAGAAATTGAAGAAGTATGTGTGGTACTTTGTGATTGGATTTTACTAATTTCTTTTATTAATTCTTTTGGCCCCGCTCCATAACCCAATCTCCAGCCAGTCATTGCATAAGCTTTTGAAACGCCATTTACAATAAATGTTCTTGATTTAAGTTTGTTATCAACTTGTAAAATATTTTTAAATTTTAAATTATCAAAAATAATATGTTCATATAAATCATCGCACATAATCCAAACATGTGGATGTTTTAATAATATTTTTGCTAAGTTCTCTAATTCTAATCCACTATATAAAGCACCAGTTGGGTTTGATGGAGAATTCAAAATTATCCATTTTGTACGATTTGTAATTTTACTTTCTAAATCTTTAGGATTTATTTTAAAATTATTTTCCAAAGAACAATCAAACGCTACAGGATGGCCATCAGCTAAAAGTGTAATATCAGGATACGATACCCAGTAAGGAGAAGGTATGATAATTTCGTCTCCTTTTTCAATAGTAGCTAACAAAGCATTATAAATTACTTGCTTCCCCCCACAACCCACTGTAATTTCATCAGGTTCAAAAATTAAATCATTTTCTCTTTTAAATTTTTTTATTATTGCTTCATTTAATTCCTTTGTCCCATTAACAGGGGTATATTTGGTTTGACCATCTTGAATAGCTTTGATTGCTGCATTTTTTACATTATCAGGTGTATCAAAATCAGGCTCTCCAGCAGAAAAATCTATAATTTTTTTACCTTCTTGTTTTAATTTTTTTGCTTTTGCAGTTATAGATATAGTTGGTGAAGGTTGTATTCTAGTTACTCTTTGCGAAAAGAAACTCATAACAATATCCTATGTAATCTATAATAAATTTTGAAAAAAAAAGATAGTATTAATTTTAATAAAATTATTTAATTAATTAGTAAAATTTTTTAAAAAAAAAAAAAAATGAAAAATTTAAAAAAAAAAGAAAATAATAAATTTATTATTAAAAGCTCATTTAAACCTTCAGGTGATCAGCCTGAGGCAATTAAAAAAATTACTGATAATTTAATAAAAAATCATCGAAATCAAACTCTATTAGGTGTAACTGGTTCAGGAAAGACATTTACAATGGCTCATGTTATAGAAAAAATTCAAAAACCAACTCTAATCTTAGCACCCAATAAAACTTTAGCAGCACAATTATATTCTGAAATGAAATCAATTTTTCCTAAGAATGCAGTTGAGTATTTTGTATCTTATTATGATTATTATCAACCCGAAGCATATGTGCCAAGAACTGATACATATATAGAAAAAGAATCATCCATCAATGAACAAATTGATAGAATGCGTCATTCTGCAACAAGAGCATTATTTGAGAGAAAAGATGTAATAATAGTTGCAAGTGTTTCCTGTATATATGGCATAGGCTCTCCTGAAACATATTCGGCAATGACTTTTACTTTGAATAAACATGAGATAATTAAAAGAAATTACTTAATAACTAAGCTTGTAGAATTACAATATGTAAGAAATGATATTAATTTTTATAGAGGTACCTTTAGAGTAAGAGGTGATATTATTGATATTTTTCCATCTCATTACGACGATTGTTCATGGAGAATATCTTTTTTTGGCGACAAAATCGAAACCATTACATCTATAGATCCTTTAACTGGAAAAAAAAATGGTGAGTTAAATTTCATTAAAATTTTTCCAAATAGTCATTATGTAACTCCAAAACCAACTTTAGATAGAGCAATTAAAAATATAAAAATTGAATTAGAAGAAAGATTAAATTTTTTTAAAAATGAAAATAAATTTTTAGAAGCTGAAAGAATAGAACAAAGAACTAATTTTGATATTGAAACAATTGAAGCAACAGGCAGTTGTTCTGGAATTGAAAATTATTCAAGATATCTTACAGGAAGAAAAAAAGGTGAGCCACCTCCGACATTATTTGAATATCTTCCAAATGATGCTTTAATATTTGTTGATGAAAGCCATGTATCAATTCCACAACTTCATGGAATGTATAAAGGTGATCATTCAAGAAAAATGAATTTATCGGAATATGGTTTCAGATTACCATCTTGTTTAGATAACAGACCTTTAAAATTTGAAGAATGGGAAAAAATGAGACCTAAAACTGTATTTGTCTCAGCTACCCCTGGAGACTGGGAAATAAAAGAGTCAAATGAATCAATAATTGAACAAGTTGTGAGACCAACCGGTTTAACTGACCCAATATGTAAAATAAAAGCAGCTTCTTCACAAGTTGACGATTTAATGAACGAATGTAAAAAGTGTATTGAAAAATCTCAAAGAGTTCTCGTTACAACATTAACAAAAAAAATGGCTGAAGATTTAACTGAATATCTTGAAGAAGCAAATCTAAAAGTTAGATACCTACATTCAGATATTGAAACATTGGAAAGAATTGAAATCATAAGACAACTAAGAATTGGAAAGTTTGATGTTTTAATTGGAATTAATTTATTAAGAGAAGGGTTAGATATTCCTGAATGCGGATTAGTTGCCATATTAGATGCAGATAAAGAAGGATTTTTGCGTTCAAAAACATCTTTAATTCAAACTATAGGTAGAGCATCTAGAAACGTTGATGGTAAAGTAATTCTTTATGCAGATAAAAAAACAAAAAGTAT
>ENA-ORDI01001050-ORDI01001050.1-marine-metagenome-genome-assembly--contig:-NODE-1050-length-16009-cov-9.178948_pt1 | contig 16009 bp, 12 predicted proteins | sample MGYA00248628_ERZ508525 | MGnify/ENA primary metagenome ERZ508525 (study PRJEB26195, sample SAMN05422138) | marine metagenome | isolation source: East of Porto Seguro, South Atlantic Ocean | place... | reverse complement strand
GCTGGATGGAATGTCATAAAAGTTATTTGGGGATCTTACTGGGATCCTTTACTCGCAAAGGACAAAAGCGGCTTATTGATAAAAAGAATGAACGAATGCGTTGACGGAGAATATCAAGCATTTAAAGCTAAAGGTGGAGCTTATGTCAGAGAGAATTTTTTTGGAAAATATCCCAAACTAAAAGAATTAGTTTCGACTATGACTGATAGAGATGTATGGAGACTTAATAGAGGAGGCCACGATCCTCACAAAGTATATGCAGCCTATGATGCGGCAATGAAAACTAAGGGTCAACCAACAGTAATTCTTGCAAAAACTATTAAGGGTTATGGTATGGGTAAGTCTGGAGAAAGTACCAATATAACTCATCAGCAAAAAAAATTAGGAGAGGAAGATTTACTATACTACAGGGATCGTTTTGATATTCCTCTTACTGATAAGCAAGTAAAAAATATAGAATTTTATAAACCTGACGAAAAATCGGAAGAAATAAAATATATTAAAGAAAGAAGAATGAAACTTGGAGGAAATTTGCCAGAGCGAACTTCTTACGCAAAACCAATTAAAGAACCTTCGAAAGATATTTTTAAGAACATGTTAAAATCTTCGGGCACGCATGAAATGTCGACCACTATGGTATTAGTCAGGATGTTAACAAGTTTATTGAGAGATAAAAACATTGCTCCAAAATTAGTTCCCATCATCCCAGATGAAGCAAGGACTTTTGGAATGGAAGGATTTTTTCAAAAAATAGGAATTTATGCCCATGAAGGTCAAAAGTATGAACCTGTAGATTCAGAACAATTAAGCTTTTATAGGGAAGATAAAAAAGGGCAAGTATTAGAAGAGGGAATTACTGAGGCAGGAGCAATGTCTTCCTGGATCGCGGCAGGAACCGCTTATACCAATCACGATTTAGAAATGATACCAATTTACCTTTTTTACTCCATGTTTGGTTTTCAAAGAATAATGGATTTTGCTTGGTCTGCTGGAGATGCTCAAGCCAGAGGGTTTCTTATAGGAGCGACAGCAGGCAGAACCACTCTAGCTGGAGAAGGACTGCAGCACCAAGATGGACATAGTCATTTATTGGCTTCAGCGATTCCGAATTGCATAAGTTATGATCCTACGTTTTCATATGAATTAGCAATTATTTTACAAGAAGGATTAAGAAGAATGCACGATAAACAAGAAAATATTTTCTATTACCTAACAGTGATGAATGAAAACTATCAACACCCTCAAATGCCTAAAGATTGTGAAAAAGGCATTCTTAAAGGCATGTATTTATTTAAAGAATTTAACAAGAAGGGAAAGACTAAAATTCAATTATTGGGATGTGGTACAATTTTAAGAGAAATTATAGCTGCAGCAGAAATTTTGAGTAAGGAATATAATATCGATAGCGATGTTTGGAGTGTAACGAGTTTTAACGAATTAAGAAAAGATGGTATGAATATTGAAAGAAAAAATCTTCTTAATCCAAGTGAAAAACCAGAAAAATCTTACATTGAAAAATGTTTAGGAAAAAGAGAAGGAATGATCATTGCTGCTTCTGACTACATTAGAACGTATGTTGATCAAATCAGGCCTTATATTTCCAAGTCATTTTATTCTTTTGGAACCGACGGATATGGAAGAAGCGATGGTAGAAAAAAATTAAGAAGATTTTTTGAAGTTGATAAGGAACATATCGTAACTTATGCATTAAGTGCGTTAGCAAAAGAGCAACTTATTCCTTCAAAACATGCTGAGAAAGCAATAAAAAAATATAATATTGATAAAGATAAACCTATTCCTACAGAATTATAAATATGTCAGATAAAAAAGAGATTGTCAGCGCGAGTCCAAAAGTAAGAAAATTAGCAAGAGAGTTTGGGGCTGATATATATCAGATCGAAGGCTCACAGAGAGAAGGAAGAGTATCAGAGGATGATGTTAAATCTTATATTAAAGACTCCATTTCTGGAAAATCTGTAAAAAAGCAAACTGTAGTATCAGAAGAATATGATCATTCAGAATTTGGTGAAGTTGATATTCAACAAATACCTAGAATTAAAAAAATTGCTGGTCCACATTTAGAAAAATCCTGGAGTGAAATTCCGCATGTTACACAGCATGATGAAGCTGATATTAAAGACTCCATTTCTGGAAAATCTGTAAAAAAGCAAACTGTAGTATCAGAAGAATATGATCATTCAGAATTTGGTGAAGTTGATATTCAACAAATACCTAGAATTAAAAAAATTGCTGGTCCACATTTAGAAAAATCCTGGAGTGAAATTCCGCATGTTACACAGCATGATGAAGCTGATATTACTGAAATGGAAAAATTTAGAAAAACTTTGAGAGACCTGTATACTGGTGAAAAAATTTCAATTACTCCATTAACGTTTATTATTAGGGCTGTAGTTAAGGCATTGAAGGATTATCCAAATTTTAACGCCTCTCTAGATCCGAAAAAAGAGAAAATTATTTACAAGAAATATTTTCATATAGGGATAGCAGTCGACACTCCTCATGGTTTAATGGTTCCCAAAATTAGAGATGCAGATAAAAAAGATATAACTGAACTAGGAAGGGAATTGAAGAAAGTTACTAAGCTTTGTAAGGAGCTTAAGATTGATAAAAAGGAATTTTTTGGTGGCTCAATAACAATTTCAAGTTTGGGAAGCATCGGAGGAAGTTTCTTTACCCCAATTATAAATCAACCTGAAGTTGCTATTCTTGGCATTGGCAGAGCTGAGACTAAACAGGTATTTATGGGAGATAAGTACGAAAATAGGATTATGCTTCCGTTATCGCTCTCTTACGATCATAGAGTTATTGATGGTGTAGAAGGCGCTAGATTTTGTGTACATCTAAAAGAAAGTCTTGGAAAAGATTTTGCCTATAAATTAGCGGTATAAATTTCAGCTAATGAAAAAAACAATATCGTTTGCTTGTTTGATTGCTTGCACCTTTATTTGGGGAACAACATTCATTGCTCAAGATACAGGTATGGACAATATAGGTCCATTCACTTTTAATTCTGTTCGATTTTTTGTAGGTTTTTTGACTGTTGCCCCATTTGTTTTATTATTTGAAAAAAAAAAAGTATATGAGCAAATAAAAGTTAAAAGAAATCAATTTTATAAACTTATAATACCTGTCGGTATTTTTTTATTTTTAGCTACTGCACTTCAACAAGCATCATTGCTTTATACAGATGTAGCTAATTCTGCTTTTTTTACAATATTCTATGTACCAATGGTACCTATCATTGTTTATTTTTTATTTTCTGAGAAATTACATTGGTCCATATGGCCATCAGTATTGGCATGTGTGATTGGAGGCTACCTTTTAAGTGATGTTGGTGATGCTAACATGCGATTTGGAGATAGCCTTGTATTAGTTGGCGCTTTATTTTGGGCTTTACATATAATTTATATAGGTAAAATAATAAATCAGTTTGATTTACCTTTTTTTATTGCTTTACTACAAAATTTAGTAGTAGCAGCTTTATCTTTTTTATTAGCAGTTATATTTGAAGAAATCGATTTTTCAAAAATTAAATTAGAAACATTTGAAATTTTGTATGCGGGAATTTTATCGGGAGGAGCTGCATTTGCTTTACAACTTTTTGGTCAGCGAAATATTTCGGTAGCACCTGCAGCAATTGTTATGTCACTTGAAGGTGTTTTTGCAGCAATCGCCGCATGGATAATTTTAAATCAAATTTTAGGATTAAATAATATTATTGGTTGTATGCTTATAGTTGGAGGTATTTTATTATCTCAGCTAGCACCAATTTATGAAAAAAATTATAAATAAACTATTGCTAATACAAATAAAGAAAGAATTATTCTATAAATTATAAATATATTTAGGCTAAATTTTTGAATGAATTTTAGAAAAAGTGCAATTGTAATATAAGAAAAAATGAAAGAAAATATCACCGCGGTAATAGCCAAAAAATTTAATTCAGCACTTCCCTCTTTATAAATATTATAAATTCCCAAAAGACTAGCAGCAGCCAAAGTTGGAATTGATAAAAAAAATGAAATTTTAGCCGAGTCAAATCTGTTAAACCCCAACAATCTCCCTGAAGTAATAGTAATACCAGACCTACTAACCCCAGGTATTAAGGCAAGTATTTGAAACAACCCAATAAAGATTGCAGATTTATTAGTAAATGCTGTATCAATTTTTTTTGTGATTTTTGATCTATCACTTACATATAAAAGAATTCCAAATATTAAACTCATCCACCCAATAACTTCCAAGCTCCTTAATTGGTCAATCAACCCTGTTTGATACAGTATGTAACCCACAGGAATTATTGGAATCGTTCCTATAAGAATTTTGATTAAAAAACTTTTATTTTTAATAAAATTAAATAAATCGTTTCTAAAATAAAATATAATTGCTATTAGAGATCCTAAGTGTAAACATATATCAATTAATAAGCTTTGATTAGTGAAGGCATAGTATTTTGAAACTAAAACGAAATGAGCAGCTGAACTAACAGGTAAAAATTCGGAAATACCCTGAATTATAGAGAGGATTAAAATTTCTACGGAAGAAAGCATCAGTTATCAGTATCACATAGCTGATATGCAATATAAATTACAAATTTAGTGGACTTTTTAAAATATAGGTCAGCTTTTATGTCCTAAAAATGCTTTTAGGCACATATATATTAGTATAAAAACTAACAACATAGAGGCAAATTATGTCTGAAAAAATGCTTAAATTTGTAAACGTTGGAATGCAAATGCCAACTAAAAGAGATCATGGTGTAAGAACCAAAGATTTTAAAGCAATCTATGATCAATTCATTCATGCAAAAGCCAAAGAACAATCTAGCAGATGTTCACAATGCGGGGTCCCTTTTTGTCAGGTTCACTGCCCTTTACATAATAATATTCCTGATTGGTTAAAGCTAACAGCCGAAGGTAGACTTCAAGAAGCTCATGAATTAGTTCACAGCACAAATAATATGCCTGAGATTTGTGGAAGCATTTGTCCACAGGACCGTCTATGTGAAGGTAATTGTGTAATTGAAAGAGCAGGACATGGAACCGTTACAATCGGATCTGTTGAAAAATACATAACAGATACTGCGTGGGAAAAGGGATGGATTAAACCAATTAAAGTTTTGAAAGAAATAAATCAGTCCGTTGGTATCATTGGCGCGGGACCAGCAGGATTAGCTTGCGCGGAAGAGCTAAGAAAATCAGGATATAAAATAACTATATATGATCGATACGATCGACCAGGTGGACTTTTAATTTACGGAATACCAAACTTTAAATTAGAAAAATTTACCGTTGAAAGGAGAACCAATCTTTTAAATGAGAGTGGAATAAAATTTAAACAAGATTTTGAGGTTGGAAAGGATATATCTCTTGATGAATTAAGAAAAAAACATGATGCAATACTTATTGCAACTGGTGTTTATATACCTCGAGAAATAGATTTACCAGGTTCTGATTTAAAAAATATTTTTCCAGCTATGGAATTTTTAACGGCATCCAATCGGAAAGGTTTGGGAGATAGAGTAAAAAATTTTGATAATGGTATACTCAATGCTGAAAACAAGGACACCATTGTCATTGGCGGAGGTGATACCGGAATGGATTGCGTGAGGACTGCAGTAAGGCAAAATGCAAAATCAGTAAAATGTTTGTATAGGAGAGATAGAGAAAATATGCCTGGTTCTGCACGAGAAGTGCATAATGCAGAAGAAGAGGGAGTTGAGTTTATATGGTTATCCAATCCTAAAAAATTTATTGGCACGTCGCAAATTTCTTCAGTGTTAGTTGAGAGAATAAAACTTGGTGAGGCGGATTCGTCTGGAAGAAAAAAACCTGAACCTGTTCCAAATTCTGAATTTGAAATGAAAGCGGACTTGGTAATTAAAGCCTTAGGTTTTTATCCTGAAAATTTACCACAATTATTTAACTCACCAGATCTATCTATTTCTAAATTTGGAACCATAAAGATTAATTTAAAAACTATGGAAACAAATCTTTCCGGAGTTTTTGCTGCTGGAGATATAGTCAGAGGAGCGTCTTTGGTTGTTTGGGCAATTAGAGATGGTAGAGATGCAACTATGTCAATTCAAAAATATTTAGAACACAAGCAGAATAAAAGTGTGAAAGCAGCATAATTATGAATCTTTATAAAAAAAATTTAAAAAAACTAACTGAAGCAGGTGCATACTACCCAAGCCTTGAACATGATGCTTGTGGAGTTGGTCTTGTAGCTTCAACGGAGGGAAAAAAATCAAGAAAAATAGTTGAATTTGGAATTCAAGCTCTAAAGGCTCTTTGGCACCGTGGGGCAGTGGATGCTGACGGTAAAACCGGAGATGGAGCTGGAATTCATATTGAAATTCCAACAGATTTTTTTAAAGAAAGGATTGAGAACTCTGGCCGTCAACATGATGGTGGAACGATTTGTGTTGGAATGATTTTTTTGCCCCGCAATGATTATAGCACTCAAGAAAAATGCAAAACATTGATTGAATCAGAACTTTTGAGCAAAAATTATTATATTTATAGATGGAGGCAGGTTCCAATTAATACCAGTGTGCTTGGAGTTAAAGCTGAAAGTAATCGACCTGAGATTACACAAGTAATCTTTAAGTCAAACAATAAAAATTTAGCCGGAGATGATCTTGAAAGAGATTTATTTGTTGTTAGAAAAAAAATAGAAAAACAGGCCAATATATTACGACTCAAAGATTTTTATATTTGTTCTCTTAGTTCACGTTCGATTATTTACAAAGGAATGTTTTTGGCAGAGGCATTATCCGAGTTTTATCCCGACTTGATGGATAAACGATTTATTTCCAGATTTGCAATTTTTCATCAAAGGTATTCGACCAATACTTTTCCGAGCTGGGATTTGGCCCAACCTTTTAGAACATTGGCCCACAATGGTGAAATTAACACTCTAAAAGGAAATATTAATTGGATGAAAATTCACGAGCAAGATATAAACAGTGAATTTTTTGATGATATTGAATCATTGAAGCCGGTTATTACACCTGGCAATTCAGATTCGGCGGCTCTAGACAATGTATTTGAATTACTAGTGAGGTCGGGAAAGTCGATCCCATTAGTAAAACTTATGCTTATTCCAGATGCTTGGTCGAAAAGAAGAAAAACAGTTTCAAAAGCTCATCAACATCTATTTAATTTTTTAAATAGCATAATTGAGCCTTGGGATGGGCCTGCAGCTATTGCTGCAACGGATGGAAAATGGGTTATTGTGGCTACAGATCGAAATGGACTTCGTCCCTTACGTTATACGCTATCCACAGATAAACTTTTATTTGCAGGATCTGAAACCGGCATGGTACCAATCTCAAATGACAAAGTAGTTTTTAAAGGCAGACTTGGACCAGGACAAATTATTGCTGTTAATTTAGACCAAGGGAAAGTTTTTAATAGCAAAAGTATTAAAGATTATATCTCAAAAGATTATAAAAAATATAATAAACAAATCATTGACCTTGATAAAAAATTTAGTATTTCAAAAGAAAAATTTATTTATTCTGGTGATGAGTTAAGACGTAGACAATATTTAGCTGGGATGAATATTGAGGACTTAGAACTTATTTTACATCCAATGGTAGAAGAAGCAAAAGAGGCCGTGGGTTCTATGGGTGATGATACACCTGCTGCAGTGTTATCAGATAGGCACAGACCCCTATCGCACTTTTTTAGACAAAATTTTAGCCAAGTTACAAACCCACCGATTGATTCGCTCAGAGAAAATGAAGTGATGAGTTTGAAAACTCGTTTTGGAAATCTGGGAAATATTCTTGATTTAGAAAATTTAACTAAAGACAACATTCACGTGTTGGAAAGCCCAATTTTGTCTAACTCACAGTTTGAAAAATTTACAGTGTTTTTTAAAGATAACCTTAAAGTTTTAGATTGTACATTTGACGTTCAAAATAATTTAAAAAAAAGATTAGACCAATTATGTTCTGAGGCTGAGATTACGGTTAGGGAGGGGTGTAAACATTTAATTTTGAGTGATAAAAAAATTTCTGAAAAAAAGGCAGCAGTACCAATGATCCTTGCAATTGGTGCAATAAATTCAAGGTTAGTTAATTTAGGCATAAGAGGTTTTGTTTCGATTAATGTTCAGACAGGAGAAGTCCTTGATACTCATTCTTTTGCAGTTTTATTGGGAATTGGAGCGACAATTATTAACCCTTATTTGGTCTTTGATTCAATCTATCAAAGATATGAAAAAAAACTATTTGGGAAGTTTGGTTATGAGGAATGTATTCAACGGTACATTAAATCCGTAGATAATGGCCTATTAAAAATTATGTCTAAAATGGGTATTTCAGTTTTAAGTGCCTATAGAGGTGGATGTAATTTTGAAGCAGTGGGGTTAAGTAGAGCAATTGTAGCTGAATATTTCCCAGGAATGATATCTCGAATATCGGGTATCGGTATTTTTGGAATTGAAACAAAGATAAAAGAACTGCACAAAAAAGCTTTTCAAAAAAACGTATCAATTCTTCCAATCGGTGGCATTTACAAATACAGAAAAAATGGCGAAAATCACCAATATCAAGGTCAGCTGATTCATATGTTACAACACGCAGTGACTACCAACTCGTATGAGACTTATAAAAAATATGTTCAAGGCATTTATGATTTACCCACAATTAATTTAAGAGATCTTTTAGCTTTTAAAAATTTAGGTAAACGAGCCAACATTAATGAGGTTGAATCGGTAGACAGTTTAAGAAAAAGGTTTGGAAGCGGAAGTATGTCTCATGGGGCTTTGTCAGCAGAAGCCCATGAAACTTTAGCAATTGCAATGAATAGAATTGGGGCTGCTTCCTGTAGCGGAGAAGGAGGAGAGGATCCAAAAAGATTTATTAAAATGAAAAATGGTGACAGCGCCAATTCAAGAGTTAAACAAATCGCTTCGGCAAGATTCGGAGTAACTATTGAGTATTTAAATAATTGTAACGAAATTGAGATAAAAATTGCTCAGGGTGCTAAACCTGGAGAGGGAGGTCAGTTGCCCGGTTTTAAAGTATCAAAAGAAATTGCAAAATTAAGACTTTCGACCCCGGGAGTTACTTTAATATCACCACCCCCCCACCATGATATTTATTCTATAGAGGATTTAGCTCAGCTTATTTACGATCTTAAACAAACTAATCCTAAGGCAAGAGTGGGTGTTAAGTTAGTGGCATCAACTGGTGTTGGGACAATTGCCGCTGGTGTTGCAAAAGCAAAAGCAGATGTAATTTTAATTTCGGGACATTCAGGTGGCACAGGTGCTAGTCCACAGACAAGTATAAAACACGTCGGAATTCCTTGGGAGATGGGGCTTACCGAAGCTAACCAAATTTTAACCTTAAATGGTCTTAGACATCAAGTAACATTGAGAACCGACGGAGGTATAAAAACTGGTAGAGATGTAGTGACAGCAGCTATGATGGGAGCAGAAGAGTTTGGAATTGGTACCACTTCTCTAGTGGCAATGGGATGTATTATGGTACGTCAATGTCATTCGAATACCTGTCCAGTAGGTGTTTGTACTCAAGACTTAAATTTAAGAAAGAAATTTACTGGAACACCTGAAAAAGTTGTCAATTTATTTACCTTTATAGCTCAGGAAGTTAGAGAAATTTTGGCGGAGTTGGGATTTAAAAATTTAAACGAAATTATTGGAAGAACTGACCTTTTAAGACAAGTAAGTATTGGTACATCCGATTTAGATGATTTGGATCTTAATCCACTGTTAGTTCAAGCTGATCCTGGAAAAAACAAAAGATATTGTGAATCCAATTTAATAAATAAAGTTCCTTCTACCCTAGATGAAAAAATTTATGAGGATATAAAGAATTCTATTACTCAAGAAAATAAAATTAAGTCAAGTTATAAAATTAAAAACACTCACAGAGCTGTGGGAACACGTTTATCACATTACATTTTTAAAAAATTCGGCAACAAAGGTATTAAAGAAGATATAGTTGAAATTAATTTATCAGGATCAGCTGGTCAATCACTTGGAGCTTTCGGAATAAAAGGCTTGAAGTTAAATGTTACTGGAGATGCAAACGATTATGTTGGAAAAGGGCTTTCAGGAGCAACAATCGTTGTTAAACCTCCTATAGAGAGCAATTTAGCTAGTAATGAAAATACCATTATTGGCAATACTGTACTTTATGGAGCAACTTCAGGTAAACTTTTTGCAGCAGGACAATCCGGAGAAAGATTTGCTGTTAGAAATTCTGGAGCAGAGGCGGTGATCGAAGGATGTGACTCTAACGGATGTGAATATATGACAGGGGGAACAGTAATTATTTTGGGTAAAGTTGGCGATAATTTTGCAGCGGGAATGACCGGTGGAATGGCATTTATTTATGATCCAAATCAAGAATTTGAAAATTATGTAAATCCAAATTCTGTAATTTGGCAATTGCCTGAGACTGATTATTGGAAAAATTATTTACAAAAATTAATTAGCGAACATTATGAAGCAACACAGTCCAAAATAGCTTACAAAATATTAGAAAATTATAACGATGAAGTAAAAAATTTTAAACAAGTTTGTCCAAAAGAGATGATAGATAGGTTATTAAATCGTTTATCATTAAAAACAAAGATTTCAAAAGCAGTTTAATCAAAATGAATGATCTTTGATTATTTGATTTAATTCATTACATATCTTTTTTAAATCACTTTTTCTAGACAAGCTGTGATCACCATTTTTTATTTTAACTAATTTTTTTTTAGATTTCTTAAAAATTTTGAAAATTTTTCTTGAAAAATTTACAGGTACCACTTCATCGTTTGTTCCATGAAATAAAACGATAGGTATTTTTAAATTAATTTTATTATTTAAAACTTTATTTTTTCTTCCATCTAAAATTAACTGTTTAGTTAGCGGATAAGTAAAACCACCATGTTCAAGATGATAAATTTTTTTATTCATTATTGTTTTTTTTATTTTTTTGCTGAATTTTTTCCACATAAGTTCTTCTAGAAATTCTGGGGCTGAAGATATACCAATAAAGCCTTTTATTTTTTTGTAAAAAAAAGGAAATAAATTTAATGCTATCCAACTTCCCATACTTGACCCTATAAAAATTAAATTTTTATCTTTTTTAGTTTTTGATTTGATTAATTGTTTCGCGTCATTTGTCCATTTAGATATATTTCCTTCAACAAATTTACCAGTAGATTTGCCGTGACCTGAGTATTCAAATTTTAAAAAGTTTAATTTCCGTTTTTTGCAAAATTTTTGAATAGCAGTAGGTTTTGCGCCAATCATGTCAGACATGAGGCCATGAAAAAAAACTATTGTAATTTGGCTCTTTTTTTTAATGAATAAATATTTAATTTTTCTTTTATTTGAAGTTGTAAAATATTTAGATCTTTTGTAGTTCATTTGACATATTATAGTATTTCAAAATAATGAAAAAAAAAATCAAAGTTTTACAGGTTATACCTAGATTAGGTTATGGAGGCGCAGAAACAGGCTGTTACGATTTGGCTCACTTTCTACCTGAGCAAGGTTACAAATCTTATATTGCTACGAGTGGAGGAGAATTACTTAAATTTATTAATAAAAAAAAAGTAAAAATATTTAAGCTACCAGTTCAATCAAAAAACCCTATTTTAATTTTATTTAATGCAGTTATAATTTCTTTTATAATACTTGTTTATAATATTAATATTGTTCATGCTAGAAGTCGTGCACCAGCGTATTCTTGCTTCCTAGCAACAAGATTTACATTTAGAAAGTTTGTAACTACATTTCACGGTACCTATAATTTTAACAATAAGATTAAAAAATTTTACAACTCAATTATGGTGAGATCAGATTTGGTTATAGCAAGTTCAAATTTTATTTTTTCTCACATTAATGAGCACTATGGAAATTTTTTTTTTAAAAAAAAAAAAAAAACTTTTAGTAATTTTTAGGGGCATTAATACCAATTATTTTAATCCTCAGAAAATTTCACCAATAAAACTGGATAAATTTTCTGGACAATATAATATAGATAGAAATAAATTTATTATTTTATTACCAGGTAGATTAACATACTGGAAAGGTCAAAAAATATTTATCGAGACAATTAATTTGCTTTATGAAAGAAAAGATATACCACCTTTCGAAGCAATTATTCTTGGAAGCGATCAGGGAAGAAATGTTTATAAAAAACGACTCCTTGGCTTGGTGCAACAATATAGATTGAATAGAATAATTAAATTTATTGATCGATGTGAAGAAATGCCAGTTGCTTATGGAATTGCAAACTTAGTTTGTTCTTGTTCTTCTGAACCAGAAGCTTTTGGACGTGTTGCTGTGGAGTCTCAATCAATGCAGATCCCAATAATTGCTAGTGACATAGGAGGTTCAAAAGAAACTATAATTAATGGTAAGACGGGCTATTTATTTAGAAACAAAGATTCAATCGACTTGGCCAATTTGATAGTTACGGTAATGCAAAAAGACTACAAATCAATAAAATCAATTGGTTTTGAGGGTAGAAAAAATGTGTTAAAAAAGTTTGATGTTGATAAAATGTGCCAGAGAACCTTTACTGAATATAAAAAATTGATAGAGTTATCCTAACAAATGCCAGCTATAAAATTGTCAGATAGTAAAAAGATTCCATTTTCAAAAAAAATTAATGGTTTTGAAATAACAAATAAAATTAGCAAGTCTTTAGCTAAAGAAGCTTGTATAATGAGCGTAGATGGAGAACTAAAAGATCTAAATTTTTCAATTAGTAGAGATGCTCAGGTTAAAATAATTACAGCAAAAGATAAAGAAGGTTTGGAGGTTATAAGACATGACGCGGCCCATGTATTAGCGATGGCGGTGCAAGAATTATTTCCCGGTACACAAGTAACTATCGGACCAGTCATTGAAGATGGTTTTTATTATGATTTTTCTAGAAAAGAGGCTTTTACAAGTGAAGATCTTAGAAAAATAGAAAACAAAATGAAGGAAATAATTGATCGTGATGAAATAACTAAAAGAGAAATTTGGAAAAGGAATGAAGCAATAAATCATTTTAAAAAAATAGGAGAACATTATAAGGCAGAAATAATAGAAGATATTTCCAAAAACGAAGAAATTTCTATTTATCATCATGGTAAATGGCATGATTTATGTAAAGGTCCACATCTTCCATCCACAGGAAGAATTGGCAAAGCCTTCAAACTTACGAAAGTTTCAGGAGCCTATTGGAGGGGCAATTCGAATAATGAAATGTTGCAAAGAATATATGGTACTTGTTGGCGTAATAAAAAAGAATTAGACGAGTATCTTTTAAGATTGGAAGAGGCGGAAAAAAGAGATCATAGAAAGCTAGGTAAAGAAATGGATTTATTTCATTTTCGAGAAGAAAGTCCAGGCGCAGTGTTTTGGCATCATAAGGGTTGGACTTTATTTCAAACTCTTGTTGGTTATATGAGACAAAAACAAAAACAAGCAGGTTATAAAGAGATTAATACTCCAGAAATATTAGACAAAACCTTATGGGAACAATCAGGTCACTGGGAAAAATTCGGAGAAAATATGTATACTTCCGAAACGCCTGATGAAAAAACTTTTGCGATTAAACCAATGAATTGTCCAGGATGTATACAAGTATTTAATCAGGGACTTAAAAGTTATAGAGATCTTCCTCTTAAGCTATCAGAGTTTGGTAAAGTTCATAGATATGAACCCTCAGGTGCTTTGCACGGTTTATTAAGAGTTAGAGCTTTTACCCAAGACGATGCCCATATTTTTTGTACCGAAGATCAAATTACTGACGAATGTTTGAGTGTAACAAATTTAATATTAGAAATTTATAAAGATCTTGGATTTGAAAATGTCTTACTACAATTTTCTGACAGGCCTAAAAAAAGAGTAGGAGATGATAAAATTTGGGACAAAGCAGAAACTGCATTACTAAAGGCAATAAAACAATCAAAGCTAAAGTGTGAAATTAATAAAGGTGAAGGAGCATTTTATGGACCCAAAATAGATTTTGTACTAAGAGATGCCATTGGACGAGATTGGCAGTGCGGAACTTTACAAGTAGACTTAAATCTTCCCTCAAGGTTAGGATCTTCCTATGTTGCGAGAGATGGATCAAAAAAAGTTCCTGTAATGCTGCATCGAGCTTTATTTGGTTCTTTAGAAAGATTTATTGGAATTTTGATAGAGCATTATGCTGGGAAACTACCATTATGGTTAGCTCCTTTGCAGGTTGTGGTTCTTCCAATTTCCTCAGAATTTGATAATTATGCAAAAAATATATTTGAACAATGCATTAAAGTGGGTATAAACACCGAGGTGGATTTAAAAAATCAAAAGATAAACTACAAAATTAGAGAACACTCATTATCTAAAGTGCCGCTATTATTAATTTGTGGTCAAAAAGAATTTAATGATAAAACTGTTACAATTAGAAGATTAGGATCAGAAAAACAAGAAACTCTTTTGCTTGATCAAGCGATTAAACAAATATCTCAAAAAAATAAATTTCCAATAAACTAAGTGGCATTTCAGAAACAAAATTATTTTCAAAGAAGAACTAAGCCTAGAGGCCCAAGAACAAATGAGAAAATTCGCGCAACGCAAGTTCGAGTTATAAACAGTGATGGAAAAAACCTTGGAACTCTTTCCACTCAGGAAGCAATAAATATAGCAAAACAAAAAGGTTTAGATTTAATCGAAATTTCACCAAAAGCTAATCCTCCGGTTTGCAAAATTATTGATATTGGAAAATATAAATATGATTTGCAAAAAAAAGCGAACAAAGCAAAAAAGAAACAAAAAACTGTCGATTTAAAAGAAATAAAACTTAGACCAGTTACAGGAATTCACGATTACAATTTTAAGATTAAGAACGCTCAAAAATTTTTATCAAAAGGAGATAAAGTTAAATTTACAGTTCTATTTAAGGGAAGAGAAATGCAGCATAAACATTTAGGTCATGAACTAATGCAACGTATTATTAATGACACTAATGACCTTGGAAAAGTTGAGGTGCAGCCTAAGTTTGAAGGTAGACAGATCATTATGATAGTCCAGCCATTATAATTTTATTGTAAATCAAATGTAAAATTTGTATAAACTGCATTAATTTTATGCCAAAGTTAAAAACTAAAAGTTCAGCAAAAAAAAGATTCAAATTAACTGCTAAAGGTAAAGTTAAAATGCCTCAAGCAGGTAAAAGACATGGAATGATTAAAAGAACAAATTCTCAAATAAGAAAACAAAGAGGCACTACAATTATGTCCAAACAAGATTCGAAAATTGTTAAGTCATACATGCCATACAGTTTAAGAGGTTAAAATGACCAGAGTAAAAAGAGGAGTTACTAGCCATGCACGACATAAAAAAGTTTTAAAGCAAGTCAAAGGTCAATATGGAAGAAGAAAAAATACTATACGTGTTGCAAAACAAGCCTTGGAAAAGGCAATGCAATATGCTTATCGAGATCGACGAGCAAAAAAGAGAGAATTTAGATCTTTATGGATACAAAGAATAAATGTTGGTGCGAGAGCTGAAGGGATAACCTATTCTAAGTTTATAAACGGCCTTAATAAATCTGGAATTAAGCTTGATAGAAAAATTTTGGCAGATATAGCCTACAATAATCCAGAAGTATTCAAATCTATTGTAAAAAAAGTACAATCCTCCCTTAACTAATTAGCCATCCTTTAAAATCCTATATAATCTTTTATCCCGCCTCTTGTTTCTGGGTGCTTGGGGATTATTTCTTTTTCCAAAAGATCCATATAAAAAAACCTACAACTAATAATAAAAAACCAAGCACAAACCAATACCCAAGGCCCCCTGTTTCTTTAGTTTGGTTTAAATCGTGGTAAGCATTGCTAATACTGCACCACAACAAACCCAGAATTATGATCGCTATCGCTTTCTTCATCTCCCTAAATCCTACACCTTAATTTACGTTGAGTCAGTTTCTCAAGTACTACACAAAGTATTACACATTTGATTCAGT
>ENA-ORDI01001049-ORDI01001049.1-marine-metagenome-genome-assembly--contig:-NODE-1049-length-16030-cov-1.656867_pt1 | contig 16030 bp, 11 predicted proteins | sample MGYA00248628_ERZ508525 | MGnify/ENA primary metagenome ERZ508525 (study PRJEB26195, sample SAMN05422138) | marine metagenome | isolation source: East of Porto Seguro, South Atlantic Ocean | place... | reverse complement strand
ATCTATGGAACCTCGGCTATTGGGTGCGCGCTGATGAGACCCGGAGGGGGGTGGCATCGCGCTCGGTCGACCGTGCGCTCGAGTGGCTGGCCGGCAGCCAAGGTGGCCCGTTCGCGGTCGAGGTGACCGTGGACCCGGACAACGAGGCTGGGATGCTGACCGCCGCTTCGATCTGCGGGCGCTGGCAGGGCCGCCGAGAGAAGTCGGGGGATGGCATCATCGAGGTGGCTGGCGAGCAGTGCCAGCACATCACATTCCTGCTGCCGAGGCTCCCGCTTCCCCCCTCCGAAGAAACCTCTGTGGGCAGTGCGGTCGACACAGCTGAGTCCAGTGGGCGATTCGTCTGGTTGTCCGTGGACACCGATGACCTCTGCCATCATCCGAAGGTCACTGGACACCCGAAGAGGTCGCGGTCCGGCGGGGCTGTGGGTGCTTACCAGATGAGTGACCGGTTGACGGCCGCGCTCGATGGCTTCACCTCTTGGAGGGCCGGTGCCGGTGAGGGCATCGCAGTCACTCTGTTCGTCATCTCCGAGCAGCTCGACGATCCACGCTTCGCGCACCGTCTCGCGGGGTTGCTCTCTGGAGATCCGCTGCTGACCCTCGGCTGCCACGGCATGCACCACCGCTGCTGGTCGGCGTGGCCGGCCGACGAGCAGGGGGTCGCCCGCATGCTCGACGAGGCGTGCCAGCGCCTCGCCTCGTTCGCCGGCTCTGGCTGGAGACCATGGTTCCGCGCCCCGGGTGGCTACATCGCGCCGTGGATGGCGAAGCCTCTGGCTGAGTCGGGAATCACGCTCGACTCGTCGGTCAATCCGACACCGTTGCTGGCGCGCAAGGCTGGGACTGGACACGACTGGCGGGAGGTCGAGGATGCGCTGCGCGAAGCCGATGTCGTCGAACGCCCTTGGCGCACCGCCGCCGGTCTTCCGATGTGCGGCCCGGCGCTGCGCATTCCCGTGCTGGCTCAACTTGCCAGGGGACGCTGGCGCAGTTCGACCCGCCGAGCGGAGTGCGCCGACGATGCAACCCTGCTCGACCCTGACCGACCGGTGGTCGCGCTCTACTGGCACCTCCTCGACCATGCCCGGCGCGGCGGACGCTGGTCCCCTCCGCTGCACCCATCTCTGCAACGGGTCCGGTAGTCGAGAACGAGGGTGGACCTCGTTCCCGTACCTGCTGTCGTAGACAGCAACAGCAGAGGAACCGATATAATGGGCGGGCATGTCGACCGGATTCCCCCCTGTGGGGAGTAGGAACTGCGCACAGAGAGCCAAGGACCGGTGATTGAGGATGACTGGATTCGACTTCGTGCTCAGCATCGGCGGCGCGGCCGGTCAGGGAATCGCGACTCCGGGGAACATCCTCGCTCGGATGTGCGCTCGCCGTGGCATCCACATGTACGCCTACAACGCCTACCAGTCGATCATCCGCGGTGGCCACTCTTTCCTCACCGTGCGCATGAGCGATGTCGAGCGCCGCACCCACGGGAACGAGATCGACCTGCTCCTCTGCCTCAACCAGGACACGATGGACAGGCACCTCGAGCATCTGGGCGCCGGCACCTCTGTCATCTTCAACAGCGACACCATCACCGCCGGAGATGCCGCCGAAGGTGTGCAGTTGTGCCCGATGGAGGTTGGCGAGCTGGCCGGTAAGGGTGCCAACAAGCTGATGCAGAACACGGTTGCACTCGCCGTCGCAAGCCAACTCATGGGGGTCGAGTTCGAGGCTCTCGAGGACGTGCTCAGGTTCCAGTTCTCTGGCAAGAGTGCGGAGATCGCCGACGAGAACGTGCGCGTGGCACAGGCGGCTTACGACCATTCTGCGACCGAGTTCGAGCCCGCAGCACAGCAGATGCCAGCACCAAGTCAGCCGCTGGCGGTGTGGCGCGGCAACGACGCGTTCGCGATGGCGGCCGCCGGCGCCGGTGTCAAGTTCTACTGCGCCTATCCGATGAGTCCCTCTACCGGCATCCTGCACTGGATGGCGGCCAACGCCCGCGAACTGGGCATCATGGTGCGCCAGGTCGAGGACGAGATCAGCGTCATCTGCATGACCATCGGAGCGGCGCATGCCGGCTGCCGCGCCATGTGCGCTACCTCTGGTGGTGGCTTCGCGCTGATGACCGAGGCGGTCGGCGCCGCCGCCATGATGGAGATACCCATCGTGATCGTCAACGTGCAGCGCGCCGGTCCCTCGACCGGCGTGCCAACCAAGACGGAGCAGGGCGACCTGTGGCAGGTGCTCGGTGCCAGTCAGGGAGACTTCCCCAAGCTCATCCACGCACCGACCAGCCCGCTCGACGGCTTCCAGACCATCCCCCTGGTGTTCAACCTCGCCGAGAAGTACCAGCTGCCGGCGATGATCCTCTCCGACCTGCTCATCTCCGACGAGACGGCCACCGTCGCCCCCGCTCTGCTCGACATGCACCCCGACATCGACCGCGCCGGCCTGATCATGGAGGCTGGTGACGAGGCAGGTTCCTACGAGCGCTACAAGTTCACCGAGAGCGGCATCTCGCCGCGCGCCCTGCCCGGGATCCCCGGCTACGAGCATGTGGTGGCGACGGACGAGCACATGCCCGACGGCGTGCTCATCAGCGACGAGTTCACCCACCCGCACAAGCGCCGCGCGATGATGGAGAAGCGCCAGCGCAAGATGGACGGCCTGCTCGCTGAACTCCCTCCCCCGAGAATCGTGGGCGACCCTGATGCCGAGGTCACCTTGGTCGGCTGGGGCTCGACAGAGGGCGTCATCCAGGAGGGCATCGAGCAGTTGGCGGAACAGGGAATCACCGCCAACCACCTGCATTTCACATGGATCGTTCCCTTCCACGCGGACGAGGCCAACGCACTGCTGGAATCGTGCAAGCACACCATCATCATCGAGAACAACTACACCGGCCTGTTCCACCGCTATCTGCGCAGCGAGACCGGCTTCACGGTGGACGGCCACATCCGTAAGTATGATGGCGAGCCGTTCAAGCCGAAGCACATCGTGGCGTGTGTTCAGGAGCAGCTTGCAGGCGCGGATGAAGTGAGTGTTCCCTACGAGGAGATAATTGTCTGAGGTGATGATATGGTGACCGGCGAGCAACTTCCGCAACTGACGGCGAAGGATTTCAAGGGCAAGGTGGACCCCGATTGGTGTCCCGGATGCGGTGACTTCGGTGTGCTCACAGGGCTTCAGCGGGCGGTCGCGGAATTAGGGCTGCAACCCCACGAACTGATGACCATCAGTGGCATCGGATGCTCCTCCAACTTCCCCGGATTCTTCAACTCCTTCGGCATGCACACGCTGCACGGGCGCTCTCTCCCACATGCCACGGGTGCGAAACTCGCCAACCACGAGATGACGGTCGTCGTGACCGGAGGGGACGGAGACGGCTACGGCATCGGCGGGAACCACTTCACGCACACCAGCCGGCGCAACCTCGACATCCTGTACATCGTGATGGACAACCAGATCTACGGACTCACCACCGGCCAACTGTCGCCCACGAGCGAACTCGGCATGAAGACCAAGACCTCACCCCACGGCAGCATCGAGCTGCCGGTCAATCCGATTGCCAGTGCGATCACCGCCGGTGCGACCTGGGTGGCGCGTGGCTACACCGGGAACATCAAGCAGCTGATCTCGCTGATAAAGGCGGGCATCCAACACAAGGGGTTCGCGCTGCTCGACGTGTTCTCTCCGTGTGTGACGTTCAACAAGGTGAACACCTACCAGTTCTTCCGGCCCAAGGTACAGCCGCTCGAGGACACCGACCACGATTCCAGCGACTGGAAGGCGGGCATCGAGAAGGCGATGATCTGGGGCGAGGTGATCCACACCGGGCTGTTCTTCCAGACCGATGCTCGCCCGACCCTTGGAGAGCAGGAGCCGGTGCTCGACGAGGGTGGGCCGCTCGGGTTTCGCGAGCTCGGATTGAGCAAGGAAGAGACCGAGCGCATCGTCTCGCGCATGATGTGAAACGGGCCTTCGGAATCGAGAAACGGGCCTTCTGGACCGCTCCTGCGGCATGTTGCTGAAGCATTTCACTGGTGATGGGGCGTCTAGGCGCGCGCTCGCGCACGAGGAACGCTGCACTGCGATGATGTCGAATATGCTGAAATGGTCTGGAAAGAGGCTGAATAGAGCATAGTCTACCAACACTTACACCCACTTTCTTCATACATGGTCCTCCTGTGGGGTTGTGCTATGAGGACACGTTGTGTACTGCCCTTGTTGATGACGGCGCTCATGCTGTTCAGCATCTCCGTGATGCTGGTCGAAGCGCCCGAGGATGTGAATGAAGAGACGGATAATGCCCTCCAGATGGAGGATGTGGTGTATCGCGCGAGCGACCCTGGGCACATCGTGTTCAGTCAGTACATCACCTCTGACAACTGTGGTTTTTGCATGAGTTACGGCTCACCTTCGCACAAGAAATTGAAGAATGACTGGGCTGACAAGTACACCTACGTGTCCCTGCATTCGGCCAATTACGGGGACACCGACGATGCGGAATCGGGTAACATCGATCCAATCCGCGCGGTCTCTCACCTGATACAGACTGGTGGCGCACCCAAGACCTCATTCGGTGATGACGATGGTGACTGTTGTGACTCGAATGGCCAGAGGACAAGCACGACTTACTTCAAGATTGGTTGCGGAGCCATTGGTTGCTGGGATGCACCCTTCAGCAGCGGCGGGCGCACGCACAGCAGCGTGGCTGACTACTCACTCGGGGTCGGCCAGAGCGACAACGGTGACGGCACCTCGACCATCGATATCAGCGTCGACTACGTCGGCACCGGCACTGCGCCGCTCTCGACCTACACCCTCTACGCGGCTGTAACGGAGAACGAGTGTGTCTCGCACGCCTACACGGACGGCACCAAAGGCGGCCACTGCTGGGAGGCGTGGCTGCTCAACGGTGGCGCATACGTCTCCAACAGCGGCAACGTCGGCGGCGGCACAGGCTTCGAGACAGTCTCGCTTTCCGGCGGCTCTGCCAGCGCCAGCTGGACCGTGCCGAACAATCTGGTAGGACAAGGAGCGAGCAACATGCTCACCGTCGCCGCTCTCTACAGCGGCTGGAGCACCAGCAACGGCGACCTCGACGTGTTCACGGCTGCGGACAGTTCGATGAACCCGATGGATCTGAGCATGTCACAGTTCACCGTCACCAATCGAGACCACAACTCCAACGGCTTCATCCCCGGTGACATGCTGTCTCTGGAGGCGACCGTTGCTAACTCGGGCGCTGAGGACTACAGTGCTGGTGGCGACATCGCCTTCTACCATGTGACCGGAATGAACACCGAGACCCTGATCGGTCAGAGCGTCTCGCTGAACAACCTCGTTCAGGGAGCGACCCAGACCATCAACGCCGAGTTCGACACCAGCGGCATCACCGCCGTCTCCAGCGGCAGCAGCACCTTCCGTGTCAAACTGATCAACACCAACGGCGAGCGCAGCATAGGGAACAACATCGACACGGCCTACGTGTCACATGACGTCGCACCCGATGTCCTGAGCCAACCCAGCTCCAACAGCAACGGCGAGATCGACCGGGGCCACTCAATAGACTTCGAGGTGCACTGGAACGCCAACGACGTGGTCTCCGAGCCATGGCTTGCGAGCGGTGTGCTGGAGGTGACCCCGAGCGGGCAGAGTCTCTGGTCCGATGACTGGGTGGGTGATCCAATCCTCATCGGCAACGGCACCGGAAACGAGCAACTGATATTCACGGTCTCACCGCCGAACACCGCTTCCAGCGGCGATTACGACGTGCGCGCAATGGTCACGGACGCGCGCGGTCAGGCCAGCGGCTGGTCTCCGACCTGGGTCGGCGCCTTCACGCTGATGAACGGCCTTCCGATGGTCGTGAATCCGAACACACCTCCTGGAGAGGTTCCCGGTTCGTGTCCAGACTATCCCGGACAGCCGACGGTGAAGGTGGACATGGTCGAGCAGATCGACATGCGCGGCCTGGTGTGCGACGCTGAGACACCACTCAGCCAACTGCTGATCACCTCCAACAACCCTGCCTTCCTGGGATGGTACCCGGCATCGCAGATCATCGAGGTGCAGTTTGGTGAGGTTGCCCGCAACACGCTGGGCGAGGTCATCCCACAGGGATTGCAACTGAGCATCACTGACCCTGAGGACGAGAACGGGGGCTCGCTCAGCGTGATGGTCATCGAGAACGGCGCCCCGCGCTGGGCTCAGTTGCCGTCTCGCTCCTTCGATGAAGGCGGCTCTGACTCGCTGATGCTCACTGAGTATCTCTCGGACACCGATGAGAACGGGGATGAGGCGAACCGGATGGGCCTGACTGTATCGGTCGCGAGCATCGAGGACCCGACACTCGTCGAAGCCACGGTCAGTGGACACACACTGAACATTCGCTCGGTCGACGATGATAACTTCGGCAGCACCACGATCACGCTGCGCGCCACGGACACCGATGGCCGCTACACTGACACCCAGTTGATGGTGATAGTGGCGAACATCAACGACGCACCTGTGCTCGACATCTCGTCGCTTTCCGATGTGCGCCTGAAGGCGGCCGACCCGGATGATGCAGAGGTTGGCAAGTTCGTCTTCGACGTGGGTGCCAATCTGGTGGACATCGACGACGAGGTCGACCTGATGTTCGTCACCGCGGTGTGCGACACCTGGTATGTCGGCTCGTACTACAATCCGATCAACGGGCTGCTCACGGCCCGCTGGGAAGATACTGGAACGCACACGCTGACCATCGTCGTCCAAGACTCGCACGGCGCCGAGAACAGTTACTACATCACCATCGAGGTCATTGACGTCTTGCCGCTGGTCTGGTCGAATAACGCCGAGTCCGGTGACCTCATGGAGGAGGCAACCGACCTCTACGTCGGCGATAACCCGTCTGCGACGCTCAGTTACCATGGCGCCGATGAACTCAGCAACATCGAGGTCTACTGGAACATCTGCAACTCCGACACGGGCATCTGCACTGACTTCGGCGAGGAGCATCCGACCCAGCAGCAACTCGAGAGCGGGTTCGGCTTCACCGCCACCAAGACCTCAACAAGCGGCGGTCTGCTGTTCCATGACTACATCACCTACTGGGTCGAGGCGGTCGACCAGGACGGCTTCGACCGGCGCTCGGTCGATGACCCGAAGTACGTCATCACCGAAGAGCGCCCCGCAGAAGTCGTCGAGGAAGATGACAGCACGACCTCTGGGACCGAGTCTGGTTCGAGTGGCTTGACCGGTTCGACGACGATGATCGCCATCCTGGCAACCGCCATCATCGGGATGATCGTCGCCATCACGCTCGGCCTGATCCTGATACGCGGCGGTCGCTCCGAGCCCAGCATCTCCTGGGGAGCTGACCCGTCGCTGATGGGTGACCCCCCATCGCTCGGCAGCGCACCAGACTACACCGCCCTCCCACCCGGTGGCAGCTACATCACCGGGGAGACCGGAGGCACGGTCTACCTCGCCCCCGACGGCTCCAACTGGGACATGCAGGGCGACAACTCGTTCATCCGCACACGGTGAACGGTGAATCCAACGAACAACCCCTCAGGGAGGGAATATCCCTCCCTGAGCGGGTCATATCAGCACGAGCGGGCGCTGTCGTGGCGTGGCACAGGCAGGGTGCAAGGTTGAATTGTCAGCCGGCGTGGCGGGAGCGATGGCGCGACAGGACGGAGCGCAGACGCGTGAGCGCATATCCTCGTTCGTCGAACTAAACCAGGGCATCCATCTGTCGGGGATCATCCGGGCCCTCGAACTCGGTAACCATCAGGCGGCGTTGCACATGCGCACGCTCGCCTCTGAGGCGAAGGTCTGGTCGCGCACCGAGGGTCGCTACCTGCGTTTCTACACGTCATCAGTGTCACCGCAGACGCCTCCGGACCAACTCCCGAACCCCCCGGTCTCCTACCCTCCTGACTCGATGCAGTGGAAACTGCTGGATCGTCTGGCACGCAACCCCGAGAGCATCGGGGTCAAAGGCCCGCTCACACAGGGGAAGTTGGCTGCCCAACTCGATTGCAGCCAGCAGTTGGTCAGCCACCATATGCTCTCACTCGAGGAATCAGGATGTGTCGTCTCGCGGCGAGCGGGATTCCGCAAGGTGTGGAAAGTCACCGCAGCCGGACTGCAGGCGCTGACCGGCGGGGCTCGTTCACTGTCCACGGTAGACGCATACGATCTCGATTCGCTGATATCCCACTATTCGACGTGACCGCGTTGAGAGTTCCACCTTTTATCTCCGAAAGGATATAGAACGGTCGTTCGGGCCGTTTGTGCAATGACTTCAGTCAGTGAACAGTTGCAGGAAATGATAGACGGCCTGATGGCCGGAATGGGAGACGCCGAGAAGCACGAGAAGGGCATCGATGCAGCTGGCAGGCGCCTGCGCGGCACCCTCAGCGGTGTCGCCAAGGCGTGCAAGGCCATGCGCTCCCAGATTCAGGCCGAGCGCAACGCCTGAATCCACACACTCTGGATTCAGCAATCCCTTTGCGGGACGGGTGACACGACCGGGCGTGAGCGAACTTCCGGTGAAGCGGGTCGGGCGCATCAGGCGTCTGCTGAGAGCGTTGCCATGGGTGGCCAAGGGCGCCTACACCGTGGCCAGGAAACTCCCCAAGGAGCAGCGTCAGGAACTCATCGCCGTCGCCCGCGACCCTGAGGCGTGGGGCGATGCGGTCGGCAAGGCGTGGGATGTCACCAAGGTGGAGGCGGTCGAGGCCAAGGACGCCTTCGGGACGCTCGGCAAGATCGTGCTCGGCCGCAAGACCAGCAAGGATGAGCGCAAGCAGGCCGCGGACCAACTCGGCGTGGTGGGCATGGTCGTTCCACCGTTGCGCGTGTTCATGATTCCCGGCAGCCAGATCCTGCTCGGCATCGTCGCATTCGTCATCCCATGGCGCCTCGTTCCTGACAAGTGGATTCCGTTCAAGTCACTCAAGGAGGACCCGGAGTCCGCGGTCGAGAAACAGAAGAAGAAGCGCTTCAAGCTGTTTCGCAGAAACCGCCAGAAGGTCATTGACACACTTGACGACTGAACGCGTCGAGTGTCTCCACATCTTCCACATCGGACCAGATGATCCAGTCACACCCGCCGTTCATCCATGGCGCGCTGTCGGTGGCAACAGGCCCCCAGCCAGCAGGAGGACTCCAGGGAACGTCAGGGGAGAGCACGACCCAGTGGACGTTGGAGAGGTCACCGCGGTCGGCGTATCGCGTGCCGTTCACCAATTCATCCTCCCAGGAAGTCACATCGGCTCTCCAATGGCCGGTTATGCCGCGCTCCCCGTAGGGGTCGACCTCGAGGTGGAAGGTGTACAGCCAGTGCATCCCCTGAGTGGCCTCGGAGACGAACAGGAAGTCCTCCCCGTCGTCCATGTTCTCTGAGAGCACCTCTGCCGCCTCGTCCGTCCACATCGTCTGTCCGTGGATCCCGGTGAGCAGTGAGATCGGCAGGATGAGCATGATTCCGATGAACAGCGCGTGGGCGCGTGGTCCGGGGGCCTCGATGCTGGGCAGATTGGAATCTGACAGGTGTCGCAGACGCATCAGCAGCCAGAACAGCGGGATGATGAGCAGCGAGATGTAGCGTCCGTTGTTTCCCATCGTCCACGTGACCCACGGCCACGGAGCTTCCCAGAGCAGCGACTCGTGCGTCCACAGCGCCGCCACGTAGAGCGTGAGGAAGCCGACCCCCGCGCCGATGATTCCGGCGAACATGCCAGCCATCCAGTCGCGTACCTCGTCGAGCGCCCGCCAGGCGTCCTTCGCGAACGGCCACAGGATCATGCCGAACAGGCCGAAGACCAGCAGCAGGTCGAACACCGAGATGAGCACCGCGCTCAGGTAGCGGGCGGGCGCCTCACGCATGACGGCGAGGGTCTTACCCTCCTCCATCGTGAAGCCGAGGTAGAGGGCAGCGAGCAGGGACAGCCCGAGGCCGAGCAGGAGAGCCCGTTGTGGGCGACAGACCAGTGATTCGGCGTATCTCGGATGATGAGTCAGTTCCATCCACAGACCAACAAAAGGAGCCAGCAGCCATGGATAGAGCATGACGTATGCTCCGTCAACCATGCCCTTGGCGGCGGCCACCCCAACCACTGCAAGCCCGATGAACAAACCGGCGAACATGTGCAGCATGAAGCGAGTGAAGGAGTTGTGACGGTCCTCGAATGGAATCTCTCCCTCAGGTGTGTCACGGAACGTCTGCTCGATGTAGACCCACAGGTAGAGCATCAGAGCGAAACCGAACGCCAGATGCGCCTCTCCATTCAGTCTCCCGGTGGCGAAGATGAACACCGGGTAGAGCAGGAACAGGGCACTGTAGCGCCATTCATCACCGTCCAGCGATCCATTCTTGATGCCACGGGCGCCCAGCACGATGAGTCCTGCACCGGCCAACGTCAGCAGCAGGGAGTAGAAGCGCAGCGCCGACACCCCTCCGAAATCGACCAGTTCGACGATTCCCTGGGTGCCGATCGGGCGTGCGTATGCAGGGTCTGAGGAGAGCGGGTCCTTCGGCCGCGTGTGCCCCCAGTCGAGCACCGCTTCTCCGGTCCCCTCCTCGACCGTCTCCGCAGCCAGCAGCACATGGGTGTCCAGACCGGGGTCGCTGGTGAACGAGGTGAACACGTGCAGCAGCACACCGAGGACGAGCAGCGCCTTCCAGAAGCGGACGTCGTTGACATCCTTCCACCACTGGTCCTCCTCTGCAGCCGCCTCCGAAGAGTCTGGCTCATCCGCTCCTGACTCGGGGGTCATCGGGACGGGTTGGTGGCCGCTTCGCCTTGATTGCGTCGCTGCTCAGAAATCGAACAATGACGTCTGTCCTGCCTGTCTCACGCGCCCTGCCTCGGCGAGTCGGTCGAGCGCCCGCTGGATGCGCCGCTCGCTGAACTGGTGCCCTTCCTGCAGCAGTTCGCGCAGGCGTGGCTCGTCGGCCATTCCAGCAGCAGGCAGCGGCTCGTCACCGGTCGGATGGGCGAGGAAAAGTTGGCGAATCTCGTCGAGCCGTTCAGGGACCTCCTTGTCCTTCGCTTGGCACACCTCCTCGATGGTGCCGTGCTCGCGGATGAGTTTCAATCCGGTCTTCGGCCCGATGCCCTTGACGCCGGGATGGAAGTCGGTGCCGATCATGATGCCCAGATCGACCAGTTGCTCGTGGGTCAGCCCGTGCTCCTCCAGCAGTTCCTGGAGATAGATCCGCTCGGCGCGAACCGGCCTGCCGAACCTGCGCGAGCCGTGTGAGAGCAGGTTGCGCACCATCACCGGTGCGCCGTAGAGCAGTGTGTCCCAGTCCTGGCTGGCGACTCCAGCCAATTCTCCGCGGGCGCACCTCACGGCTGCGGCGCCCTCCGCCTCCATCGGCGCCTCGATCCACGCGATGCCCAGCGCATCGAACATCGCTTGAGTCCCGGCTACCATCTCCGGTCGGAACTCGACCACCTGCGCGCCGAGTTTGTGCGCTGTCGTCCAGTCCTCCGCCTCGACTGCCGCGGTCCACTTCTCCTTCGCCTCCTGTTTGCGCTGTTTGCGCTCCGCCAGCGTGTCGCCCTTCAACTCGTGCGGCCGGCCATCGAAGATGAACACCGGGTCGATGCCGGCGGCGACCATCGTGGTCGAGCGGTCGAGGAAGCCCATCAGGTGCGATACCGGGTTGCCGTCGTCGTCCGTGAGCGGCCCTCCGTCCTCTCCCTCCCGGCGGGCGCGAATCGTCGTCATGAACTGGTAGGCGACGAGGAAGGCGTCGACGGCCACCCTCGCTCCGGAGAAATCGGACAGTTCGCATGGGTGCGGCGTGGCGAGATCCCTCAGGTTACAGCCCAAGTGATCGCCTCACAAGTCTTCGTCGTCGAAGTCGAAGTCATCGTCGTCGAAATCGAAATCGTCGTCGTCATCATCGTCCTGAGCATAGATCTCCCGTCGCGCCTTCGTCCAGCTCCAGAAGCCGAACCCGCCGAGCGCGAAGCCGACGATGAGCGAGAACAACGGGTAGAACTGCCATGTGTACGGTATGCCGATCAACTCCACCACCATCTTTCCATCCGCCGATTTCTCAGGGATGAGCCAGCGCCCTCCCAGTTCAGGGTTGATCTCCCAGAACTGGTTGCCCTCGCCATCCGCAACCGCCCACTGCGGGACGATGCGTGCGTTCTCGGGGTCGCTGGTGTCGTTGACCAGCCTGACATGGACGATCATCGCCGAGGCGACGCTGGGGTCGAATTGGTGGAACAGCGAGAAGTAGAGCTGCACGTACTCACGGCCCCGTGGAGTCGACTCGGTGGCACTTCCGAGAGTGTCGCCGTATTTCTCGAAGCCGAGTCCGTAATGATAGCCGCCCATGTCAGCGTCGCGTGCACGGTAGATGTCGGCATACTCGATGTAGAGTTTGAAGTGGGTGTCGGCCACCAGGTCATCCCCGAGGAACGTGCCTTCACGCTCAGAGAGCCCGGCGATCTCGTCTATTGTCCAGAAATCAGGGTCGCTGGCGTCGTATGCCATCTTCTGGGCCATCGGGCCTGAGATGATGGGCAGCACGGTCATCGAGAGCATCAGTGGGAGTGCGATGAGCAGCACGGAGAGAGCCTTGAACGGGATCGGCGGCAGGAACACGATGCCCGCGGCGATGATGGCGATCGAGAGCAGCAGAATCAGAATGGGGCCGGTCAATGAGGACGATTGTGCGCTCATCTCAGCGAACCCGGCGGCCGAGCCCGAGTAGGGAGAGGCGTATTCCTCGCCTTCCTTGATTTCAAGCCCCGGAACCTCCTCCTCATACGGTGGCAGCACGGGGATCGTCATCTCAAAGTTGGCCCTCCCGAGGTAGAGGATGTAGCCCTCTCCAATATTGCTCGGCTTCGTGAATCCGATGCGCAGGCCGAGCACGTCTCCCGCCTCCACCTCGTCGATGCGATGGCCGGCGAACTCGAACGTGTATTCGTTGCCCGACCCGCCGTCAGGCCCTTCCAATGACTGGGTCATCAGATCCACACCGCCATCCTTCGGACCCATCCTGAGGGCGATGTCCACCTGCTGGCTGCAGCCGGTGTTGCAGTTGATCGACAGCACCAGCTTGCCGGTGATCGGAAGTTCGGTGTCCAGGCCCACCGTCTCGTTGTTCACGTCGCTGCCGTCGAAGGAGAACTCCCGCCGGCCGCCACCCCCTCCGAAGATGTTGTCTTCAGAGAAACTGTCGTCTGAGCGCCCGTCGTTGGGCTCCGCATGGTCCCAGGTCTCCCAGGTCTCCGGTGATTCAGAGGTCTGGATTCCATACATGTAGAGCGTGTTCTGCTCGAAGGTGAGCATCCGTCGCGGGTCCGGTTCCTCGTCCTGCATCGCCGGAGATGAGGTCGTGGCGGTCGCCAAGGATGCAATCAACAGCAGGGCGAACGGTACGAGCACCGCCCTAGGGGCGGTGGCTGTTCGCTTCCTTGGCTTGGCCGCCATCGTCGTGCCGATTCCACCGACGGATATAGAATTGAAGGCCACGCGGGGCCGGAAGTGAGAGTAGAGCCGACGGGAGGTGAACAGCATGCAAGCGCGCATCATCGTCGGTGGCTGGCATCCGGCACTGCACCGTCTGGAGGTCCAGACCTTGCTGGAGGCCGCCGGGGTCGAGTCCGAGGTCGAGCATCCGCGTGTGCTCCGCGTCGACTCGGATGATCTGGATGTCGACATCGTGGGCCGCTGCAGTTCCATCACTCGCTGGTTGCTTGGCGGGGGCCGAGTCGACCAGATGGATACTGAGGCGCTGCTGGACACGATTCTTGCCGCTCCGGGTCCCGCCCCCCCCGAATCGGATGACAGGCAGCAGAGCATCGCGGTTCGTGTCGAGAACATCGATGGCGGGGGGGTCGGCATCAGCCATTCGACACTCATACTCGAGTTAGGCGCTCGGCTGGCGACTATGGGGTGGGCGTTCGACCTGCAGGCACCTGACTACGAATTCGTGGTTGTCTGCGTCGGTGAGGAGCAGGCACAGCACCCTGAAATTGAACAGTTGCCGCGTGAAGCGCACATCCTCTGGGGACTATCCCAACCGGCTGACAGCACATCGATCACCTGGCAGGAGCGCACAGGACCTATGCGTCCGTTCTTCAAGCCGGTAGGCCTCGACCCGAGAATCGCCAGAGCGATGGTCAATCTCGCTCATCCGCACATGCCCGACGGTCGCCAAGCACTGGCTGATCCGTTGTGTGGAACTGGGGGAGTACTCATCGAAGCGGCACTGCTCGGAGTCCATTCATTCGGTTCGGACCTCGATGAGGAGATGGTGGAAGGCACACAGAGGAACCTCGATTGGTTGTGGAATGAGCAGGACGAATTGGCGGCGGTGACCACCGAGGTGGATGATGCGCTCGATTTCACTCTCGATGAACCAGTGCCAGCGTTCGCTTTCGACCCGCCATATGGACGTAACTCCTGGCAATCCGAAGATGGCAGGGAACTGCTGCTCGGCACACTGGCTCGCTGCTTCGAGAACGCCACCGACGATGCAAGGCTGGTCACTCTGCTTCCATGGCCGGCAGAGCATGTGGCGGCCATGCGCGCTGGCAAGGTCGTGGATATGGATGAGTTCCACACCTACGGGACAGAATGGGCTCGGATGAGGGAGTTGATCGAGAGTTGCGGCTGGACCGTGCTCACCACGGTACCCATCAGTGTTCACGGCTCGCTCTCTCGCCTGCTCGTCATGTGTGAACGCCGTCGTTGATGTGGGCGATGCAGGATTCGAACCCGCGTCGACGGGTCCGAAGCCCGTCAGGATATCCTAGCTACCCTAATCGCCCGATGCAGCGGCGACCGACGCGCATGGTTTGAAGCCGATGGATGCCGGCAGGGCATCCAAGAGGGGATTTGAGAGTGTCCATCGAGTGGGAGCCGACACCCTGCCTCGAACGCGGTTGCAGTCGCTGTTGCCGTGAAACGGAGATGCCGCTGGCCGAGGAGGACATCGCGCGGCTGGAGGCGCTCGGGGAGCAGCGTGAGTCGTTCTCCATCGTCCTGCCGGATGGCAGTGTGCGCTTGCAGAACGACCCCGCCACACGCGCCTGCGTCTTCCTCGATACTGATTCTGCGGATGCGGACGCACCCGGGACATGTCGTGTGTGGGATGACCGCCCCGAAGGCTGTCGCATCTACCCGTTGGTGCTCGACCAACTAGACCAGCCGTTCCTCGACGAACTCTGTCCGCACCGCGACGAGTTCCCTACTCCCCCGTTGGGAATCAGGCGTCGGCTGGTGGTGCTCGATGACACCGTTCACGCCGAGGCTCGCTCTCGACAGGATGAGTGAGCGTCAGCGGAGCCAGTGCTCGATCACGTCGTCCATCGATGAATCGTTGGAGGCGCATTGCAAGCCTGCTGTGGTGAGCACTGCCGCATCGATTCCTGCGGCGGGTCCGGGACCTATGCTCGAATCGGTGCGGATGATGAACGCCTCGTCGACGAGTCCAGCGAGCAGGAACCGGCTCCACACATCCGGCCCACCTTCGATGAGCACTCGCTGCAGCCCGCGATCGCCGAGCAGGTCGAGCAGCTGGTCGAGTTCGACACCTGGCGGCTCGGTCGCCTGCAGCGGCGGCATGTGCAGCACCTCGACTGAATCTGAGGCGAGGGCGGAGGCCCGCTCTTCGTCCCCGTCGGAGTGCAGGATCAGGGTCGCTTGGCCGTCGGTGACCAATCGGGATGCGGGTGGTGTCCTGAGGGTGTGGTCGAGCACGATTCGCAGCGGTTGACTCCCTGCTTCGAGTGGCACCAGCCGTACGGTGAGTTCCGGGTCGTCTCGGATCACGGTGTTCACGCCGACGAGCACCGCATCCGATTCCCGTCGCAGTTCGTGCACGCGCGTCAGGCTCGCCTCGCTGGTGAACCGCCCCGCCTCCTCGTCCTCGGAATCGACCATCCCACCAGCGTCGATGGCTGCCTTCAACGTCACCAGCGGACGCCGCTGCTCGCACCAGTGCATGAACGGAGCCATCTGCCGACGCGCCTCGTCTTCAAGCAGCCCCGAGCGG
>ENA-ORDI01001048-ORDI01001048.1-marine-metagenome-genome-assembly--contig:-NODE-1048-length-16063-cov-3.883836_pt1 | contig 16063 bp, 14 predicted proteins | sample MGYA00248628_ERZ508525 | MGnify/ENA primary metagenome ERZ508525 (study PRJEB26195, sample SAMN05422138) | marine metagenome | isolation source: East of Porto Seguro, South Atlantic Ocean | place... | reverse complement strand
ATAGCCGATGCTGGCAAACCGGGTCGCCGCCTTGACCACGGGGCCGCCGCCGAGCCGGGATCCGTAGGCCAGGAACAACCCGATCAACACCGCCAGCCCGGCGGCTATGGCAGAGAGGCTGAGACTGTTGGCGGCATAGGTGAAAAACTTGGCGCTTAGCGTGTCTGAGTAAAACTCGAGCGCGTAAGCCGTGAGCACGCCGGCCGGAAGCGCGAAGCCGAGAAGCACCGGCAAGAGACAGGCGACGAAGGCGAACGCCGCCGTCCAGCTTTCAAGCCGGTGGCTCGGCAGCGTCGAATACTTGCTCGACGTGTGATGGTAGCGCTGGCCGCGCCGGGCGAAGCGTTCGGTGCCGATGAGGGCCAATACCAGGACCATCATAACGCTCGCCATCTGGGCGGCCCCGGCGACGCTGTTCATATTCAGCCATACGTCGTAGATCCCGGCCGTGAACGTGGGTACGGCGAAGAACTCGACGGTGCCGAAATCGTTCAACGCCTCCATCAGCGCCAGGGTCACCCCGACCACAATGGCCGGCCTAGCCAGGGGCAGGGCGACGGAGAAGAACCCTCGCCAAGGGCCTTTACCCAATGTGCGGCTGACCTCCAACACGCAGACCGATTGCTCCAAGAACGCGGCTCGGCTCAAAAGATAGACGTATGGGTACAACACCAGCGTCATGACCGCGATCGCGCCGCCGAGGGACCGGATTTCGGGAAACCAATAGTCCTGGCGGTTCTTCCAGCCGAAGATCTCGCGCAGCCAAACCTGGAGGGTGCCTGCGTACTCCAACTGGTCGGTGACGACGAACGCCAGTACATAAGCCGGCACCGCCAGTGGCAGCAGGAGAGCCCAGTTGAAGAACCAACGCCCCGGAAAACGGCACATGGTCACCAGCCACGCGGTGCCGGTGCCGATCACGAAGGTGCCGACGCCGACGCCGAGAAGCAGAAATAGGGTTTTTTCGATGTAAAGGGGGAGAACCGTCGATGAAAGATGCGACCAAATGTCACCGCTGGGGGCGACGGCGATGATGACAACGGCGATCAGTGGCGTTGCCACCAGGGCCGCGACCGCAACCGCACCGATGGCCCAGCCGTCGAACCCTAAACGCCGAAAGGCCCGCATCAGCGAATTCGCCTTATCCATCGTGGTAGTGGCCACCAATACCCCCTGTTTCGTTAACGGGTTTCACCTAGCGGGCTGGGCGGGCTGGTCCCCTCGGTCTCAAACCAGAGTCATGATAGGCCAAGCAGCACCTGACCGCGGCTTGGCCTATCGGTGATCGGGGGCGGTTCAGCTGCCCGGGCCTTCATTAAACCTGACTTTGTCGACAAGGCGCGAAGCCGTTGCCCGGAGCGTGGCTATCTTCTCCAGGCTGACTGTGTCGGCCTTGAAGTCGCCCCAGGATCTGACCAGCGGGTCGATGGCGACCTTGGCCTTGGCCGGGTATTCGAAATTTTGCGATGCGTATATCTTCTGGGCGAAATCGCCGCTCAGGAATTCGATAAGCTTAACCGCGTGGACCTGATTCTTGGCGTTCCTGGTCACCGCCGCACCCGAGATGTTGATATGGTTGCCGCGGCCGCCCTGATTAAGAAAGACGACTCTCACGGCCTCCGCCCACTTCTTCTGCTCGGGTTTCTTTTCGTTGGTCGCCATCTTGCCCATGTAATAGGTGTTGGCGATTCCGATGTCACAAACGCCCTCGTAGATCGCTTTCGCCTGGGCGCGGTCGTTGCCCTGCGGTTTGCGGGCCAGGTTGGCTTTGACGCCGCGGAGCCATTTCTCTGCTCCTTCCTCGCCTTCGTGGGCGATGACCGAAGCGATCAAGGCGACGTTGTAGGGATGCTTTCCGGAGCGCATACAGATGCGGCCCCGGAATTTCGGATCGGCGAGATCGGCGTAGGTCTTGAGCGCGTCCGGCTTGACCCGGTTCTTGCTGACGAGCGCGATGCGGGCACGGGTGGTGAGTCCGAACCAAAGGCCGTCGGGATGGCGGAGATGCGCCGGAATGTTGTTTTCCAACACGGCCGAGCGAACCGGCTGCAATAGGCCGGCTTTTTTCAATTCGTTGAGGCGCCCTATGTCTACGGTTAAAACAACGTCAGCGGGGGTGTTTGCGCCCGCTGCCTTTAGCTTTTCAAGCATGCCTTTCTTGGCATAGACCACGTTGACTTTGATTCCGGTCCGGCGCGTGAACTCGTCGAGAACGGGGTTGATGAGGAACGGTTGGCGGTAGGAATAGAGGTTGACCTCCTGGGGGGCGGTGCCACTCATCACTGCGGCGCCGGTCATGCCCAGGAGCGAAATGATCAAAAAAATTAAAAAATTACGACGCATGGTACTTGTTACCTTTTCCAACTTGCAAATGCGAATTATTCGCAACTAATTTCGTTATATTTGGCATTTCAAGGAAAGGCAAGGATAAATTGCGAATGAATATTATTTGCATTTAGGGGCCGTCGGGGGCTTCCCCTCATGTCAGGAGGGTGGCCATGGATGAGGAATTTCTGGCTTTCCGATACGTGTTTGGGCAGAATCAGGAGTGACGTCGCCCTTCGGAGGGCCACGTGGGTGGCCATAGGATTTGTAGATGTCGCCGGCTTAGGTCCCATAACCAGTAGTTTTCAAATGAGAATCTCCAAGGTCGGTTCCTCAAAACAGTCCGCCGCGACGAAAAAGAAAAAGTCGATGGCGAAAGCGGGCGAATTCGCCGAACGCGTCCGCGGCACGGCTGGGGCCGGTGCGGTTGACAGTCCCCAGGCCGTTGAGGGAACGGCGCCGGTCGGGGGGGTGGAATCCATACTCGCGGTTCAGGAGGTTCCCGATGCAACCGACGGACGGTCCCGGGGATTGTTGAAGCAGTACGGCGATGACCTTCTTGATCGTCTCGACGAATTTAGGTTGGCCATTCTGACCGGGACCATTTCCAAGGACCGGCTAACGGAACTGGCTCAGAAGTTGCGGCAAAAACGCCAAGATAGTGACGATCCCAGACTCAATGAAATTATCGACGAGATCGAACTCAGGGCCGAGGTCGAAGTCGCCAAACTGACCCGTGATCCGAAGGGGGATTTTTAGCCCGACTCGTCTGTTTTCAATTATATTAGTGTTTTCAAAGCTCTAGTTGATTTCCCCTGAATGAAATTGGCTCTTGCCGTACGCGTCCGCCCCTCCTATATTCCGGCCTCGAAAAAAAAACGATCTGGGAGCCCAAGAAGGATGAACGTCACCCTGCCGCCGGACTACAAACCGACCAAAAAAGAATCTTTTATGAATAACCAGATGCGGGAATATTTCCGGCAGAAACTTTTGGTTTGGAGAGATGAACTCCTAAGTGAATCCAACGATACCCTCCAACATCTTCAAGAAGGCGGCAACTTGGAGCCCGATATTGCCGACAGGGCGTCGATCGAAACGGACAGGTCACTGGAACTCAGGACCCGTGATCGCGCCCGCAAGCTGATTGTCAAAATTGATGAGGCCCTGGAAAGAATCGAAAAAGGGTCCTACGGCTACTGCCTGGAGACAAGCGAACCCATCACTCTTTCCAGACTGGAAGCCCGGCCCATTGCCACCCTGTCCGTCGAGGCCCAGGAACGTCACGAGCGGATGGAAAAAACCCATCGCGACGAATAACCTTTTCTTCGTGCTTGCTTCCATCGGGCGCAAAAAAAAGAGGCCGGTGCGAAAGCACCGGCCTTTAAAGTTGCCAGGTTCAAATTAAGCCGAACCTAGAACGGGAAAATAATATCCCAGATTTGCGTTCCCCAGCGGGGTTGCTGAAGCTGGCTGATGGTGCCGCTGCCGCCGTAGGCGACGCGCATTTCGGCAATTTTTTCGTGAGAAATGGTGTTGTCGGAATCGATGTCCGAGGGACGGACGACGCCGGTGACCATCAGCTCGCGCAATTCCGAGTTGACCAGGATTTCCTGGCGGCCGACGATGACCAGCGAACCATTGGGAAGAATTTGCGTGACCACGGCGGCGAAAGTCAGGCTGATGGTTTCACTCCGGGCTATATCACCGTCGCCCTTGGTTTCATGAGCGTTGTCGAAGCTAAGCAGCGCAGCGGCCGAGACCGCTTGCGGCAGCACCTTGGAAAATTCTGCTTCGAGGCCGAGAAGCTGGGTTATATTGGTGTCCTCCTTGTCGGCCCGTTCCCGCTCGGTCTTGTTTGCAAGCGTGGCGCTGTCGGAAAGGGCAAGCTTGACCGTCAACACATCGCCGATTTCCTTGGCCCGGTGGTCCTTGAAAAAAGCCTTGGCGCCGGCCCGCCATAGGGAATTGGGGTTTTCTTCGGCGACTTGGGGTGTCGGCATCGGCAGGCTTACCGGCCGGTAGCCCGGCCGCGCCACCGGGTTGACGATTTTCGTCAGTTCCGGGCCGTCGCCGACTTCCGAAAGCCGGCTCAGCACATTGCAGCCGGTCACCGTCAACGCCACCAAGCCATAGGCGGTCAAGCGCAGCATGGTTTGTCCGATCTTGGGCCTCATCTTCATCTTCTCCTTGTTGGCCGCCTATAGGGGCGACTTAATTCATTACTATTTTGCCGGGAGGCAGGACGGCGACTTTGGCGACCCCCGTAACTTCGGCTTCGATGACCTTGTTGCTTTGGGTGTTGTTAATCCGGATGACGTCTCCGTCGCTGCCGTTTTCCAGGGCCTTGCCTTGGACCGTGAGCATCATCCTCGGGGCCTTGAGGTAGATCGTCACCAACGACCCCTTGGGAACCAAAATCGGCGGTTGAACGTTGGCGGTCCGAACCGGAATACCCGCCCTAAGCCACCGTTTAGGGGACTTGCCGATCAATTCGTTGATATCGACGATAACTCCCCGGGGCAGCCGGTTTTGGCCTACCTTCACCCATTTGATGTCGCGTTCGGTAATCACTTCGTTGGCTTGTATTCGCCTGGCCGGCACCGGGACATCGGTTTCCCTATGAAGACGTCCCGTCACCCGCGTTCGCGTCGCTCCGGGATCGCCCGCCGGGGCGACCAGGATGGCGGTAAAACGCCCGGTCCGGGGTTCGTAGGAAACATCTTCAACGCCGACGCTCGCCGCGACGTCGCTGGCAACGTAAAGCCGCATCATCCGGTTGCTTAGTTCCACCTTCGTGTTGGGATCGGCCCCGCGGTCGATCAGCGCGACCCGGATGGAGTCTTCTATTTCCTCGCGGGTAATCATCTGGCTTTCCCGCTCGACCACGATCTGGTCCTGAAGCCCCAGGGGCCGCCAGTTCAAACCGTAAGCCCGGGCCACCCGGTACAGCCAGCGGGAGTCAAAAATCGCCCGTTTTCCCGGGACCGGGGCATAAGCCACGGTGATGTCCGCCTTTTCCCCGGTTCCGGAAAACAGATCGTTGAGGCGCACCAATTTGCTTTTGACGCTTACGGATTCGCGCAAAACCACCTTGGCCTGGCCCGCGGACCGGGACAAGGCGACGGATTCTCCGCCCGCCGCCGAAGCAGTCGGCAGCAGTAAAACCGCTGTCAGCAGGGCAAAAACGAGCTTTTTCATCTTACCTTTCCTTAACGGAGCGCCGATAGGGTGCCCATCATTTCATCGGAGGTCTGAATGACCTTCGAATTCATTTCATAGGCGCGCTGGGCCGAGATCAGATTGGAAATTTCCTCGACCGCGTTGACGTTTGACGTCTCCAGGAATCCCTGGAGGATCGAACCGAAGCCAACGGATCCCGGGTTTCCGGTAGTCGCCGTGCCCGATGCCGGTGTCTCCGTGAACAGGTTGTCGCCTTCGGCCTGCAGGCCGGTTTCGTTGGCGAAGTTGGCGAGTTCTATCTGCCCGACGTTGGAGAAAGCGACCTGACCTTCGATTTTGACCAGCACTTCACCGGATTGGTTGATAGTCACGTCAATGGCGTTGTCGGGAACCGTGATTCCGGGCTCCAAGGTGAAACCGTCGTGGGTGACGATGTCGCCATCGGCATCCAACTGGAAAGTTCCGTCCCGGGAGTAGGCGGTTCCGCCGTTGGGCAGGGTGATCTGGAAGAAACCCTTGCCTTGGACGGCCATGTCAAAGGTGTTGTCGGTAGCTTCCAGGTTGCCCTGCTCGTGGATGCGGTAGACTGCCGCCAGCTTGACGCCGAGCCCCAATTGCGCGCCCGACGGGACCACGGTGCCGGAATCCGACGACGTGGTGCCGACGCGCCTCAGGTCTTGATAGATCAAATCGTGGAATTCCGTGCGCCTGCGCATGAATGCGGTGGTGTTCATGTTGGCCAGGTTATTCGCCACCACCTCCACGTTCCTTTGCTGCGCCACCATTCCTGTCGCTGCGATGTCTAAAGATCTCATAATTCCCGTCCTTTCTTGATATTTTTCGTCGTTGGTTTGGTTTCTTGAGGTTGCATGGGGTTGATCCTCCGGCGCCGGGCCTTTGGCCCAAACGCCGGCGTTTTTCTCGCTTCGACGGGTTTAGTAGGCTTTAAGCCGTTTGACCCATCCCCTTGATCATGTTTCTCATCCTTTCGTCTTCGCGTTCGATAAATTTGCGGACACTGTCATACGTGCGGCTAATTTCGATCATCTTCGACATTTCGAGAATCGGTTGAACGTTGGATCCTTCGAGCATGCCCTGGACGATTTTCGGCGATTCCACGTCCCTGGGCACCTCTTTGGCGGAGAAAAGGCCGCCGGCGGAACGCTTGAGGAACTGCGGGTTTTCGAAGTCAACGAGCTTGATTCGGCCGAGGTCGCCGTTATTGGTGGCCACCGTTCCGTCCCTGGAAATGGTGATTTCCGTGTCCTCGGGGCCCAGGAAAAACGGCTGGTTGCCAGTTGAAAGAAGCGGCTCGCCGTTCTGGTTGACCAGTTGCCCGCCGTCATCCAGCTTGAAACGGCCGTTGCGGGTGTATCGTTCCCCGTCTTCGGTCTGAACAACGAAGAACCCTTCGCCGGCGATGGCCAGGTCGAGGGGATTGCCGGTTCCTTCCACCGGCCCTTCGCTGAAATCCAACAGGGTTGCAATGTCGCGGACATAAGCCAATTTCCTCCCCAACAGCCTTTGGCCGCCGGGGCTTTTCACCAGATGTTCGACGAACATCACGCGTTCGCCCTTGAATCCATTGGTGTTCGTGTTGGCGATGTTGTTGGCGACAATGGCCAATTGACGTCTGAGCCCGCCTTGTCGGGAAAGCGCTATCAGTGTTGTCGTTTCCATGGTTCCACAAATCCCTTGTTAAAATTCACACGTACCCGGCAATTACTATGCATGGGCCGTGCCAATCGATGAATTTGTTGAAAATCAACGGGTTGTAGGAATTTTCGTGGCGAGGGGGGCTTGTCACGGCGGCAGCGGAAAGTATGCTTTGCCCGGCATTTATTGCCCGGGGCGAAAACGGGCGTAAATCTTATTGGTAACAGCCTTTGTTGCCCAGTACCGGGGACATTTGGTATTCTCTGATTCGGCCTTGCCGCGCGGATAACTAGACTGCAAGCCCCATGACTGATTATGAAGATCGGGGGGACCAGCGACCACCGATCTCAAGAAGTTGTTAACCAACCCAATCTATATTTTCCTAGCGGCGGAGCTAACGACGTGAGGCCTGTAGTATCACAGGGATCAGGCGATGGCCGACGAAGAAGACCTAGAAGACGAAGAGCCTGAAGACGAGGGTGATGAGTCATCCGACAAACCCGGTGGCAAGAAGAAACTTATCATCATTGCCGTCGTTTTGTTGCTCGCCATTGGCGGAATCGCTGCGGCTTACTTCACCGGGCTCCTCCAGCCGATAATCGAATTGATCACCGGCGAAGAGGCTACAAAGGAAGAGGAAGAGGAAAAGAAAGTTGACAAGGAAAACGCGGTCTTTTTTCCGTTGGAGGAATTGATCGTCAACCTCAACGCCGGGGGTCGCAAATCGACCTTCTTGAAGATCAGGATCAGCCTGGAACTTGCCGACGGTGGGGATATTAGTAGGATCGAAAGTGTCATGCCCCGTATTATGGACAACTTCCAGGTTTATCTTAGGGAACTGAGAATAGAGGATTTGAAAGGTTCGGCGGGGATGTACAGGTTGCGCGAAGAGTTGCTAACGCGGGTCAATGCCGCCGCCGCCCCTGCCAAAATCCAAGACGTTTTGTTTAAGGAAATACTTGTCCAATAGGGCCTCCATGTAGGTTAGGAACCATATTGTCATGACCAGTCCTGCCGACGAAGAAGATCAAGACGCTCTGGCTGCCGAAGGGGAAGCCTCCGTGGAAGGTGATGACGCGGGCGGTGACGCAGGCGGTGAAGATGAACAGGACGATCTCGCCGCCGAATGGGAAACCATGGTCGGAGAGGGCGAGGGCGAGAAAGGCGACGTTGAAGACGATGTTGCCGGCGGTGCCCGGGAATCGACGCGGGTCCTGAACCAGGAAGAAATCGATAGCCTTCTGGGGTTTGACGAAGAGCATGAAGAAACCGGAGACAAATCCGGCATTCAGGCGATTTTGTCGAGCGCCCTTGTTTCTTACGAACGCCTGCCGATGCTGGAGGTTGTCTTCGACCGTCTGGTCCGCCTGATGTCGACGTCGCTCAGGAATTTCACCTCCGACAACGTCGAGGTTTCGCTCGACAATATTGCCTCGATCCGTTTCGGTGATTACCTGAATTCGATCCCGCTGCCGGCCATGTTGAGCGTGTTCAAGGCCGAGGAATGGGACAATTTCGGACTCATTACCGTCGATTCATCCCTGATTTATTCCATCGTCGACGTGCTTCTCGGCGGCCACCGGGGCACAGCGGCCATGCGTATCGAAGGCCGCCCCTATACGACCATCGAACGTTCGCTCGTTGAACGGATGGTTCATGTCATGCTCAGTGACCTGAGCGCCGCGTTCGAGCCCCTGAGTCCGGTGACTTTCCGTTTCGACCGACTGGAAACAAACCCCCGGTTCGCCACCATTTCTCGGCCTTCCAACGCCGCCATCGTCACTAGGCTTAGGATCGACATGGAAGACCGCGGTGGCCGTTTGGAGTTGTTGCTGCCGTACGCGACCCTGGAACCGGTTCGCGAATTACTGCTGCAGATGTTCATGGGCGAGAAGTTCGGCCGTGACTCCATCTGGGAAACCCACCTTGCGGAAGAGCTGTGGCTGACCGAAGTAGACCTGGAAGCCGTCGTCGACCAGCAGATCATGCGTCTAAGCGACGTTTTCGATCTCAAGATCGGTTCACGGATCATGTTCAGCGCCACCCCGGATTCCGTGGTATCCCTGCAGTGCGGCAATATTCCAATGTATTCCGGCGTGATGGGCCGTAAGGGCAACAAGATTGCCATCAGGATTGAAGATAGAATTGAAAAGAAACCTCGCTAGATCGTTGTATACGACACGGTTTCCGGATAACGGGCACGCGTTCGTGGTCAAAAAAATTAAGTTTGGCGCCAACAGGTAAGGAATTGTCGTGACCTATTCGTTAATCGTCGATCTTTTCGTTGCCATCCTGCTGGTCGTGACCATTGGCTATGCCATCGTCCTCAACAGGCGGTTGGGAAAATTAAGAGGGGACAAGGCAGAGCTTGAAAAACTCGCCGCCACGTTCGGCGAGTCCACGGTCCGTGCCGAAGAAAGCATCGAAAAGCTGAGAAACACGGCGGATATGCTGCAAGACCGGATGGAAAAGGCGGAAGCCTTGCGCGACGACTTGGCGTTCCTTATCGACCGTGGAGGCCAAGCGGCGGACAAACTTGAGGATCTAGTGCGCGCCACCCGGGATAAGGTCGGGATCGGCCCGCGGTCGGTCTCCGAAAACGCCAACCCCGATGTCGATAAAGGCGATGGCCAATCCAGGCCCCTTACGGCCCGTCGCGACGGGCCGGCGGGGACGGATACGGACGTTGATGGGGTAAAGTCCGAAGCCGAACGGGAACTGCTGAAAGCGATCAGATCGTCGGGATAAGTATCATTCGCCTGGGTTGGGATTGGGCGTTCGATTTGGGTTGAGGAAATGACCATGAAGAGAATCTTTTCAAGGATAAAGTTCCTGCCACTCACCATCTTTGCCGCGACATTGATGTTGACGGTAAAAATCGGCGACATCTGGGATGGGTTTGACGGGCACATTAACGGCACCATCCAGGTGTCCGAGGCAATCGCCCAGCCCGCCGAGGAAGACGCCAAACCGGCGGCTAAGGACGGCCAGCCCGCGGCCGGAGAAAAAACCGCCGAACAGGCCGTCCCGGCGGCGTTGAAGGACGAACCCCAGGGCCAAATATCGAAGCTGATCACCAATGACCCGACACTTCTGACGCCGGCGGAAATCGATCTTTTGCAACAACTGGCCGAACGCCGCCAGGTCCTGGAATCCCGAGAACAGGAATTTGAACTCCGAACCGGACTGTTGGCGGCGGCGGAATCCCGGATCGACAAAAAGGTCGAAGAGCTCAAGGTATTGCGTGAAACCATCTCCGGTCTGATCAAGACCTTCGACGCGCAACAGGACGCCAAGCTTTTGAGCCTGGTTAAAATTTACGAAAACATGAAGCCCAAGGAGGCCGCGAGGATTTTCGAGGCACTTGAAATGGACACTTTGCTCGAAGTCGCCGAGCGGATGAAGGAACGTAAACTGGCCCCCATCATGGCCAAAATGCACCCCGAAAAGGCCCGTGATATGACCGTCGAACTTTCGCGGCTTCGCCAATTGCCGACGGTGGGCCAACAGGCCGGAGGTTAAGAGGCGCAACTTCGGATTCGTAGCGGTTCCGACCCATTTCTGGCACCAGGATGCCATACCGGCCCTGAGTTGGAGAAAACCATGACCGCTGTGATTGGGGCAGGCCGGATAAAGGCGGCGAACCCGATCGAGAAACGGAAAAGTTTGAATAGGGACGCATGAACGAATTCTTGAACCCAACCCCATCTGGGCATGATGGCCGTACTGGCACGGTCTATGTGTATCTGTCGCTGTTTTTTCTGGTTCTCGCTTTTTTCATCGTACTGGTGGCCATTTCAACCGTCGAAAAGACCAAATCCAAAGCCGTCATGAACAGCTTGACGTCCACCTTCACCACCTATCAACCGGAAGGTACCAAGCCTACAGATTTCACGGCCAAGGAGGGCGAGGTCCTGGGCAGGCAGGCGTTTCAAGAGAAAATCACCGGAATCTTCGCTACCACCCTTCAGGTGGCCAAGGTGGAAGTAGTGAAACCGGGCCGCCTGATGCGCGCCCAGATGCCCTCCAGCGCCATGTTTGAAAACAACGAAGCCCGGATCAAGCAGAACGCCCTGGCGTTTCTCAACCGCACCGTGGCCGCCCTGGGTGGACGCCCACCAGGACTGCGTTTCGATTTGGAATTTGTCATCGGCACGCCGACAACCGGGGACAAGCTCCTGCCGGTCGACGAAAATTTGCCAATGGCCCGTGCCGGGGCCTTCGCCCGTGAAATGATTTCTCGGGGCGCGCCGCCTGACAGTGTCGCCATCGGTTTGGCCCCCGGCGATCCGGAAAAAATCACCTTGCGGTTCTACGTCCGCCGTCTGGATGACCCCTCGCTCGAACGGCTTGGGCCGCCGCGGGCGGGACCGCAATAATCGGGGTTGAGGTGAAAACGGTGGACATCAATAATCCAATAACCAAAGGCGCGGGCCGGTCCGAGGATCGAGGCTCCCGGATTTGGTTGATTACGTTTACCGATTTGGTTGCCTTGATGTTAACTTTTTTCGTCATGCTTTTCGCCATGTCCAGCGTCAAAGTCAGCGAATGGAAAAACATTATCGATTCCCTGTCACAGACCCTGCGGCCGTCGGATGAACAGCCGGTGCCGGCGGCGACATCGACTTTCAATATCGGCACCATTTTCCGCAAGCAGGCCATCAACCTCGATTATCTTTCGTCGGTCCTCAAAGAGACGGTGAAAGGGCAATCCTTGCTGTCGGCAGGCCATATCCTGCGCCTGGAAGGCCGTTTGATCATCACCTTTCGGGGAGATTTGCTGTTCGAGGAAGGGGGCGCGACGATGACCGACCGCGGCCGCCGGTCGCTGTTCATGCTCGGCGGCGTTTTGCAGAACATCGGCAACCAGGTCGGCGTCAATGGTCATTCCGGCCCCGGCCTTCCCGCGGGCAGCGATTATTCCTCCAACTGGGAATTATCGACCGCCAGGGCGGCGGCGGTGGCCAATGCGCTCAAGCAATCGGGCTATACCGACGACATCATTGCATATGGATATGCAGACAGCCGTTCGGCCCAATTGTCGGATCTTCCCGAAGGGCTTGACGGGGCCTTGGCCCGTCGGATCGATATCGTCATTCGCCCGACGGCGGGAGATCTATGATGGCCGAAGGTTCCGTGACTGGCCGAAAACGTCGGCAATGGGTCCCCTGGGCCCTGGTTGTGGGCTTTCTGGCCTTGCAGACGACGGCGGCGTGGGCCGAACCGGTTCGGGTCCGGGCCGCCCTCCACGACGATTTCGGCCGCGTCGCCTTTAGCTGGAGTTCACCCGTCAGCCACAAATCGGCGCTCCGGAACGGGCGCCTGACGGTCCGGTTTGGTCGTCCCATAGAGGCGTCTTTCGGACGGGTCGCCCGTTCGCTTGGCAAATACATCGCCTCCGTGACTCCAGGCGACGACGGGCAAAGTGTCGTTTTTGACCTGAAAGGCGATTTTGACGCCTACAGTTACGATTCCGGCAGGGCCGTCATCGTCGAGTTTGCCGACAAGTCCCCGTCCGCAGCCGATAAACCCGAAGCGGAAAAGAAAGCCGAGGCCAAGCCCGAAACCGCCGCCCCATCCGACCCCGAAGCCGCTTCCGGGGCTTCCCCGGATTTGCCGGTTGTTCGCGTGCGCTCGGGCCGGCACCCCGATTACACCCGCATCGTCTTCGATTGGCCTAGCAAGGTTGCGTATTCCTTCAAACAAGTTGGCGGTGTCGCCACGGTCACCTTCGAGCGCGCCGCCAGGATCGACCTTGGACGGGTACGGTCGCGCCGGCTCCCCTATATTGGCGGCGTCCGGACGCAGACCGGCTCCGATAGCGTCACGGTAACCCTTTCCGTGCCGGCAACGTCCAAGGTCAGGCATTTCCTGGCCGGACAGAAAGTGGTGCTGGACATCCGCCGGCCTAGCGGTTCCGAGAAGGCGGTCCCGCTGCCGCCGCCCGCCGCCGAGGGCGAAGCAACGAAAGCGGCGAAAGCCGAAAGTGCGCCCAAAACCTTGCCAACGGCGGAAGATACAAGGGAAACCCCATCCGCAGCTGCGAAGCCCGGTGCCAAAACAGCCGAAGCGGCGTCCCCGGCGGCACCCCAGGTCCTGAAACCAGCCGCCGGCAAGGCCGTTGCCGAAACGGCAGTGAAACCAATAACCCCCGGGGCCGCGCCCCGGCCCCCTGGGCCCACTCAGGGCCGGGCGCCAAGTGGAACCGTAACAACGGAACAGAAAACCGCCGCCGCGGAAACAGCGGCAAAGCCGGCCCCGTCCGGTCCCGGCCAGCCGACCAAGTTGACGCCGGTCCGTTCGGCGCTGTCTTTCCCGGGCTCCCAGGCCGCCGCGGCGCCGTCTCCCCAGGGCATCCTCAGCCCCGGCACGCCGCCGCCCTTGCCGCCGACGCCGGCCACGGTGACGGCGAACGCTTCCAGCGATGATGTCAATGTGGTGACTCTCAGGTTCGATTGGGACGAACCCGTCGGCGCCGCCGTTTTCCGCCGCGCCGGGTTTCTTTGGGTGGCCTTCGACAGGCCCACCGCCATCGATATCGATCAACTGCGCCAGGCGGGAGGGAATATCATCAAGGGCATTGAGCAGATGGGGGTGCCCCAGGCGACGGTGCTGAGGATGGCGACGCTTGCCGGCATCAATCCCCGCCTGCGCCGGGACGGCCTGGCCTGGCTTCTCGATTTCCGCAAACAGCCAATCGAGGCGGTGACGTCGATAACGGTGAAGGCGCAACCGGAATCCCCCGTTGGTGCCCGGCTGTTCTTGCCGTTGCCGGAACCGGGTGCGCCCATTGGAGTCACCGACCCGGAAGTCGGCGACAATTTCGTCATCGTGCCGGTGATTCCCCTCGGCCACGGTATGGGATTGGAATACATCTACCCGCAGGTACGATTTTTGCCGACATCCCAAGGCATCGTCATCCTGCCGCGTAACGACGATATCCGAGTCCGGACGCTGCGCCAGGGCATCGAAATTTCGAGCAGCGCAGAACTCCTTATTTCCGAGGTGACGGCGGAAGACGAAGCCAACCGCCGCCGGATGAAGTCGCTGACACGTATCCTGTCCTTGGATCGGTGGAAATTAAAAAACATCAACGCCTTCAGGGGCCGTAAGTACAAACTTCTGGCCGCTATCAGCCAGGCCAAGGGGAACCAGCGCCAAGCGGCGCGACTCGACCTGGTTCGGTTTTTCTTCGCCAACGGGTTCTATGCCGAGGCCCTGGCCATCCTCAAGGAGGTTACCCGGGCCCGGGCCGAAATCGAACAAGACCCCGAATTCCGTATGCTCCGGGGCGGGACCCATTATATGTTGGGCCGTTTGCCGGAGGCCTATAGCGATTTCAACCTTGAAGCGCTGAACGTCAACGATGAAGCCGTCTTCTGGCGGGCCATCGTCCGCGCCGCCGCCGGCGATATGACCAATGCGGCCCCGGACCTGGCCCGCACCGGGAAGATCGTCCAGCCTTATCCGAAGGCCCTGAAAACCCCATTGGGGATGATGGTAATCCGGAGCGCCCTTGAAATCGGTGACCTCAAACAGGCTCGCCATTTCCTTGAAATCCTAAGGTTGGACAAATTAACCCCGGCGGAAAAAAACCAGTTCTACTTCGAAGAAGGCCGGTTGATGGAACTGGCCGGTGATTTCGACGACGCCGTCAGCAATTGGGAAAAAGTCATCAAGGGCTATCACCGGCCTAGCCGCGCCAAGGCCACGGTCGCACGCATGGAATTGCTGTTGAAGCTGAACCGGATGACACCCAAGGAAGCCATCCAGGACCTTGAGAAGCTCCGCTTCGCCTGGCGCGGAGACGAGTTCGAATTCACCATGCTCAGGCGCTTGGGAACCCTTTACCTGGAAGAAGGACTGTACCGGCAGGGGCTGGATCGGCTGCGAAAGGCGGCGACCCATTACCGCACCCACGAAGAAGCCATACAGGTGACACAGCAGATGTCCGACACCTTCGCCGACCTATACCTCAACGACGCCGCCGACACCCTGGCGCCGGTGACGGCCATCGCGCTTTACGACGAATTCAAGGAACTGACCCCGGCCGGGGTGCAGGGCGACGAGATGATCCGCAAGCTGGCCGACCGCCTGGTCGGCGTCGATCTCCTGGACCAGGCCGCGACGTTGTTGAACTCTCAGGTCCGCTTCCGGCTTCAGGGGCTGGAAAAAGCCCGGGTCGGGACGCAATTGGCGCTGGTCTATATCCTCGACCGCAAATACCAGGAGGCGCTCCAGGTGCTGGATGAAACGGCGGTTCCCGATATGCCCGACCCGTTACGGATTCAGCAGCGCCATCTTCGGGCCAAGGGCCTGTTGGGCACTGACAATCGGGAGCAGGCCCTGGCCGTCCTCAAGGGCGACAAAACCCTGGACGGTGAACTTCTCCTGAGCGAGGTCTACTGGACCGCGCGCAACTGGAACAACGCGGCGCAGTCGCTTCAGCGCTTGATCCGGCTTTCACAGGCGAAGCCGGGCGGGGCGCTCGACGCGAAACAGGCCTCCCATGTTCTCAACTACGCCATCGCCCTGACGTTGAGCGGCAACGAAAGGGCGCTCAGCCGGGTGCGCGGCGATTATGGCGCGGCGATGGAAAAAAGCAGCCTCAAGGACGCCTTCAAGCTGATCACCACCCCGACCCCCCTCGGGCTGACCGACCCGTCGCAAGTGTCGATCCGGGTCAAGGAGGTGGAAAATTTCCAGACCTTCATGGCCGCCTACCGCGAACGGCTCAAGAATCAGTCCCTGAGCGACCTGGTGCCGTCGTCGTCGAAGCCCAAGGAAGCGAAGCCATCGCCGGCCAAGGGGCCGGAAACGGAAACCCCGCCGGCGCCCGCCGCCACCCCCGCCGCAAGGCCGCAGGCGTAAGCCCGGCGCGCCCCCCCCGGTGAGGGTGTTG
>ENA-ORDI01001045-ORDI01001045.1-marine-metagenome-genome-assembly--contig:-NODE-1045-length-16094-cov-5.159643_pt1 | contig 16094 bp, 20 predicted proteins | sample MGYA00248628_ERZ508525 | MGnify/ENA primary metagenome ERZ508525 (study PRJEB26195, sample SAMN05422138) | marine metagenome | isolation source: East of Porto Seguro, South Atlantic Ocean | place... | reverse complement strand
GATGGCTTCACCTTCTCCCCCATTTCCTGGAAGATCATAACGGGTCTCATTGATCCAGTAGCAGGCATTTGCTCCACTTGTCCCAGAAGTGTATACAGTACCATTACTGACAAAAATATCTGTTGCCCAGTCTCCTCCTGGAAGTTCGACCCTGGATCCATCTACCCAGTAACAAGCAGTAAGACTACCTTCGCTATTATAAGATTCACCTACTATATACATAATACCACTGATGATATTAGTAGTGCCTATGATATTGCTTTCCGATTCTTGACCCCATATGTCTTGTGTATTTATTTGGAAGTATCCCAAATCATCACTAATGATAGTACTCGTATCAATATTATCATTGATAGTTATCACTATAGATTGGTCACTCATATCACCATATTGAGATTGATAAAGCGTATAGGATAGAAAATCACTTTCATTGTTTTGTGACCAACTAATAATAAAAGAACCGTTATCAGATTCTATTGGATATATTTCCGATGGAGTAGGTGGACTATCTATCTCATTGGTCATTTCACTACCAGTAGAGTTTAGTCCCCAGAAGTCAGTAACCTTAACCTTGAACCAGTTCTCCATCGTTGGGTCATACTCTGTTAATGAATAAGATGTGGTAGTCTGGTCTGTGATGACAACAACCGACAAGTAAGTACCATCTTCACTACCTGATTGAAGTAACTCATAGGACACAAAGTCATTGGTGACCGTACTTCTTGTATTTTGATTCATCCGTTGTATACGACCCATATTGGGAACATATTCTTCCCAAGTAATGGTCATTGATTCTAAATCATACGTTACTGAAGTAATATTTACAGGAGTGGGTTCTGAATCAAGTGAATTAGTCATTCCAGTACCAATACTACTTAATCCTAATGTATCAGTTACCTGTACCCAGAACCAGTTCTCAATCAATGGGTCAAACTCTGTAATCGTATAAGATGTGGTTGATTTATCCGTATAAGTTTCAAGGGTATCCTTATTACCACTTTCTGTATCCGAATAAAGAACTTTATAATCTTTGAAATCTCCATCTGAAGATTCTTCCCATATCACGGTCATCTCTGTAAGTGTATAAGTTACTGAAGTAATGTTTCCACCATTTGGAGTTGATGTTGAATTATCAATTACATATACAATCGGTTGTGATGTTGTAGAGTTATCAGAGTTATCATAGGAAATAACTTTTACAATATGTTCAGAATTATCTTCATATTGAGTTGTATTCCAATCATACTGATAGGGTGATTCTGTATCCGTGAAGAAAAGGGAGTCATCAATATAAAACTCAACTCTGTTTATCCCTTCATTATCATTGGTCTCTACTACAATGGTTACAATCTCATTGATTGTTTGACTGGTAATTGGTGATTGAATGGAAACAGTCGGTGGAATTGTATCCTGTTCTTCTTCACAACCCCAAAAAGCCAACCCAATAAACAGTAGTAATGATATATACCTACTCATTCCCAAATCTACCCATCATCCCGCAAACAAAAAACCCCAGGAATGTGGGGCTGTTTTATAGAAATGAAGGTATGAAAATGTAAGTTTTATATTTATCTTTTAAGATGATGATTAAAATATTGCTAACAGTGGGGCTATTGCTTATGATTCCATTAATAGCAATGCAATTAACCAATGAGGTTAATTGGTCATTATTTGATTTTATTATTATGGGAGCAATGCTCACAATAACAGGTCTTTTAGGCGGAGTAATATTCAAAAGAGTAAAAAATTCTGGATATAGACTAATACTCTACATAACCCTTGCGATGTTATTTTTTCTCATATGGGCTGAACTTGCAGTTGGTATCTTCGGCACACCATTTGCAGGTAATTGAATATCTACACATCATCCCGCAAACAAAAAACCCCACGAATGTGGGGCTTGTTGCGGGTAATCATTTAAGTGAGAAATTCTCTGTCGACATTATTTATCAATACAATAGAGAATGTACTTATTAAGGACTTCTAAAGTGAAATTATCGCAGATGATGTAGGTCGTGTAAGTACCTGTAATCATTAAGTACCATTTAATCACTGATTTAAGTGTGCCAATCTTCCCAGATTTAGGTTTTCTTCTCATTTTGGATACCTTTTTTTTGATATGTGGTTTGTACAGGGCTAAATCTACCCATCATCAGCTTTACAAACAAAAAACCCCACGAATGTGGGGCTTGATGGTTTGAACATATTTATTACTCTACCATCACTCTAACACTATCGGTTTGGTTATTATAAGTACCGTAAATAACCACCAATTTTCCTTTCATTTCTGGCAAAAACCCAACCATAGAATAACCAACACCATTTTTCGTATAACTTGAAGGATTTATAACAGGGTAAAAATCTGTTCTTATCCCATCACTCCAATATAATTTATCTTTCACCTTCCAAGTTATTTTTTCCGTCATATTAGAACCAGTGACTCCCTTCATCTTGAAAATGGATTGTTGTTTTCCACTGATAGTAATATGATAAACTCCATTAGTATCAATAGTCGTAGGAAAATTTCTTTCGTTCAACAATTCAATACTGAACGATTTAGTGGTTTGCCCCCAAGCCAACCCAATAAGAAATAGCAGTGCTGTGATGCGGTTAATCATTTCCAAATCTACACATCATCCTTTTTAGTGGCAAAAAATATGTGGGACATATAATACTACCCCTATGCATCTGCGTGGGCGGTGTAGGGGGGGGTATCTACATAAACTCATACATAGACACCTATCTTGAAAAAATTGCAGTACAATGTGTGCGAGCCTTATATCCATAACCTCTACCCCCATCGTTTTGGGTTGGGTTGAAACTTTTTCGTTGAGTTAATGGATTTTGTTTTGATTCATTCCATGCGGAACGCAGATATATAATTGCGTACCAAATCCCATACGCCCCATAGGTGTGTCCGTAATTAGTGTGTCCACCAAAAGTGTGTCCACCTTTTGGGTATGATATGATTAAATATGATAAGGTATGAAACAAAAAGCCCCATCGAATGACAGGGCTTTTATTAAGAGGAACTTGGTATTACTCTCGTGTACCCCGGACAGGACTCGAACCTGCGACCCTCTGCTTAGAAGGCAGATGCTCTATCCAGCTGAGCTACCGGGGCATATTTTAGGAAAAACCTTCAATAATGAAAACACTGAAGTTACTGAGATACGAGAATTCGTCATTGCAAAAAACAGCGAAAAAAGGGTGATTTTTTCTCGTCGAGCGCTCGACGAGAAATTTCTTGACACTTACTGATGATATGTTGTACACTCCCCGTCGGGAGGCATAGAGATTTCTCTCTATCCACTACCAAAAAACAAACCAAAACTAACAATGGAGGTCTTAAATGGCTGAAACAGTTGCCAATACTGGCGTATCAAAAGAAAGCGGTTATTTGTACTATCTCGGGAAGGACGGGAACGTTTGGCGTTCACAGATGGCCCGTGCAGGGAAAGGCGGTGGAAATGCAGAAAAAGTTGCTGATGCGGGTGTGACTCGTGCAGCAGGTTTTCTCTATTTCATCAATAAGAATGGCGATGTAGCACGTTCACCCATGGCAAGAGGCCGCAAATAACCCTTTTACCACTTCAACAAAAAAAGGCTCTCTTTTACAGTGAGCCTTTTTTTTTATTAAACATTGTATTAAGTTCTCTAAATTCCAATGGTTGATTGTGCCAATAATCCGAGGTAACACTCCTCCCACAAAGAGAAAAATTATGAAAAAGGTAATTATTTACATTCTTGCAATGTTGATTCTTGTCCCTGTTCAAGGGGAAGGATTGCAATTGTTCGGCGGGAAAAAATCTGCCGGCAAAAATGAAAGTACAAATGAGCAGGAAGAATTGGTCGTGGACCGATCATCTTCTGTAATCACCAGCAGAAAAAATATTGAATCCGTAATTCCGGTCAAACGAATTCCGAATGGCTGGGTCTTTCGTGATGAATTGCTGGCACCCTGGGAATCCAATCTCCCGGCGGTGCTATCTATCATTCCCGATACCACCGTTGAAGTGGTTTATCACGATGATAATCGTACGACCAATGAAGGTTTTGTCCTGCCAATCAAACGGTCGTCTGTGGAATTCCAATACACATCGCGTCTAACGCATGAACAAATCCGCCTTGAGTTCGTGAATGTGGATTTTATCTATAGCACTACGAATAACAATGATTCTCATTTCATCCTGGAAGGAATCACCAAAAAGGTGAAACTGAAGGACACAGGATTTCCACAGTTGACATCTGATGATATAATTAAGCACAAAGTATTGATGGAGTATGGGACCCCACGGGAATTCGATGGCGTCTGGCATATTTACGAAGATGCAAATTCCACATATAAGGTTCGTGAATTAGATGAACGAAATATCAAAGTGGAAATGATGAGCTTAAAGGTAAAGAAAAAAATTGAAAAAGCCATCGATGATACCTATTCCAAACAAGGTATCGAATACAAAAAACGCTTGATGGTGCAGGGAATCGATATTTAATCCGTGCTAGCAATCAGACTTAAAAAAAGGCCTTTTACAGGCCTTTTTTTATTACCTATCGTTTTTTGTTCATTTCTCAATGGTGGGGGATATTATCCAACAATTTCTTCCATTGAGTTCTATGGGAATACCAAAACTATGGACTATATCATTGCACGTGAAATCCAACATCCTGTGGATACTCCATTGGATAGTGCCTTAGCGCAGGAAGACCGGAACCGATTGGATAATCTGGGTATTTTCAGTGAAGTGACCTGGCGGGTTATACCCTTGGAAGATAAAACCGGAATTCTGTCTTTTATTATTACTGAATCCATCCAAAAAACACCCCCCGGTGCCCTCCCTGCTTATGATGAAAAAACGGGGTGGTCCCTTACGGGTGGATGGATCATCCAAAATTTTCGAGGACGGAATCAAATTGTACAATTAGGTGGCAGTATTGGCGGCAAGTATACATACGGCATCAATTTTGCCGATCCCTGGATGTTTGGGAATCATGTTTCCTTATCCTTGGGGATAGGAAGGTCGCTTTTTGAACACAATTTTTTAGACAGAGATTTGGATGTTCGTTCCTTTCAAGTGAATTTGGGACGTTGGTTTGGAGAATCCGTGAAATCATCACTAGGATTTGAGTTGGAAGAAAAGTCCTTCTCCAATGAAACTATAACAGATTCTTATTTTTATTTTTCTCCCCAGATATCCATCAAATATGACACCCGCGATGTGTATTGGAATCCCGGGAAAGGGATACTGGTAGCCCATTTTTTTTATTACATGAATGGGATTGAGCCCTCCGATTTTTCTTTTATGATTTGGGGTCAGTCCTATTCCCTGTTTTTTAAACTGAACAAATCAGAGAAAAAACTAGTTTTAGCCTTGAATGGTTCGATTAATAGAAAATGGGGAGAAAAAGAAGAAGAAGTCTGGCTTAATTATTTTGGAGATTCATATACGGTGCGTGGCTGGGCCTTACCCAATCAGAAATTATATAATTCAAGGGACGAATCTTTCCGTTTTGGCCATGAATCTGCTTATGCCACCATCGAATTAAGAAAAGACATTATTCCTAAATATGCTACAAAATACGGGACTGAATTTGGATTGAGCCTGGTGGCTTTTTCCGATATTGGGATGATTGCGGAAGATTGGATTGATCTACAGAATATGAAACCCATGGTTGGATGCGGGTTCGGGATCAGGGTTCCCATTCCAATGATTGATGCTATTAGAATTGATTTGGGGTGGGGCTACCGGGATGGTGAATGGAATGCCCCGGCAATTCATTGGGGTATTCAGCAGAAATTCTAGGATTTCTTTTTAAAGATCATCGCTTTTTCGAATTGGTTTTCTTCGCCGTTTCTTAACCGGGCAATGTTTGAGCGATGGGTATAGATCACAAAAAACGGCATCAACAGGCTAAAAACCAAAAGTGACAGTTCTGCCGGCTCAATCCCAAAAACGGGTAGAATCAATAAAAATACAGGCAAGGAAGCACTGGCAATTATGGATCCCACAGACACATAACCGGTCAGCATTAAAGTGGTCGCAAACATCAAGATACACAAGGGTACCGCAACGGGAAACATGGCGATGAGCATCCCAGCCAATGTGCCCACACCTTTTCCACCTTTGAACCCGGCGAAGATCGTGTACGTATGACCCAAAACAGCACAGAATCCACAAAGGATTTGAAAAAGACCCAGATCAGGAAGTGGGGTTGCTTCAAAGAATATTTTGGCTAAATAGGAGGCAGGAAGCCATCCTTTGAATACATCAAATGTGATGACCACTAAAGCCGGTTTCCATCCCAAAACACGAAAAATGTTTGTGCTCCCTGCATTGCCGCTGCCGTGATCGCGAATGTCAATGCCTCTTGTAATTCGTCCCATAATAATACTGGTAGGGAAAGATCCAATAATATAACTGGTAAAAAGGATCAGGATTAAAATAAGGTTGGGATTACCCATGGAGGCCATCCTTTAATGATTGGATGGCAATGACCAGCGCTCTCGGACCTGCATGGACTCCAAGCGCAGGGTCGATCTCGGTAGAGATTACTTTTTCTGTGCCCAAAGATTTAAAATGGGTTTTTGCTTTTTCGGCGATCTCCGGTGCATCCCCGTGGGCAAGCCCGACTCGAAACGGTCCACCCGGTAATTTTAATGAAACAAATTTCACCAGTTTTTCTGCCTTGTTTTTAGAATCTCTTCTTTCGGCAATTCTGCTTTAACGGCTTCCGCTGCTCGCAGAGCGATTAAGCCAATACCCACAGATCCATTTTGGGAATCAATAAGGTCAATGGGTAAATCTTCCGTATCTCCTGCTGCAAGCGTTGCCGATTGCATGGTGCCGCTCACAGAGGCAGGAATATGGATCTTGGCTTTTTTCTTCGATCCGGCCAAGACAATATTGGCGCCAAGATTCATCAACTGTTCTTTTAGTTTGATGCGGTCAATATCATTCCCAGCCACGAGGCATTCGGTACAATACCGGAATTCATCGAAAATTTCCATTTCAAAATTGTCCACCGGTTCAGCAATGGTGGACGTGTCCACATCATCCATTTCGCCCTTTTCGATGAAATGGTTGATCCCTTCCAGGAAATCCACAAATCCCTGAGTGCCCGCATCCACCACACCGGATTTTTTTAAGATTGCCAATTTTTCCTGTGTTTTCCGCAAGGATTCTTGCGCCTGTTCAAATGCAAAATCCAGGATCATGACAAAATCATTATGCGTCTCATGAATGTTTTTTACCGCGTATGCCCAATCAGCAATGACGGATAGAATGGTGCCCTCTTTTGGTTCGGATAAGGTATCGTAAGAATAATTTTTCGAAGTTTTGATGGTTTGGGAAAATCGCCCTGGTGTGAGTCTGTGAAAGGATGCAATGCCATCGGCAAATCCCACAAAGAATTGGGCTAGGATAGAGCCGGAATTCCCTCGGGCACCGTTTAATGAAGCATCTGCCACTGCATCGGCCACTTTGGAAACACGTTTATTATTATTGGATTTTGTTTCTTCAGAAATGGTGGCCAGGGTAAAGGTCATGTTGGTTCCCGTATCACCGTCAGGAACAGGAAATACATTGATCTTATTGAGGTAATCTTTTCGGGTGATGACGTGGTTGATTCCGGCCTGGATCGCCCTGTGGAGTCGTGGTCCGTCAATGTATTTGATCTGCATAAGACCAATCAGGGAAGCGGATTCTCCTTTGGTCCTAGCATTCCCCCGGAAATAATGGTTTTGAGTCCATCTTCTACGGACATCCCAGTCGGTACTGCATCCACCTGGGGAATCATGAGAAAAAAGCCCGAGGTTGGATTCGGTGTTGTGGGAACAAAAAGATGATAATAGGCGATCCCATTCTTGTCCTTGGATTGGCCACTGATGAACGCCATGGTCCAAAGCCCCTGTCGGGGATATTGAATATAAACTGCGCCCTCGAATGTATCAGAAGTTCCTTTCGTGAACGTTTCAGTGATTTGTTTCAATGTTGAGTAGATCGTATTGACGATGGGCACCCGTTTTACAATTTTTTCTCCTAAATCAAATATTTTTCGTCCTAGGAAATTTGTAACCAATACACCCAAGAAGAAAATAAGAGCCAGGGTTAATAAGATACCGAGACCTGGAATTTCAATCCCAAATTTATCAAGGATCGGTGCGGACATTTCATCCATGGTGATAAATAAAAATTCCAATAAAACGTAAGTCAGGAATAATGGCAGGGCAGCCGCAACCCCGGCAAAGAGTTTTGATCTAAAGTTTTGTGTGATTGAGTTCATGAGGCAACGAAGTTAATTCGTCTTTAAAGGGAATAAAAGGGAGAGAAGTGTTTGATTATTTAACGCCAAGGCGGAAAGGTCTCTCATTTTTTAAACCACCCCTAATTTATTGGCCGCCGGATAGTCTGTTTTATTCGTCCCCTCCTTTTCAAGGAGGAGAAATGGGGTGGTTTGATAGATAAAAATTTTAATGACATTAATAATAAAGACTCTTTTTTTATTTATTTCCAAAGCAAAATTTAAAGTCATCACTTATTTTCTTTCCGACTTTCCGTCTTTGCGTTTTAAAATATTAATCAGAACCTAACATCCACCCCTTCATGCTCAAGAAGGATCATTTTTTTATCCAAACCACCTCCGTATCCACCCAATGTTCCATTGGTTGCAAGAACTCGATGGCAGGGAATAAAAATAGCAATTGGATTGTTTGCGTTGGCTGATCCAGCAGCACGGGATGCTTTTGCATTTCCGGCTCTTTTTGCAATCTCTTGATAAGAGACTGTTTTTCCATAGGGAACTTTCACCACTTCCAGAAGCGCTTTTTTATAAAATGGCGGCATCCTTAAGTCTAAGGGAACAGAGAAAGATTCACGATCTCCGTCGAAATATTCCTGAAGTTCTTTCAGGGCCCTTTTGAGTATGGGAGATTGTTCATTTGCTGGTGTTTCAGCCTCATGATGATCTACATCATTTGCCAGATGGAGACGATAAACGCCCTTGAAATTGGTTCGGACACCAAGGGTGCCGATGGGCGTTTCTATTGTAGCAAATTCATTCATTGAGATTTACAAGCACTGCGCCAAGAATGACGAGACCGCCCCCAAATATAGCGAGAATAGACAATTTTTCATCCAGGATAATCCAACCCAGGATGGAAGCCAGAACCGGTGGGAAAAATGCAATATAGGAGATCTGGGACATGGATATATGAGAAAAAAGCCATACGTAAATGAACCAGGCGATGAGGGTGCCGGGAATCGTGAGATAGGCCAAAGCAAAAATGTTGAAATTGCTCCAGACCATTTGCTGGTTTGTTTCGAATATGAAAGAAACAATGAGTAAAGTTGTTCCAGCCAAAAGTTGGCTCACTGCATTGAGATGAAGAGATGTAACCGCATCAGAATACCTTTTCAGGTAAACGTTTGGATAACCGGCTATTAACACAGCTATAATAACCATCAAAATACCGAAAGCAACCTGGTCGCCTTCAAACTTCAGTCCTTCCTTTAATATGAGCAGCGCACCAAATGTCCCTAAGAATAAACTGATCATTTTCTTTTTTGTCAGGGGTTCATTGGGAAGCATGAAATAGGAAAAAACAGCCACGAAAAGTGGAAATCCTGACCAAATGATAGCGGATAAACTAGAATAAATGAATTGAGTTGCCCAATACGTTAGACCATAACTAATGGTCAGGTTCATGAGCCCAAATTGGATATAAAGCCGCAAGGGTAAAGGTTCAAACGAGGGGCGGTCTTTTTTATACAGGATCACAGCCCACAAGATCAACCCCGCCACAAAAAATCGGAATCCAGCCCCAAAAAATGGCGGTGTTCCTTCCATGAGACTTTTTTTCAGGACGATCCAGGTGGTGCCCCAAATAAAGCACAAGATTGCGTAGTTGAGTAATACTTTTGGTTTCATGTAAAAAAAATCGCCCCGTCCTTCGATTAACTCAGGATTCGGGGCGATTTTAAATGTGTCTTTGGATAAAAATATCAGTTTAGTTAATGGAATCCATTTTAATGACCACAGGGCTGGCTACGAAAATACTGGAATAGGTTCCAATAATCACACCGACGATCATGGCAAAAGCAAAGGTATGAATCACTTCTCCGCCTACCAAAAACAACACCGTGACCACAAATAATGTGGTGAAGGATGTAATGATCGTTCGGCTTAAAGATTGGTTGATGCTTTCGTTGATCACAGATGATAGGGTTGCATTTTTTAATCCTTTCACATTTTCCCGAATGCGGTCAAAGATCACAATGGTATCGTTCAATGAATAGCCCACGATGGTGAGAAATGCAGCAATCACAGCGAGAGAAACTTCAAAATCCAACAAGGAGAAAAAGCCCAATGTAATAAATACGTCATGCGCCAAAGCGGCAATGGCACCTACGGCATATTTGAATTCAAATCGGATGGAAATGTAGATCAGGATCAATGCCAACGCACTGAAGATGGCCATGACCGCATCCCTGCTCAATTCCGCACCAATCTTGGGTCCGACCTTCTCAATGGAAAGAATGAATTCCGTTTTATTATCGGGAACCAGTGTCGGGAATGCTTCCGCCATTTTTTCCACGAATTTATGTGCAAATTGCTCTGGTTCATCCTCTATGCCGGGGAGACGAACTGCCACATTGGATTCATCGCCAAAATGCTTGATCTCTGCTTTGCTGAAATCAAAAGTCTGTCCCTCGATGATGACTTGATCCAAGGCAGAACGGACTTCATTGATGTCCACAGGATCTGTGTAATTCACAGCCACCATGGTTCCGCCTTTAAAATCGATACTCAATTTGGGTCCGCCCTTCAGGACCATGGAGGCGGCTCCGGCCACAATCAGCACAGCAGACAAGAGCCCGGCCAGTCCGGTCTTGCTCATAAAATCGATATGTGTTTCTTTAATTATTCTCATTTTAAATACTCAAAGTTGAAAGTCCTTTGCGGGACGTATATGCATTAAAAATAGTCCGAGTGATAAACAATGCTGTAAACATGGAGATCAGGATTCCCCAGAACAGGACGGTTGCAAATCCTTTAATAGGGCCTGTACCAAACTGATAAAGAACCAGCGATGCTATCAAGGTTGTCACATTCGCATCAATAATGGTGGTCAGGGCTCGATCGTATCCCGCGTCAATGGCGGCCTTGGGTGTTTTCCCCTTTCGCAATTCTTCACGTATACGTTCGAAAATGATCACATTAGCATCGATAGACATCCCAACCGTCAGGATGAGCCCAGCGATACCGGGAAGCGTTAGCGTGGCCTGCAAGGAAGCCAGCACTGCCAGCACAAGGAGAATATTCCAGATCAGGGCAAAATCCGCAACAATTCCAGCCATCTTGTAATAAACCAGCATAAACACAAGAACCAGAGCCAATCCGAAAATTATGGCTTGTGTCCCCTGCGCGATAGAATCAGCGCCGAGACTCGGACCTACAATTCTTTCTTCAATGATTTTCACGGGAGCAGGAAGCGCACCGGCACGGAGAATGATAGCAAGATCTTTCGCTTCGTTCATGCTGGCAAAGCCTTCGATCTGTGTTTTGCCGCTGGGAATCTTTTCACGGATGGAGGGCGCCATGTGGACTTTTTTGTCCAGGACGATGGCGATTCGCTGGCCGACATTTGCGCCTGTAACGCGAGCCCAGGTTCGTGAACCATCACTGTTCATGGAAAGAGACACAACCGGTTGACCAGCAGATCCGCTGCCAATTGTACCGAGATCGGCACGGGCTTTATCCACGACGCCACCGGTGAGTTCAGGTGTTTTTTCTAAATAATAAAGTCGATAAAACTTTCCAGGAACAGTTGTTCCGGTAAATGCTTCCGCATCGTTACTGAATACGAATTGTCCATTAGCATTTTTCAGTTTAGACTGGACTTCCGGTTTATCCAATAATTTTTTAATTGCATACACATTCTTTTCCGGGACACCCATATCTCCAGGTAAGGCAGCGAGTAAACTGGAAAAAGGTGCTTCAGCAAAAATATCTGCACCGGCATCTTCTGTGGCTTTACCGGGCATTGGATCCGTTTCTCCAAAGAGTTCGGCGACCGTTTTAGTCCCATCATCTTCCTTGGCTTCTTCAAAAGGCTTTTCTTCTGCTTTGGTTTGTCCTGCTTCAGCCAATTCTTTCAATTCATCTACGTCAGTAGTTTCTTTAAGAACGTCGTCCAATTGGGCGATCATTTCGTTGGTCACAGCTGCATTTTTTACGAGGTAGAATTCAAGGAGTGCTGTACTTTGGAGCAAAGCCCGAGCCCGTTTAGAATCCTGGATGCCAGCCAGCTCAACCACAATGCGGTGCTTGCCCTGTTTTTGGATCGTGGGTTCTGCCACACCGAACTGGTCCACACGATTCTGGAGAATTTCCAACACGCGATTGATGGCATCATCCGCTTCATCTTTCAGGGCGGTCATAATGTCATCTAATGATGCTCCATATTGGTGATAGTAGCGGGAAAGTTTGATGCCGTCGGCCTTCACATCCTGCTCAAATACCGTAAAGAAATCCACATCCGGTAATGTTGATTTTTCTTTGGCCGAAGCGAGGATGCCTTCGAGACGGTCATCTTTCATGTCGGCCAAATTGCTCATTAGGGTTGGAATGTCTGCTTCAAGAACGATATACATGCCGCCTTTCAGGTCAAGACCCTGGCGAATAATCCGGGATTCAATTTGTTCAAGTTCACCGGCGGTGCGGAGTTCTTCTTTCTCATCGTCGGTCATATTCTGGTATTGCCATGTAGGCAGGAGGGCATAAATGGCCCACGCAAGAATGACACCGATAATCAAATATCTGGGAGTTAAATTGCTTTGCATTGTAAAAGTGAATTATAGGTTGAAAAAAGCCGGTGAATATAAGCTATGGCTTCTCACCAGGGCAAGGATACAGGAGGGTCTTTGTGGAGAAATTGGTGAATGGTGCAATAAACAGAATTAGAATGAACTTCCGCAAAGTTAGTTGTCTTTAAAAGATGTCAGAGTCATAAAGGTCTAGGAAAAATGAAAACGGTTCTGTAGATGAATTAGAATTTTGTGTGATTACTTTTCCACTTCCGTTATGAATATAATTAGTGATAATTATTTTCTATTATTGCTAAATTTTGGGAAACCTGCAAAACCGGAGTTGCGATGAAAAACCTTTTCATTTTTCCCATTTTACTTTTTAACGTGCAATTCCTTTATTCCCAAATCGAAGTCTCTTTTTCTACCGATAAATCCGATTATCTAGTCGGTGAAAATATTGAGATCACGATAACGGTCTATAATCCATCAACTAAAGCAATAACTTTGTTTTGGGGTGACCATTGCCAGTTTGATTACGACATCGATGGAGAGCCCAATATTACTTGCAATGGAATGCATCGAATCAAGCCAGCGGTATGTATTTTGCGAAATTAACCCAGGGCGAGGAACAACCGTCCAAAAACTGATCCTACCAAAATGAACCTGAAATCAATTCATCTCTTATTTATTTTGACTCAAATTCTTTGGGCTGGAAATATCAAAACGAAAAATGTTATCCTGATTACACTGGACGGTATCCGCTGGGAGGACCTTTTTACGGGTGCGGATGAAGACTTATACCAGAATAAAGATTATGTAAAAGATCTGGAGGGTGCTAAAAAATATTGGGATGATGATCCCGATGTTCGGCGAAGAAAACTCATGCCTTTCATGTGGAACACCATCGCCGAACAGGGACAAATCTATGGCAATGTTGAAAAAGGGAGCACTATGGAACTGAAGAATCCCTATTGGTTTTCCTATCCCGGTTACAGCGAAATATTGGTGGGGTATGTGGATTCCACGCGGAATAACAACGCCAGCGAGAATAATCCCAATGTGACAGTGCTGGAATTCATCCACAACCAACCCGGGTTTAAAAACAAGGTGGCTGCATTCTGTTCCTGGGATGTGTTCGATTATATTATCAATGAGGAACGGGCGGGGTTTATTGTGAATTCCGGGCAGGAAAAATTCCAAGGTTTGAAAGGGAATGAACAAAATGAACTCATGAATGAAATGATGTTTCAGATTCCGGTTCCCTGGGGCAGTGTGCGCTTCGATGCATTCACCTATCATTTTGCAATGAATTATTTAAAGGCCAAAAGGCCCCGGCTTTTTTATATCTCCTTTGACGAGACAGACGAATACGCCCATTATGGACAATATGACCAGTATCTTTATTCTATGAACCGGTTGGATGGTTACATCCAATCCATTTGGGAATGGGTCCAATCCACCTACACGTTAAAGGATAGAACGACGTTGATCATTTCAACGGATCATGGCCGGGGAGACAAAGTGTTGAATGAGTGGCAATCTCACGGTTCTGCAATCGCAGGCGCGAAAAAGGTATGGTTGGCTGTGATCGGCCCGGATACACCGGCCTTTGGTGAAATAGAAAACAGGGATCCTGTCTATAGCACCCAGATCGCAAAGACCATTGCTACTTTCCTGAATGTGGATTATAAAAATGAACGGCCCGTAGGAGATGCCATCAGACCCGTATTTAAATAAAATGAACATTCCACGCTTTCATCTAGCATTTCCCGTCCATGATCTTGAATTGGCACGGGAATTTTATACAAAGGTTCTGGGATGCTCCTTGGGCCGGGAATCAGATAAATGGATCGATTTCAATCTCTATGGGCATCAGGTGGTGGCTCATTTATCACCAGAAGATTGTTCGAATGTCCAAACAAATTCTGTGGATGGAGATAAAGTCCCTGCCCTGCATTTTGGAGTGATTCTGCCATGGAACGAATGGGAATCGTTGGGCAAAAAGATTTCAGAATCTGCTATTCATTTTATGATTGAGCCCAAAACACGGTTCAAAGAAGGAAAGGGCGAACAGGGCACATTTTTCATCCAGGATCCCAGTGGAAATACGCTGGAATTCAAATCCTTTAAGAATGATAAAATGGTGTTTGAAAACTAAATCATGCCAAAACTCACATTACTCCCCGGTAACAAGATCATTGAAGTTGAAAATGACACACTCATCCTAGAAGCAACTCTTGAAAAGAATGTCTCTCATGCTCATGCTTATGGCGGAGAAGGGAAATGTACGAGTTCCATCAAATAAGCCATAATAGCTATTATGGTCACACTCAGCCCTTATGGTCGTCCACTGCTTTTGATACCTTCCGTCTTAAGAATGCTTTAAAAAAGACATTCAAGAACGGGACCCAGCGCAGTTTTCCAGGGATATAAATTGTTTTTTTATTTGTTTCAATCCCGGCAATAATAGCATTGGTACAATCGTCCAGGGTTACAGATTGGCTAGTGTGTTTCCGTTTATTTTCTCCCATTTTTTGCCCGTCAGGTCCTAAAGCGTTTTCCCTCAATTCCGTATCCCGGATCCAGCCCATTATCACTTCAAGAAAGTTGATCTCATCCCGCATTTCAATATCCAGAGACTCCAAGAATCCGTGAAGAGCATGTTTTGATGCAGCATACCCAGAATGATTTGGGAATCCCATAAGAGCTTGTGCTGTAGAACAGCTGACAATTAACCCGCCCGTTGATCTTAAATGCGGCATGGCAGCATGACAGCAATGGACGGCGCCCATATAGTTCGTCTCCATTAACTGCCGGAAAAAACTCACATCATTCATTTCTTCAAAAGGGGTCCACATGCTGATACCTGCATTCAAAACAAGTGCATCCAGTTTCCCAAATCGTTCGATGGTTTTTTCAACTAAGGATTTACATTGCTGCAGATCGGTGATATCAGTGGGTACGGACATTGCGGTTCCGCCCTGAGATTTGATCCCTGTGATGACCAGGTCCAATTTATCCGCACGGCGGGCAGCACATACCACATGGGCTCCTTTTTGCGCCAGCTTTTTTGAAAGGAATTCACCGATTCCGGACGAAGCTCCCGTGACGATAAACGTTTTTTCAGATAGGTTCAATTTGATCGGCTCATTTCGGGATACTGTTTACAACTGCCACAAGTTTTTCCAATTTCTGTGGCGGAACTCCGTCATGGACAGGCAGATAAACGGTCTCTGCCATATACTTGGTGCAATTAGGAGGTTCCGAATGGATATCCATATCGGG
>ENA-ORDI01001042-ORDI01001042.1-marine-metagenome-genome-assembly--contig:-NODE-1042-length-16168-cov-3.247530_pt1 | contig 16168 bp, 16 predicted proteins | sample MGYA00248628_ERZ508525 | MGnify/ENA primary metagenome ERZ508525 (study PRJEB26195, sample SAMN05422138) | marine metagenome | isolation source: East of Porto Seguro, South Atlantic Ocean | place... | reverse complement strand
CGGCTTGTGATTATAACAATTTCAGATTACTATGAAGCTTGAAAAAGCGCGGATTTGAGTCAGCTTGCAAGCGCATTATAAATATAGCTAAACAGACCTTTGAGCCCGTCTAGCAAAAGCTTTCGGGTTTTTTTTCATCCTAAAACTGAAGATAAAAAACCATTAGGTTAATTTCTTAACAAGAGGAATGGTGTTGCACAAGTGGATACAGATAGATTATTGAAAGCCCTGAATAGGGGAATTGTAAACATGGAATTTACCAGTCTGAATTCCGGTGATCTTAGGACTATTCCCTGTACTCTAAGTCAAGAACACCTCAAAAATCATTTTTATATGACCCAACACCCAAGTAGCGACACCGTACTTGTATTTAGACTGGACACACAAGCTTGGGAAGATATTAGAGTCGATACCATTCAAAAATGGCATCCGGTTGACTTAAATCAAGAGTGATCCAAAAAACAGCATGATTAGAAGCATCTCATTCGAATTTTTCCCCCCGAAGACATCGAAGCTTGAGGCTAAACTTTGGCAATCGATAGAGCGACTTGCACCAATAGGACCTAAATTTGTATCAGTTACATACGGTGCGGGTGGATCAACAAGGACTGCCACCCATAAAATTGTGAAAACCATTATTAGTGACACAGACCTTAATGCTGCAGCACATCTTACTTGTGTATCAGCAAGCAAAGAGGAGGTTGACTCAGTAATCGATGATTATAAAGCTGCTGGAGTGAACCACATTGTTGCCCTCCGCGGTGACATGCCAGATATGGGATTATATCAGCCACATCCCGATGGATACAGGTCTTCGGTCGATTTAGTAGAGGCCATAAACGCGCGTGGTTGTTTTGATATTTCGGTGAGTGCTTATCCTGAAAAGCATCCAGAATCGTCTTCTTTTGAGGCAGATATTAACCTCCTTAAGGCAAAAATTGATGCCGGTGCAAAGCAAGCGATTACCCAGTTTGCTTTTGATACCAAGGTCTATATGAGTTTCCGTGACAAAGCAATTTCTTATGGGGTAAATATTCCAGTGATTCCAGGGATTATGCCCACAACCAACTTCACAGGCGTTCAACGCATGGCTGAAAAATGCGGAACCAGCATACCCGACTGGCTTACTTCCCAATACATCGGTCTTGAAGAGGATCTTGAACGCCGTCAGGAGATTGCAATCAACGTTGTTGTGGACCAATGCCGCGAATTAATATCGGAGGGTTTTGACCGGCTGCATTTCTACACACTCAATCAATACAATGTTATCGGTGAAGCTTGCCATATTCTTGGGTTGGGTGCTGGAAACAGATTGGCAGAAGAAAGCTTAACTGGATCAAGCAACAGGGAAACAAGCTAATGTTTGTTGATAGCAATATTTACGTCTCTCAAGTACCATGGATTCAGTCTAAAGGGAGATTGCATTATGAGTGATAATCATGATGACTATGATGACTATGATGACATCGTACTGTCTGAACTCGATGACGGTGAGCTTGTCGAACAAATGCACGAAGATTTATACGACGGTCTTGCTGAAGAAATTGCCGAAGGTACCCAAATTCTTCTGGATAGAGGCTGGGAAGCAACAAAAGTATTAGATGCCGCGCTGGTCGAAGGCATGGTGGTGGTCGGTGATGATTTTCGCGATGGAATTCTCTTTGTCCCCGAAGTTCTTCTCGCTGCCAATGCAATGAAAGCCGGTATGGCATTGTTGGAACCGATCTTGTCAGCATCGGGAGTAGAACCAATTGCCATAATGGTCATTGGAACAGTCAAGGGCGATATTCATGATATCGGTCAAAAACTAGTGGGTATGATGATGGAAGGGGCTGGCGTTGAAGTCTTCAATCTTGGCGTAAACAACGATAAGGACGAATACATCGATGCCTTGGAAGAGCATAATGCTACGATTTTGGGGATGTCTGCATTACTCACCACAACCATGCCTTATATGAAAGTCGTTGTCGATGAATTAAAAGCAAGGGGAATCAGAGACAAATACATAATTATGGTTGGTGGGGCACCTTTGAACGATGAATTTGCTGAACATGTAGGAGCAGATGCTTATTGTATGGATGCTGGAAGTGCGGTTGAAACGATGAAAAAACTGGTTGCTGCCTCAAAAAAACAGGTTGCTGCCTCATAATTGGACCATTGGACCATGAAACCCAAAGTATTGATTATCGCGTGTGGCGCCATCGCTCTCGAACTTAACCAACTAAAAAAGTTAAATTCGTGGGATCATTTAACCATCCAATGTCTGGACGCAGAATTACACAACACACCAAAATTGATACCAGGGAAAATTAAAGAAAAATTGGACAGCATGAGTGATGAATTTTCAAAGGTATTTGTAGCCTATGCGGACTGCGGCACAGGAGGACTACTTGATGCTTTATTGAAGCAGTACAATGTTGAACGGTTGCCTGGGGCACATTGTTACGAATTCTTTAGTGGTTCAGAGACATTCAAACAACTGCATGCCAATGAAATGGGAACTTTTTATCTAACTGATTTTCTGGTCAAACATTTCGATCGTCTTGTCATCAAAAGTCTTGGATTGGACAAATACCCAGAGTTGAAACAAGAATATTTTAAGTATTATAAAAAAGTGGTTTACCTTGCACAATCCACGTCGGAAGAACTGATTGAAAAATCCAAACAGTGTGCTGAATTCCTAGAACTTGAGCACTCCATACACTATACAGGCTTGGGAAATTTTAAAAAACACATTGAGGAATCAGTCGGAGTTAAACACTGATGGCAAAAATGACTACATTTTTTTGGAGAGATATACCGTCGCATGTAATGTACAAAGTCGGTCGGGAAAAGTATAAAAAGCAGCTTGATCCAAAATTTGAAACTGCCATTGATCGGGCAGCCATGCGTGCAGGAAAGGGCTCAAGTGATGCCTACATCGCAGAGTGGAGAAGAGAAACCACACGCTTTGACGGTGGTGGTGACCCTGCAAAACTGGTAGAAACAAAAATTCATCAGCTGGAACAAGAATTTTCAGACGAGATTCTTGAAAAAACGATCAAAGCCGGTGGAATAAAACCAAAGCCATAAGGCAATTATTTCTAAAAAATGTCTGCAACTGAAACAATCGTAAGTTCAAGTACCAAGGAAGTCAGGATAGGAGTTGATCATCCTTTTGTGATTATTGGAGAGCGCATCAATCCAACGGGAAGAAAACTTCTTGCTGAAGAGATGAAAGCAGGAAATTTGGATAGGGTTGTCACGGACGCCATTGCCCAAGTTGAAGCTGGGGCACAAATGCTGGATATCAATGCTGGCGTACCATTAGCGGATGAGCCCGGTATCTTAGCCGAGTCAATAAAATTGGTTCAAAGTATTACTGACGTGCCTCTTTGTATTGATTCCTCAATCATAGAAGCACTTGAGGCAGGACTTTCAGTTTATCAGGGTAAAGCACTTTTGAATTCAGTCACCGGTGAAGAAGAACGCCTGGAGATCATCTTGCCGTTGGTTAAAAAATACGGGGCTGCTGTGATTGGAATATCGAATGACGATAGCGGTATTTCGCAAGACATTAATGTTCGATACGAGGTGGCAAAAAAAATAGTGGAGCGTGCAAGCGATCACGGCATACCAAAAGAAGACGTGCTGATTGACCCATTGGTCATGCCCATAGGAGCAATTAATCAGGCAGGCAAACAGGTTTTGGCATTGGTCAGAAGACTGAGAGAAGAATTGCAAGTCAATACCATATGCGGTGCCTCAAATTTAAGTTTTGGCCTGCCCAATCGGCATGGTTTGAATGCTACTTTTATCCCCATGGCAATTGGCTCGGGCATGCCCTGTGCAATTACCAATCCATTGGACAAAGAAATTATCCAAGCCGTCTGGGCAGCCAACGTCGTTCAAGGACAGGATCCAGAATGCGCTGAATGGATCAAAAAATACCGTGAACTCACACAAGGTCAATCAAAGCGAAAAAGAACGAAACGAAGATCCAGATCCTAAGAATAATTGATGCAGAATTCAGAGAATAATGAGTACAAAATTGCCTTTATGCCTTCTGGAAAACGAGGAAATTTCCTGGCAGGAACTAAAATCCTCGATGCCGCTAGAGAGTTAGGTGTAGACATAGATTCCGTCTGTGGAGGACGAGCACTATGTGGTCGTTGTCAAGTTGAATTTGTTGGGGGTGAATTTGCTAAACTCGGTATTTCATCAAAACTCAGCAATATTTCCACGAGAAGCGACGCCGAGAAAAAATTTTCCACCCGCAAAAACTTAGGAAGCGATAGGCGGCTTAGTTGTCAATCGAAACTTCTTGGAGATATCGTTGTTGATGTCCCTCAGGAAAGCCAACTGCATCAACAGCTTGTCAGAAAAGAGTTTGAAGCAACAGAAATCACCATCAACCCATATGTCCATTTGCACTACATAGAACTGGCAGACAATTGTTCTGCTAAAAGAACCAATGTACTTAATCAAATTAAGAAAGCTCTGAAGGATCAATGGTCACTAACAGATTTAAATTTTGTTGTTAACGATTGGAAAACAATTCTACCGATCTTAAAAGAAGGTGAGGGAAAATGCACCGTTGCAGTCAGGAATAAAAAGGAACTGATAGCAATCTTCCCCGGTTTCGTGGAGAGCTGCTACGGAGCGGCGATTGATATAGGCTCAACAACGATTGCAATTAATTTATGTAATTTAACCGACGGATCCATTGAATCCAACCAAGGATCTATGAATCCACAAATAAGATTTGGTGAAGATCTAATGAGCAGGGTTTCATACTGCATGCAGAACCCTGGATCGCAAGAGAAATTAACCCAAGCAGCCAGAACTGCAGTGAATGAACTCATTCATAAGGCATGTAATGAGGCAGAAATTAATCCCGAACAAGTTCTAGAAATAACTATCGTCGGCAACCCGGTCATGCACCACCTTTTTCTTGGGCTTGACCCTGTGCCCTTAGGCCTATTGCCTTTTACACTAGCCACAGATAAAGCATTGTATCTAAGAGCTGAAGATCTCGGTATTGATATTAATAAACATGCCGGAGTCTATGTCTTGCCGTGTTTAGCAGGTCATGTTGGGGCAGATGCAGCAGCTGTGATGTTAACTGAAAAGCCTTACCATCAGAAAGAAATCAATCTGATAGTCGATGTTGGTACCAATGCAGAAATTTTCGTTGGTAATGAAGATAAATTATTGGCCGCCTCGAGTCCAACTGGACCCGCTTTTGAAGGCGCACAGATCAATTCAGGTCAACGTGCCGCTCCAGGTGCCATTGAGAGAGTCAGAATCAACCCTGAAAACTTTGAACCTAAATTTAAAGTCATTGGCTCAGAATATTGGTCTGATGAAATTGAGTTTGAAGAAAGCATTAAAAAAATAGGGATCACTGGCATTTGTGGCTCAGGAATCATTGAAGCAGTAGCAGGAATGTATCTCGCCGGGATTATTAGTCAAGATGGCTTGATGAATGCATCGTTAATAACCAAAACTGAGCGATTAATTCAGCAGGGAAGAACGTTTTCCTATTTCTTGCATCGAGGGACACCGGAGGTGTTGATCACTCAAAATGACATTCGCGCAATTCAGCTAGCAAAAGCAGCATTGTATGCGGGGGCAAAGCTTCTTATGGATAAACTGGGGGTTAAAAAGGTTGATAAAATAAGGCTTGCAGGGGCATTTGGAAGCCACATTGACGTCAAATACGCAATGATTCTGGGAATGATTCCAGACTGTAAAATTGATATGGTTACCTCGGCTGGCAACGCTGCAAGCACGGGTGCGAGAATGGCTCTCTTGGATACAGTTAGTCGAGATGAAATTGAAAGTGAAATAAGAAAAATAGAAAAAATTGAAACAGCAATGGAAACAAAATTTCAAGAGTACTTCGTTGATGCTATGGCCATTCCACACAATATTGATGACTTTAGCGAACTGTCAAAAATTGTAAATCTTCCCAAAAAAACTATCTCTCAAAAACCAAAACGAAGAAGACATACAACCAAGTCATAAATCAGCCAATCCCACATAGACAAATTTTAAATATTCAGGGAAAAACCTATAAATTTGTGATAAATTTCTGCCAGCCAATTCTAATCGAGTAGAATCAAATTAGAAATGAGTTCAATTGCACAATTAATAGCACAACAACCAGTCGATTGGTCGTTACAACAAGAATTTTATAAACGGGTTGATATCTATGAACTTGAAATTGAAAAAATTTATATGGACAGTTGGTTGTTTATCGGTCACGACTCAGAAATTCCAAACAAAGGCGACTATTTTGTCTACAACTTGCTCTCAGAATCGGTAATTGTGGTTCGGGGCAAAGACGACCAAATTCATGCCTACATAAATGTTTGTCGTCATCGTGGCTCACGTATTTTAAAAAACAGGGGCAATATCAAACGCTTTACATGCCCTTACCATGCCTGGACATACAACTTAGATGGATCATTGATGATTGCAAAAGAACTTGAAAAGGGTATCAAAAAAGAGGGCCTTGGATTGCATAAATGTGAGGTTGCAGTTGTGGAAGGGTTGATTTTGCTAAATTTTTCAGACCAGCCTGCATCTTTGGATGGCTTAAAGAATGTACTGTCTGAGCCCATGGAAATGTTTGGGTTTAAAGACCTCAAGATTGCAGCCCACAAGAATTACCCCATTGATTCCAATTGGAAGTTGGCGGTTGAAAATTACAACGAATGCTATCATTGTGCTCCGTCGCATCCAGAATACTCACAGTCCCATACTATGAAGATAGCAGACAAGAAAGAATATGATCAGGCGCAACATAAAATGCTTGATTCCTTGACCGTATGTGGTTTGAAAAACATTGAAATAAATGCAGATTATACCGAGCAAATTGCCGGTCAGGAACAATACGCTTACTGGCGCTATGCATTGTTTGATGGGTACGTCACCGGCAGTAAAAATGGCAAACCCATTGCTCCATTAATTGGAGACATTAAAAAGTTTAATGCAGGTGCATCTGATTTTAATATTGGGCCAGTGAGTTTTTTCTTAGCCTATTGTGATCATGTTGTCGGCTATGTCTTTACCCCTACTGCTCAGGACAAATGCCAATGCGATGTTTATTGGATGGTCCATGGTGATGCCATCGAAGGCAAAGACTACGATCTAAAAAACTTAACATGGCTATGGGATGTGACGACAAAGGCGGATGAACGAATTGTCACCAACAACCAAAAAGGTATCAATTCTAGAAAATACCTGCCGGGTCCTTTTACCAAAAAGGAGTCTTCAGAAAAACGCTTTATACGATGGTATCTTGCACTGATGCAAGATTAGCAGTTAAAAATTAAAAAATGATCCCCAGCATTGATGAGCATTTACAAGCGCTCTGAATGCCACAAAATGTGATCGCCTATAAAAGTCGAAACAAAAAAATAGCTGTGATCGTAGCCTGCATGTTTTCTGAGCTTGATAGAAATTCCTTTCTCCTCGCAGGCTTGCTCAAGAAGCTCCGGTTTGAGGTGGTCAGCCAGATATTCATCGTCTTCGCCCTGATCGATCAAAATATCACTCGGCCAGCCCTTTGAACGAACCAAATCGCAAGCATCATAATCTTGCCAAAGATTTGTGTCCTCACCCAAGTATCGAGTAAAAGCATTCTCGCCCCATGGCGCTTTTGTGGGAGCACAAATTGGGGCAAAAGCTGAAACAGATTTGAATAGCTCAGGGTTCTTAAAGGCAATGGTTAAGGCACCATGGCCGCCCATTGAATGACCGAAAATCCCAACCCTTTTCATATCGGCTGGAAAATTAGGTTCTAGAACTGAAAAAAGATCTTTAAGGATGTAGCTGTACATATTGAAATGTTGGGACCAAGGTTCTTGGGTGGCATCCAGATAAAACCCCGCGCCTTGGCCGTAGCCGTAATCTGGATCGTCCGGTACATCTTCACCTCTTGGGCTGGTATCGGGGGACACCACAATGATACCTGCCTCAGCAGCGTAGCGCTGGACTCCAGCTTTGGTGCGAAAATTTTCCTCCGTGCAAGTCAGTCCGGATAACCAAATCAGGACCGGTAATTTTTTAACTTCTGACTGAGGGGGTAAAAAAATTGAGAAAACCATTTTGCAATTGGTGGATTCACCCCAATGAGAGTGCACTTGATAGTGGCCACCGAAAGACTTGTTTTCTGCTTCAAGTATCAGCTGCATCTAATCGACCTTCTTACCTAGGATGAAAACCGTTGATACGACAGTTGCACTGCCTATCAGAATCATTAGCCATGCAGGAACACCAAAACCAGTCGGCAATGTGCCCAACAACAACGCAATCGAGGCTACGACTAAGGCATAAGGAAGTTGGGTTGTGACATGATCAATGTGATCGCAGCCGGAAGCCATCGAAGACATAATCGTTGTGTCTGAAATTGGTGAACAATGATCTCCCCAAACAGCTCCACACAACACACAAGCAATGGAAGAATAAAGGATGTAAAAATGTTCCGGATCAGCAACCCCATTGACGGAGAGAATTTGCCATACCAGTGGAACTACAATGGGGTAAAAAATACCCATGGTTCCCCAACTGGTTCCAGTCGCAAAAGCCGTTGCCGCGGCGAGGATAAAAATGGTTGTCGGAACGAGAGCAACTGGTAAAAGTTCATCAAGAATTGAACTCAAATAATTCGCTGTTTGCAAAAGCTCCGTGGTTTCTGCCAGAGACCAGGCCATGATTAACACAATGATTGCAAAAACCATGAATTTAACCCCTTCGTACCAAGATTGAACCGCCTCTTCAAGTGACATTATTCCCTGAACTAAAGTCAACAAAACAGCCGAGACCACTGCAATCATGGAGCCCCACAACAAAGCTTTATACGCATCAGCAGACCCAATAATTTCCTGCACCGAATTGCCTTCACCGGTAACAAATAAACCGCCAATCACACTACCAATAAAAAGCACGATGGGAATAACAGCATTGAATGCTCTGGCTCGAGATGGATCTTTGGGCTCCAATCGATCAGTTTCAGCTGTATTCGAATAACCTATCTCAGAACTTTGGATAGAAGGGTCTCTACCGATTCGTGACTCTGTCTCAAATTTATACATCGAAGAAAAGTCCCTGCCAGTCCCGGCAATTGTCATAACAAACACCAACATGAAGATGGGATAAAAACTGTAGGCAATGGATTTGAGATAAATCAGATACGCCGATTCGGTTACTGCATCTATTTGCTGGATGGAAGCATCGATCATTCCCAGCTGGAAACCAACCCAAGTGGTGATGAGGGCGATACAGGCAACAGGGGCAGCAGTTGCATCCACCAGAAATGCCAACTTTGCCCTGGATATTTTAAGTTTGTCCGTAATTTTTCTCATCGTATTGCCAACCACAAGGGTGTTGGCGTAGTCGTCAAAAAATATTGCCAAACCCATAGTTGCCGTAATCACTTGACCTCGTTTCGGATTCGTAGTGAATCTCAGCAAGGAATTCACGACTCCATACATCCCACCATTTTTAGAGATAATGCCGACAAGACCACCAATCATGAGACTGAAAATAATAATTGCTGCATGATCAGCATTCGCCAAGGCACTCTTGACATAGGTTGCAATGACATCGAGAAAACTCTGCCACACCACTCTGAAATTAAAACCCAATATTGCAAAGGAACCGATCCAGATCCCAAAAAACAGAGCTGGGATTACACTGCGAAACAGTAAAGCTATAATAATCGACGCCACTGGCGGTAGGATCGACACCCACCCCCAAACTGCCTCAATCTTGTTTGAGCTCAAGACTTGGCCGTTTAAAGACAACCGAGCAGTGTAAGCTGCTTTTTTCGATAAAACCAAGTTGCTGAAAGTAATCTGATTAGCATCCGAGCAATTTTCAGGTGTGTAAATAGCATCATTTAGTTCAAGTGAATAATTGCAGAAATCCTGACTGGAAGCACTGGTAACGGTTATCTCAAATGGTATGTCGGTCAAGACAACTTTTGGTGCATCCACAATAGGTTGAACCATCGCGTTTGTCGATATCCCAAATAAAAGAAAAATAAATAAAAATATTGAGTATTTATTGTTCATTGTGGATCAGTTAAAAAGTTTGCCCTCAAGCTTATAGAGCTGTCCTCCCTTAATGACAACATCAATCTTCTCCAAAGCTTGAATATTACTGATGGGATTATCTCGTAGAGCAACGATATCTGCAAAAAACCCTGGATTAATGCGACCAACTTGATTGCCCCAACCCATCACATCAGCTGCATGTATGGTCGCCGCTTGAATAGCCTCAACTGAGGTCATGCCTTGTTTAACCATGTAAGAAAATTGTTTTGCATTGTCGCCGTGTGGATACACCCCAGCATCGGTACCATAAACGATTCTTACCCCTGCTTGGTGTGCTTTGGTAAAACCACTTCTTTGTTCATCTGTTGTTTCTCGGTTTTTTCTTAAAAATTCTTCAGGCCAATTTTCCTCCTTGCCAACCGTATTAATATAATCTCCGTTGTATATATCCATCGACAAGGCAACACCATTGTCTCTCGCCAATCGGATGCCTTCATCGTCTATGAGTGATGCGTGCTCAATGGAGTCAACACCGGCCAAAATAGCATCTTTGATGGACTGGGCTCCATGGGCATGGGCAGTCACCTTCATGCCGGCATTATGGCCCACAGTAACAACCACAGCGATCTCATCAGGTGTCATTTCAGGGCTGCCAGGAATACTACCAAAAGCCAAAACAGCACCCGATGCAATCATCTTCAAAAGGTCAGCACCGCCAGCAACAGCCGCTTCTGCTCTGAGTCTAAAATTTTCAATCCCCTGAGTTACACCTTGTCGAATGTGTGCTGGGACGTTGCCTGAATATCCAGGAATATCGATATCACCACCACCACCTGGAATGGTCAAGTAGAACCCAGAGATTTGCATTCTTGGACCATTTGTTAAGCCAGAGTTAATCTCATCTCGCAATGCTTTGTCGGTCCAGGCAATATACACCCCCAAATCGCGAACTGAAGTGAACCCGGCTAGTAATGTCTTTTGAACATTGACTCTGCCAATAACAAGCTGATCTTGTTGGGTCATAGTCAGATACTCAACCAAGCTTCTTGAATGACCTTCCGATATATGGGTATGCATATCGATTAGACCCGGTAAACAAAAATAATCTGATAGGTCAAGTGTGTCTAAATCATTAGGATTGGTGGATGCATCATTGAATTCAACGGACCTGATTTTTCCAGTGCCGTGATCAATGTTGATCATTACATTGCTTTGCACCAGACCGGTTTGCATATCCAGCATCTTGCCGCAGAACACGCTTGAAAAAGATTCAGTCGCAGCAAGACTATCGAAAAAAAGTAGTAAAAAAAGTGGAAAAGATTTACACAGATTCCTAAACATGCAAATCACCTTATCATAGAAATAAATTAATTTACCGGTGTTGGGTAGATTCTCTTTTCGATTACAATAATGGGTATGAGCAAAGGCACTAGAACATTACCAACGATCATTGCAACCTCTGTGGTACGAGGCAACCAACAGGGAGAAAGACACGGGGGAGTTTACCTTGTTGATTTTGAACATCAAGACGCCAGAATCATGGTGGACTGGGACGACTCTGGTATAGATTTTACCGGTAGAGGTCTGGCCACATGAAAGGCTATTGGATAGTTAGATGCAGATACAATAATCAAGATGCATTTGAAAAATATGCATCTTTGGCGACACAGGTTGTTGCTAAAAATAATGGCAGATTTCTGATCAGAGGGGGACAACAAATGCAAATGGAAAATGGGAATTATGAACGAACCGTCATGGTTGAGTTTCCAAGCATGGACATTGCCAAAGAAGTTTATCAAAGCCATGAGTATCAAGAAGCGCTGAAGATCATAGAATCAAGTGCCGAGAGAGATTTTGTCATCGTGGAGGGATTGTGAGGAATTATTTGTTTTATCGTTTTCTAATGTTCACAGTTTTATTGGTGAATTCTTTGGCCTTTGCATCGCCACGAATCATCATAAAACACGCAACTCTGATTGATGCTGCCAACCCAGTTAGGGAAAACATGACCGTTGTCTTGCAAGGTGATGTCATTCAATCGATTGCAGCATCGGGCTCTGTGATTATCGATGCCCAAAATGACACGATTGTTGATGCAACGGGTAAATTTTTAATTCCCGGTCTTTGGGATGCTCATGTTCATCTTACGTTTATACCGGAACTGGATTACAAAACCGCCTATGATTTATTTCTTGCCAATGGCATTACCAGCATTCGTGATACCGGTGCGGTTCTTAGTAAATTGCAACCTGCAATTGATTATGCAAATGAGAACCCAGATAAAACACCGAGATTGTTTTACTCGGGTCCATTAATTGATGGCAGCCTAAGGGTATACAAGGGAAAAGAACCTGGATTTCCTGAGTTATCGATCGGAGTGGATGAAAACACAGACAGCGAGGCTTTAGTCAATGCTCTGGTGGAGCAAGGGGTTACTTTCTTAAAAACATATGAAATGTTGTCTGCCAAAACTTTCTTGAACCTACTTGCAATTGCACAACAGAAAAATCTTCGGGTCACCGGTCACATCCCTCTCAGTATAGATTTAATGGAAGCCATTGATGCGGGTTTGGGCGGCATGCAACACATTAGAAACCTCGATCTGGCCTGTGCAAAAAATGCCGAGGAAATCTTGGCTCAACGACAAACGTTGTTGAAAAATACAGATTCACTTGCAGGATCGGCCCTAAGAACCATAATTCATCAATCGCAACGGTTTGTAGCGATCGGGAATTTGGATGAGGATCGCTGCAATAAGGTCATCAGACACTTGGCAGCGAACAATGTTTTTCAAACACCAACGTTGACGATCAATACACTCGATTCAAAACGATTCTATGCAGACAAGGAATGGCGTGATACTTACCAATTTCTGCCAAATAAACTCCAGAAAAGTTGGTACATCGAATCGATTAACATGGCTAAAGAAACAGTGAGTGAAAACGATAAAATCTTTGAAGATTGGAGCATGAAAATAGTGGGCCTGTTTAACAAAAATGGTGTCAAAATTATAGCCGGAACCGATACTCCCATTGGCTTCCTTACCCCTGGTTACAGCTTGCACAAAGAATTGGAGTTACTCGTTGAAGCCGGTTTAACGCCTTTGCAGGCTTTGAGATCTGCAACCATCACTCCAGCAGAGTTTTTCAATCTTGAGAGCAAAATGGGAACGATTGAACCTGGTAAATACGCAGATCTTATTATTTTGCATAGCAACCCACTTGATTCCATTAAAAACACCCAAAATATCCATATGGTTATTGCAAAAGGTAAGATTAAATAACCTTTCTTAAGCTTGAGGCTATTTAGGTGTTGGAGTAGATTATAGGTATGAAAAAACTAATCCTACTTGTTAGCCTGTTACTCGTTGCTTCCAATGTCTGGAGTGCAGGCGAGTATCTCCCTTACGACGAGTCTGCAAATGCAGAGATTGAACTCGCCAATGCAATTACCGAAGCCGGTAAAGAAAATAAGCATGTTCTGATTGAAATGGGTGCCAATTGGTGTCCTGATTGCAGAACCTTGGGAAGGTATTTTCAACGTGAAGACATAAAAGCTTGGTTGGATGAGCGTTTTATTGTGGTTGCCGTGGATGTAGGTGAATGGGATAAGAATTTGGAGATTGCTGAGAGATATGGAAACCCGATCAGTGAAGGCATTCCATCGCTGGTTGTCCTGGACTCAGAGGGTGTGATGCAGTTTGCAACTCTGGCCGGAGAACTGGCTACAGCCAGAGAAATGAGTGGAGATGATCTAATCGATTGGTTGAAGGAGCAAATTCAACCCATCCTTGATTGATTCGGTCTTGCATGGCCAAAGAGATTACAGAAATGAGAATTGCTGTCACTGGGGCAGCCAGCGGTATTGGTTCGGTGATTGCCGATGAACTCAGTTCCTCGGGTGCTCATGTTGCAATTTGCGATAAGGATGCAGAACGGGTGCAAGCTTTTGCCGCTGATCACGAAGATATTTTTGCAATGGTGGCAAATGTTTCCGAAGAGGCAGATGTCATCAATTTTTTCAATGGCGTGGAAGCAAAACTGGGTGGTCTGGATGCGTTAATCAACAACGCGGGCATAGCAGGGCTAATGACCAGCCTTGAACAATTTGATTTTGCCGATTGGCAAGAAACAATATCAGTAAATCTCAATGGTACTTTTCTTTGTAGCAAAGAGGCGATCCCAATGTTACGTGCAGCAGGTGGTGGATCGATTATAAATATTGGATCGACCTCATCCTTTTTTGGCACCCCCTTAAGATCTGCATATTCAGCAACAAAATGGGCACTGATAGGTTTAACCAAAACCTGGGCCATGGAATACGGTCACGAAAACATCCGTGTCAATGCAATTTGCCCTGGATCGGTCAATGGTCCCCGAATTGAGAGAGTCATAAAAGAAGAGGCGAATGAGAGAGATACCGATCCATCGGTTGTAAAAGAAGCCTATTTAAATCAAACCTCAATGCAAACATTCATTGATCCAGAAGAAATTGTTGGAATGGTGAAATATTTGTTGTCCCCGGTTGCGAAAAAAGTCTCAGGACAGGCCATTGCCATCGATGGACATACGGAAAGCTTGAGTCAAGTCAGAACTGCAAAGGAAAACAGTTAGTGAAAGCTGTTTGGTATGAACACATCGGTGCAGCTGATGACGTTCTAACGCATGGCAATATTGACGATCCCAAGGTCAGTGATGGAGAAGTCTTGGTTCGGCTTAGAACCTCAGGCGTCAATCCCTCTGATGTTAAAACAAGAGCAGGCGCAAGAGGGGAGCTTCAATTCCCCAGAATTATTCCCCATTCTGATGGTGCCGGAAATATCGAAGCAGTAGGTAATGGCGTCGATACAAATCGCATTGGAGAAAGGGTTTGGGTGTGGAATGGGGCATTTGGTCGAGCTTTTGGAACCTGTGCAGAATATATTTCACTGCCTGCAAATCAAGCAGTGGAAATGCCTGAAAATAGCACCTTTGAGGCAGGAGCCTGTATGGGAATTCCAGCATCAACAGCCTACCACGGCGTGTTCTCAGGTGGCTCGGTCAAAAATAAAACTTTGCTGGTAACCGGCGGCGCAGGGGCCGTGGGCCATTATGCAATTCAACTGGCAAAATGGGATGGAGCACAAGTTGTCGCAACGGTGAGTGGCCCTGAGAAAGGCTCTGCGGCTGAAGAGGCCGGTGCGGATTTAGTTGTTAATTACAAAACAGATGATGTGGTGCAAGCTGTCAATGATTTTACCAGCGGAAAGGGAGTAGATCGGATTGTTGAAGTGGAATTTGGTGGCAACTTAAGTATCAGCGAACAGATCATTAAAACAAACGGGGTCATTGCTGCTTATGGCTCAGTTGCAGTGGGTAATCCTGAGCTCCCCTTTTACAACCTGATGTTCAAAAATGCTGTCTTAAAGATGTACTTAATTTACATAGTTCCCAGTGAAGCAAGAATGAAGATCATCGAGGGCTTGACCAAAGCCTTGTCTGAGAATGCGTTGGTCCACCAAATTGCAAAATCGTTTGATCTGACTGAAACCATTCAAGCACACAAGACGGTTGAAGCAGGTAAGCTGATTGGCAATACGATCATTAATCTGGCTTAAGCAATCGGATGAACAAATACATAGTTATTATTAGCTGTCTTTTTTTCTGCTCCTCAGCGGTTGCTGAAACTTCAGCAACCAGCTCTGTCCAGATTGGAAAAACAAAATATATTGGGATTTACGATACTGAAAACAATCAATTTATTTTTAGAGGAATTCCCTATGCAAAACCACCAATCGGAGAGTTACGTTGGAAATCACCTGTGCCTTTATCCACAGATCCAAAAGTTATCAATGCTCAAAGCTTTAAACCGGCGTGCATGCAAGATGAATACACCACCGTCTGGTACCAAGATGTAGCGGAGTTATTTGGTAATCCTCGGACTGTTTTCCAACATGTCGATGCGGTAAGTGAAGATTGCCTCTATCTCAATGTGTGGACCAATGCAGAAAACGTAGAAGAAAAATTACCCGTCATGGTCTGGATCCATGGTGGGGGCTGGACCTCGGGTGCCAGCAGCGGGAGAACGTACGATGGCGAAGCTTTCGCTGCCAATGGTGTGGTGTTGGTATCCGTCAACTACAG
>ENA-ORDI01001041-ORDI01001041.1-marine-metagenome-genome-assembly--contig:-NODE-1041-length-16174-cov-10.281481_pt1 | contig 16174 bp, 19 predicted proteins | sample MGYA00248628_ERZ508525 | MGnify/ENA primary metagenome ERZ508525 (study PRJEB26195, sample SAMN05422138) | marine metagenome | isolation source: East of Porto Seguro, South Atlantic Ocean | place... | reverse complement strand
GATTGGTGGTTGGCTATTTTATAAACAAGTCGATAAATTGAATAAAGATGTTGTCTGGCTTAAAAAGGAGATACAGGAGATACAAACGAAAGTCCGAGAAATAGATGAAATGATGAAAAAACTGTCACAAAAAGACTCATAAGAGCCACGCGGATTCGAATTTCAAGGTTAGTGCGACCTATACCCCATAGTACGAATCAGATATTATTAGAGATGCAATGCAATGAACTATTTTGTATATCTAAAGGATAAGGAACAGCAAAAAATAAATAAATTAAAAAAACAAGTACAAGTACAAGAAAATTTTGCTTGGCTTGTAATAGCTGCATTTTTACTTGCAGTCATTATTTATTCGTTGCCACTTTCCGTTCCATATCCATAATTATTTTTACTTTGATTTTCAGCTACCTGTATAAAATTTTTCTGACACACTCCCGACACAATACGAGTATAAATTGCCGGTAGAGGCATTAGATATTCTTTAAGATTCGGACAAATTTAAAACTCTTAAAATACTAAAATTTCTAAATAACTCACTAAAAAATGGAAAATTTATTATCATTGCAGTTAAAAAAAACTAACAAAAATTATCAAAAGCTGTTTAGAATGAAGATAGCCCTTGTGACCGAGTATCCTCCGGTCCATAGCGGTTTTGCAACTTATGAGCATTACCTGGTTGATGCCTTTCGACCATTGAATCTTGAAATTCATCTATCACCCTTCACAAGAACAAGAGTCGACTACGAGGAGATTCTCGACTCTCTCAACGAGATAAAGGAGTTAGACCTGGTTCACTTGAACCACGGTTACGACTGCTTCGAGATTTCTAATGAATTCATCACATTCCTCAAAGAGCTGCGCTGCAGGACGAAGGTTGTTACCACAATGCACACCGTCAACAATTTCCGAAAAGGCGTTGATATCCGATGGTTCAATAAGGAGTTAGCCAACAATACAGATATCCTAATTGTCCACTCTTCCCCCATGAAAGATGAACTACTGAGTCAAGGTGTATCGCCTGAGAAGATCATCATTATCCCTCATGGAACTAGGATCCCCTTCATTAGGGGTGAAGAAGGTAGTAGGGAGGCAACTAGAGTGGCGCACGGAGTTCCTCAGAATATGAAGATGGTCTTAGCCTTTGGGTTTTTGGAGCCCGACAAGGGATTCGAAGAGCTCATGATGGTAGTCTCGCGAATACGAGAAACTTTTCTCGTTATCGCAGGTGAAAAGGCATCCAAAGACGACGGACAATTCGTGGATAGACTCCAAGCGATCGGGGACTTCCAATTAGAAGGCAGGTTCAAGCTGATCAACCATTATCTTGAAGAGACTGAGCTTCTAAAGCTAATGACAGCATCTGACGTGATCGTGATGCCTTATAGACCCGTAGGCCCGGACGATATGCACTACTCGGTTAGCGGTGTACTACATCTTGCCCTCAGTCAAGGAAGGCCAATAGTAGTATGCTCAAATCCAAAGTTCGTCGAGCTTGAAAACATTATTCCAGAGCTAGTTGTTCCATCGATGGATCTCAGAGCGCTCAGCTCAGTTCTTAAGAGGGTTATGACAGATACACCTTTCCGGGAGTTAGCAGTGGCGAAGATTTTGAAGTACGCTGGCGAAACAAGTTGGGAGAAGGTGGCACGGCTGCATGTAAAAGCATACGAAAAGACTTTGCGAGCAACCCTTTCTGAATATCATAATATAAAAGGCGACCAGATTGTGAAACATCATCCGGCAACCGAGTCCAGCGTTCTTGCTGGACGAACAGATAGAGAGTCAATTTGACTCAATTTTGGATACAGTTGGCACATAAAATTATTGAAATATAGATCAATTTATGATTCAATATTCTTAACATTAACCAAACCGAATAGTGTTTAGTACGTAGGTTAATTAACAAGAAAGAAATAGGGAGTGAGATAGTTGGGACATGCTCTACGGTATACGGAACACGTTGCCAACGTTTAGGTCGAGGGTTCAATTCCCTTCTCCCGCTCCAATTATGTCTGATTTATTAAATAAAAAATGTGTCCCTTGTGAAGGTGGAGTTTCAGCTTTTGATTTAAGTGAAATCCACAAATATCAAAAAAAAGTAGATGGTTGGGATGTAAAACCAAACAAAAAAAAAAATTATTTTTTAGAAAAAAATTTTAAATTTAAAAATTTCTTAGAAAGCCAAAATTTTGTAAATAAAGTTGGAGAAATTTCAGAAAAAGAAGGTCATCATCCTGATATTTCATTTGGCTGGGGATATGCAAAAATTACTATAACTACGCATGCAATAAAAGGATTGTCAGAAAATGACTTTATACTTGCTGCTAAGATAGATCAAATTTTTTAGTGTTTAAAATGTCTAGTTTTGGAAAAAACTAATATTGTTCCAGTCTGATTTGCAAACTTGATAATTTCTTTATCACGAATTGATCCTGACGGTTGAATTACCGCTGTTACGCCAGCTTGAACTAATTTTTCAATACCATCTACAAAAGGAAAAAAAGCATCAGAAGCAGCGAAAATTTCATCACTATCATTTTTTGTTTGAAATTGTCTCATTTTATTAATTGCAATTTTACAACTATCCAGTCTACTAGGCTGGCCAGACCCAATTCCAACTGTTGAATCTTTTTTAATCAATACAATTGCATTTGATTTTACAAATCTGCAGATATTAAATGCAAAAATTAAGTTTTTTAATGTCTTAAAATTAGGCTTTTTCTTTGATACCACTTTAAAATCTTTAGGAGAAAAAGTGTTGGTATCAGAAGATTGTAATAGCATTGAACCAAAATTAGATACTACATTTTGCAAATCATTTAATTTTAAATGACTGGCATCAATTACTCGTAGATTTTTTTTCTTTTTTAAAACTTTTAAAGCCTCATTTTCAATTCCATTTCCAATTACTACTTCCAAAAATAATTTATTTAATTCAATAGCTAATTTTTTGTTAATTTTAAAATTGCATGAAACAATTCCTCCAAATGCACTTATTGGATCACAATCTAAAGCTAGTTTATAGCTTTTGAAACTATTCTTATTTATAGAAACACCACATGGATTTGCATGTTTTACAATTACTGTTCCAGTGTTTTTAGGAAGTGATTTAGAAATTATTAAAGCTGAAAATATGTCATTATAATTATTATAACTAAGTTGTTTTCCATGTAATTGTTTAATATTAAGTTTATTTGATTTTGAATAAATAGCAGCTTCTTGGTGAGGATTTTCACCATATCTTAATTTTTCAATAAGATTTCCAAAAATTATTTTTTTTTGAGGAAATAAATTTTTTGATTTTTTATTGAAATAATTTGCAATCAAAGCATCATAATAAGCTGTTTCATTAAAAGCTTCTTCTGACATTTTTTGTCTAAAATCCAAAGAAGTTGATCCTTTGTTACTATTTAATTCTTTTATTAATTCATTATACTGTTTGGAATTAGTAATGACTGTCACATCGTTATAATTTTTTGCAGCAGCACGAACCATAGTAGGTCCGCCAACATCGATATTTTCAATTATTTTATTATGGTTGTTAGTACTTTCCAAAGTTTTTTCAAAAGGGTAAAAGTTAACTATTACCAAATCTATTTTTTCAAAATTATTTTTTATTAGATCTTTTTGATGGGATTTATTATTTCTTTTATTCAAAATTCCAGCGTGAATTTTTGGATGTAATGTTTTTACACGTCCACCCAATATTTCAGGTGAACCGGTATATTTAGAAATCTCCTGACATTTAAAGCCTAATTTTTTTATTTCCTTATATGTTCCCCCAGAGCTGATTAATTGGATTTTAAATTTTGCAAGATTTTTTAAAAGTAAATAAAGGTTTTTTTTATTAGAAATCGAAATAAGTGCTTTTTTAATTTTTTTCATTAAATTTTAATTATTTCCCATTTAATAACCTGATCTTCATTTTGAGTTACTCCTGAAACGCAAATATTTTGATTTTCAGTGAAAGAATTTTTTTTACCGAAATATAGTCCAGTTTCAATATCAATTATATGATCTTTGCAAGAAAATCTCCATCCCGAATTATTCAGTTCAATTAAAATTGATTTTCCTTCCTGGGTTTTAGTTATTTTTACTTCAGGTTCAAAATGAAAACGAATTTCAAAATTACTACTTTTAAACTTTCTTTTTTTTAATAATTTATCTTCACCAACGAATTTGTTTGTTTCAGGAAAAAACTCTATTTTTCGATCATGTATCATGCCATATTTTTTTAAGTACCCATCATGTGATCCATGTATGCTCCAATAATTTTTTTCTGCAATAATCGATTTTTTTAAAATCTTTAATCTTTTTTCTACAATTAATATTCCATCTGAATTTTTTTTCATTTTTGATGAAGATTGATTATCTAATATTAGAGTAGAATGAGTTGCAGTTGATTTTGATATAGAATTAAGTTGATGCTTAAAATCTTGAAAATAGCCTGAGTTAGAAATCAATTTTTTACCATTAAAAACAATTTCAAATGATAATGCTCCTGACTGATAATCAATGCTATATTTCTTTTCTGGAGACGGTCCAAGATCAACTGCTAGCAGAACATTTTTATTTTTCAAAATAACATATCCTCCATGCTCGTTGTTTTCATTATTAAATTTATAACCATGAAATTTTAAATACTTATCAAATTCAGCATTATCTGCCCCATGATTACCATTAAAAAGCAAACTTTGGTTAGTGCTTTGCCAGGTAAAATTATATGATTGACCTAGGTAATATATAATTTCATCTAAATATTCTGGGATTTCATTTTGAGATTCTTTTAACCATTCTCTAATCAGAATAAAATATTTTAGATAAAATATAAGTTGTCTTAAATTTCTTGATTTTGGGAAACCTTCTGAATCGAATGAAAAATTTATAATTTTTTTTAATAGTCTTAATCCGTAATTAAGATATCTTTCTTTATCTTTATAAGAAAGTCCTGTCAAAATAATAGCAGCACAGCCTATCATTTTGTCATCGATCCATGCCGATCTATTTATTTCATTTATCAAGTGATTAACTTGTTTTTTTGTATTGTTATTAAATTTTTCTTTATAATTTTGGTTACTATCTTCGTAAGTTAATTTTGAATTTGAAATCCATGAAATAATTCTTTTAGATAGAATATCTATTTCCCAATTTTTAGGATTATAATTTTGATTGGTTTCTATCCAATTTAAAATGATAGATTGTGTTATTTTTTTTGATGATTTTAAATCAAGACTCAATAACCAAAAAAAACTATGTAATTTTTTATAATCTCTTTCATTAATTTTGTAATTTGTCCAAATTGAATTTACATAAAAATCTTCAATATTATTCTTTTTCTTTTCGTATTTTATCAAACAGTCAAGCAAATTTGTACTTGGTTTATACCCTAAACTTTTATGATCTATTTTTGAAATTTTTTTATTATAAAGATCTGAGCTAAGATAAATTTTTCTTATTTTGTCAATTATATAAAAAAAAAATTCATTTATATAATATAAAGAACTCTTCAAAATCATTACTTTAAATCAATTTAAGAGAATCAATATTTTTTTTAATATCTCCATTATTTTCTTTAAATATTGTTGTACCAGAAACTAAAATATTTGCTCCTGCTGCAATTACTAATTTTGAATTATCAAAGTTAATGCCTCCATCAACCTCAATATCAAATTCTATATTTTGTTTTTTTTTGATATTTTTGAGTTCTTTAATTTTATTTACTACTTCAGGAATAAATTTTTGTCCTCCAAAACCAGGATAAACACTCATAATCAAAACAAGATCTATTGAAGATAAATTTTTTTTAATGGTGTCAATTGGAGTATCTGGATTAAGTGATAAACCAATTTTTTTATTTAATTTTTTTATTAAATTAATAGAAGATTCTAAATTATCAGTTGTTTCAGGATGTATTGTAATTATATCTGCACCTGCTCTAGCATAATCTTCAATATATTTGTGAACAGGTGTTATCATTAGATGAACATCAAAAGATAAAGTTGAATAACTTCTTAGCGCTTTAATAACTGGTGGTCCTATAGTTAAGTTTGGAACAAAGTGACCATCCATTACATCTATATGAATCATATCTGCTCCTGCTTTTTCTAATTTTTTAATTTCAGAACCTAATTGACCAAAATCAGCAGAAAGTATTGATGGAGCAATTTTAATAGAACTCATAAGAATTTTATATTTTTATATTTGAATTATGTCAAAAAAAAAGAAGGGCGGAAATTTCCGCCCTTCTTATAAACATATGTTCGCTAAAGATCTTATTAATTTTATTTTCTGGAAGATCTTCATTATACCAAACTTTATAAGCTAATTGCATCAACTGAAATTCACCTATTTGAAGTAAATTAGCGGCATGTAGGATTTCTGATCTTTTAGGATCATCATCCCAATCAGATCTGATTAGGGTTTTTAATAAACCATTCATTTATTTTTTATCTATTTTTTCTATTTTCTACTAGGCTTTCAACTACAGTTGGGTCAGCTAGTGTGGTTGTGTCACCCAATTGATCATGTTTGTTTTCTGCAATTTTTTTAAGTATTCTTCGCATTATTTTTCCAGATCTTGTTTTTGGTAATCCAGAGGTAAATTGTATAAAATCAGGTGTTGCTATTGGCCCTATCTGTCTTCTTACCCAATGTTTTAAATCTCTCTCTAATTCACCGCTTGGTTTTTCAGCAGCATTCAATGTAACATAACAATACAATCCATTACCTTTAATGTCATGTGGGCATCCAACTACAGCTGCTTCAGCTACCTTAGGATGAGCAACAAAAGCACTTTCTATTTCTGCTGTTCCTAAATTGTGTCCTGAAACAATAATCACATCATCAACTCTTCCAGTGATCCAGTAATATCCATCTTTATCTCTTCTACAACCATCACCAGTAAAATATTTACCATTAAATTGAGAAAAATAAGTTTCTATAAATCGATTATGATCTCCATAAAGTGTTCTCATCTGTCCAGGCCAAGACTGAGCTATGCACAATCTTCCTTGTGCTTCTCCTTCTAAAACTTTACCATCTTTATTTACTAAAACTGGTTTAATTCCATAAAAAGGCTTAGTTACTGACCCTGGTTTTAAATCAATAGCGCCAGTTTGGGGACTTATTAAAATTCCACCAGTTTCAGTTTGCCACCAAGTATCAACAATTGGACATCTAGAATTTCCCACTGTTTTATAATACCATTGCCAAGCTTCAGGGTTAATTGGTTCACCAACTGTTCCTAATAATTTTAATGATTTTCTCGAGGTTTTTTTAACAGGATCTTCTCCTTCTCTCATTAAAGCTCTAATTGCTGTAGGCGCTGTATAAAATATATTAACTTTATACTTATCTACTATTTGCCACCATCTTGATGTATCTGGATATGTAGGTATTCCTTCAAACATTATAGTTGTTGCTCCATTGGCCAATGGTCCATAAATGATGTAACTATGTCCTGTTATCCAACCTATATCTGCAGAACAAAAGTAAATATCTTTTGGTCTATAATTAAATATATATTGGTGGGTCATAGAAGCATAAACCATGTATCCACCTGTAGTGTGTAAAACACCTTTGGGTTTTCCAGTTGATCCTGATGTATAAAGTATAAATAAAGGATCTTCAGCGTTCATTTCTTCCGGTTCACAATTGGAAGAAACATTTTTTGTCATTTCATGAAACCAAATATCTCTGTTTTCATCCCAATTTATTAAGCCATCTGTTCTTTTTACAATTATACATTTTTTAACATTTGGACAATTTAATAAAGCTTCATCTGTAATTGATTTTAGTGGAATTATTTTTCCACCTCTTACACCTTCATCAGCAGTTACAATATAATCTGATTTACAATCATTTATTCTTCCAGCTATACTTTCTGATGAAAATCCACCAAAAATAATTGAATGAACTGCACCTATTCTAGCACATGCCAGCATTGTATATGCTAACTCTGGTATCATTGTTAAATATATAGTGACTCGATCACCTTTTTTAACACCAAGCTGTTTTAATCCATTAGCAACTTTAGAAACTTCTTCGTGAAGCTGTTTATAAGAAATCTTTTTTTGGACTTTAGGATCGTCTCCAACCCATATAATTGCTGTTTTATCTTTATTTTTAATTAAATGCCTATCGATACAGTTTGCTGAGGCATTCAAAGTACCATCATAGAACCATTTTATGTGAACATCTGATTTACTGTATTTGACATCTTTAATTTTTGTATAAGGTTTAATCCAAGTAATTCTTTTTCCTTCTTTTTTCCAAAAACCATCATTGTCTTTTAAAGATACAGAATATTTTTTTTCATATGCAGATTTGTTAATAAAAGCATTTTTTACCCATTCACTTTTGGTTTTATAAATTAGTTCGTTGTCTATTGATTTGGATTTCTTTTTTAAGTTAGATTTCGTTTTTTTTAGTTTTTTAACTTTTCTTAATTTAGACTTTGATTTTTTTATTATCTTACTTTTTCTCTTTTTAACTTTTTTTCTACTTTTTTTTCTTTTTGGCATATGAATTTTTATAGAATACTACCCATCTTCAAAATAATTTTCCAGCTTTTAGTATCAATAGGCATGACTGATAATCTAGATTGTTTAATAAGCTGTAAATCCTTAAGTTTATTATTTTTTTTGATATTTTTTAAAGAAACTGCATTTTTTAATACTTTTTTGAACCTAACTTTAACAGCTACGAATTTTTTTTCTTTATCTGATGGATCTATAAAAGTTGATTTAATAACTTCTACAATACCTACAATTTCTTTACCTATATTTGAGTGATAAAAAAAACAAAGATCCCCTTTTTTCATTTTTTTTAAATTATTTGCTGCTTGATAATTTCTAACCCCATCCCAAATGACACCCTTGGATCCAGCTATTTTTTGTTGATCAAAGGACCACGTATCAGATTCAGATTTCATTAGCCAGTAGGATTTTCCCATAATTTATAGGATAAGTTTTTTCATTTAATAGTATGAATCTTTTCCAATTTTTGACTCTTAAGATTTTTGCAAGAATATCCAAGTTTTTTCATGTTAAATAATTTTTTATCCCATCTAAGATATATTGAATACTCAAACCTGCTAAAATAATTCCAATTACTCTTGAAATAACGCTGATCGCTTTCTTGTTTATTATTCTTGAGGATTTTGAAGCTATATAATAAATTATAAAAGTTATAAACATCACTAAAACTAGAGAGATCATGCCTACAGATTGTTTTATAAAATTATCTCCTATATCTGTCACAGAAACAATTATAGAGGTGATGGCAGCAGGGCCAGCTAAAAAAGGTATAGCTAGTGGAAATATACTTATTCTATCTGAACGGTTTTTAAGGCTTTCTTCTCTTCTTTGATTCCGTTTACCAAAAAGCATTTCAAGTGAAATAATAAATAGAATAATTCCACCTGCAATAGTGAACGCTGAAAATGATATATTAAGAGAGCTTAATATAAAATTTCCTAAGAAAGCAAAAAACAACAATATGATTGTTGCTATTGTTGTTGCTTCTAATGCGGTTTTGATTTTATCTTTAATCTTTAGGCGTTGAGTTACAATTAAAAATAAAGTTGTATTACCTAAAGGGTCTATAACAATAAAATATAAAACAAATGTTTGAATGAATATTTCTAACATAAAAATTTAATTTTAACCCAGAACCAAGATCCCTAAAAGTTTTTTCATTTATTCTTATTCCTTGTTTCTTCGTTTATGCTTTCACCATACTCTTTGATCTTTTCATGTTCTTCTTGCTGAGCTTTTGTTTTTTCCTTAGCGCGTTTTAAACTAAAAACGATTATAAAAATAAACATTGCAAGACCGATAATGACTAGCGCTGTGTTCATTGGTTCATAACGTACAGTGCAATTAAAAAGGCCACAACTTCTATAACAAGTATTGTTTCAATCATTTTCTGGGTAATGGTTTAATATTTTCTTTCTCTAATTGATTTTTACACATTTCTCTTAATTTTTCTAATTCTTTGACAAATTCTTTTTTAAATTTTTCCAAATTAAGAGTTATATTTTTTCTATGCCTAATAAAATCAACACTTTTAGAAATTAAATCGTACCACACAAGGCACCACACATTTATAGTTATTAATTGGCGTCAATCAAGTGTTCTCATTGAGAACATAAAGTAAAATGTGGGCTGAGGTCGGTGGGGGTTTATGGAAGAAACGATAACAATGTTTTCATTAACCAATATTGCATTAAAGTTTTACACCTGCACCTTTTAGATATGCTGCGCTTTCATCAAGTGGCCATCGAGGTTTTGCTGGATAATCAAGTTTGTGAAATTCTTTTTTTTTAAACTTTTCTAAACCTACCATTGCAATCATTGCAGCATTATCACTACAGAATTTAATGGGTGGAAATATAGGTTGAAAATTCTCTTTTAAACTTAAATTTTTTAAAACTTCTCTAATTTTATTGTTTGAGGCAACACCACCAGCAACTATAAATAAATTATTATTATTTCCATTTATTTTTCTAAATTCATCAAAAGCAATTTTACTTTTTTCATAAAGAATTTCCTCTATAGTTTTTTGAAATGAAGCCGCTAAGTCAAATTTTTCTTGTTTAGTTTTTAAATTAACAGCTATCTTAAGCACTGCAGTTTTAAGTCCAGCAAATGATAAATTACATCCACCTTTATTAATGATTGGTTTTGGTAATTTAAACTTATTTGGATTTCCCAGTTTTGCATATTCTTCAATTTTAGGGCCTCCTGGAAATTCTATTCCAATTAACTTAGCAGTTTTGTCAAATGCTTCACCAACCGCATCATCAATTGTTGTTCCTAATCTTTTATATTTACCTAATGCTTTAACACATAAAAATTGAGTGTGGCCACCAGAAATTAAAAGTAAAAGATATGGATAATTAATTTTTGAATTTAATTTTGGACTTAAAGCATGACCTTCAAGGTGATTAACCGCAATAAATGGTTTGTTTAAAGATGCTGCTATTGCCTTTCCAAAACTTAAACCAACAGACAAGCAAACAATTAAACCTGGTCCAGCAGTAACAGCCACTGCATCAACATCTTCTAATTTTATACCACTTTCATCAATTGCTTTTTTTGCAATTAAATCAATTTTTTCAACATGAGATCGTGCCGCAAGTTCTGGCACTACACCTCCAAATTCTTTATGGATATCTACTTGACTTGAAACAATACTTGATAAAATTTGAGGAGTATCTTGCTTATTTTCTTGAATAACTGCTACAGCAGTTTCATCACAGCTAGATTCAATTCCTAAAATTATTGGTTTTTTTGTCATTAAATTAGTTTTTATTAATATTAAAATCTTAATATAAAGATGAAGTATAAAACAATTAAATGAAAAGCAAAAAAATTATTATTGGATCTAGAGCTAGTAAATTAGCATTAATTTATGCTGAAAGAGCCCGTTCAAAAATTTTTGAAGTTGCATCGGATCATAGAATTGAAGAAGTTGAAATAAAAAAAATAACAACATCAGGAGATTTAAACCAAAAAGACAGGCTATCAGATATTGGAGGTAAAGGATTATTTTCTAAACAGATCGAAAATGAATTATTAAACAATCAAATTGATATTGCTGTACATGCTTTAAAAGATATGCCATCGGAAGAAACAAAAGGTTTGTTAATAAATTGTTTTTTAAAAAGAAATGATCCAAGGGAAGTTTTGCTTAGTAAAAACAATAAACAATTAAAAGATCTAAAGCCTAATTCTATTGTTGGAACTTCTTCATTTAGAAGAGAATTTCAATTAAAAAAAATTAGAGATGATTTAAATTATAAATTAATTAGAGGAAATGTTGATACAAGAATTAAAAAATTAAATGATAATTTATATGATGCCATCATTTTATCATTTGCTGGAATTCAATCATTAGATTTAAAAAAAAATATATCTCAAATTTTTGCAACATCAGAAGTTATTCCTAGTGCTGGTCAAGGAGTAATTGCATTGCAATGTAGAAATAATGATAGAGATATAATTAATGTTCTTAATCAAATTACTCATAAGCCAACTCATTATTGTGTTTTAGCTGAAAGAAATGTTCTTAAAATTTTGGAAGGAGATTGTGCAACACCCGTAGGAGCTATAGCAAATTTAGACGGTGAAAATATTAATTTAGAAGCAGAACTATTTTCAATAGATGGAAAACAAAGATTTTATCATAGAGCGTCAAGAAATATTAATTCTGCTGCAGAATTAGGCAGAGGAGTTGGAGAAATTCTTAAGAAAGAATCAAATAATTCATATAAAAGATAACTATGCATATTTTATTAACAAGACCATTAGAAGATAGTCATGATCTTATTTTAAAATTTCAAAAACTTGGTCATGGTGTTTCTCACATGCCGTTGATTAAGATTGAAAAAAAAAATTATGAAAATTTAAATTTTTCCGATTTTAAAGGAATTATTTTTACCAGTACTAACTCAATAAAATTTTTAGAGACAAAATCAATTAATAAAATAATTAATTGTTTTTGTGTGGGAAGTGCAACCGAAAAAAAAGCTCGAAGCAATGGATTTCAAAATGTTTTTTCAGTAGATGGGAATGTTAGAAATTTAAAAGAATTAATTTTACAAAATTTTGATTCTTCAGAAGGTAAATTACTTTATGTGAGTGGAGAAATAATATCTGTAAATTTAGATCAAGAATTAATTTCCGAAGGATATTCTGTTAAAAGAATTATAAATTATGCAACAAAACCTATAGAAAAAATTAATGAAACTTTTATAGAAAAACTTAAGCTAAAAATGCCTGAAATTGTATTTGTATACTCTCAAAATAGTGCAATTAATTTCTTAAATATAATTAAAAACTATCAACTAGTTGACCTTTGGATGGATACTAATTTAATGTGTTTAGGTGAAAAAACGTCTTCTGTTTTAAATGAAATTAAATGGAAAAAAATTTTTCTTTTTAATCCTGGAGAAGAAGAGTTTTTTCTATATAAAATTTAGATATGGAATTATTTAATAATTTTAAATCATTGTTCTTATCAGTCTGGGAAAGAGGATTTTTTGGAGTAGACATACTAGAGATATTAATTGGTCTCGGAATATTTTTTATCTTTTTAATTTTTAGAGGAATAATCAGTAAGGTAGTTATAAAAAGATTAAAAAACATTGCAAAAAGAACAACAAACAAACTTGATGATTCTTTTGTTGCTGCAATGGAAGGTCCAGCTAGATTTTTACCTATTGTTATAGGTTTTTTTATTGCAAGTTATTATATGTCTTTTTCAGAAGACAGCAGAGCTATTGTTGATACCATTAATAGAACTTTAATAACTATTCTTATTTTTTGGGTAATGCATCAAGTTATAGAACCAATTTCCTACATTTTAAGTGGATTAAATAAAATTTTAACCAAAGAACTTATTGGTTGGATTACTAAATCATTAAAAATATTAATTTTTATTTTAGGTTTAGCTGCAGTTCTTGAACTTTGGGGAATAAAAATTGGTCCAATTATTGCAGGATTGGGTTTATTTGGGATTGCTGTTGCATTAGGTGCTCAAGATTTATTTAAAAATTTAATTTCTGGAATATTAGTATTGGTTGAAAAAAGATTTAAAATTGGAGATTGGATTTTAGTAGAAAATATTATTGAAGGAATTGTTGAAAAAATTGGATTTAGATCAACGATTATAAGAAAGTTTGACAAATCAATTGCAATTATTCCCAACTTTCAATTTGCTGAAAATGCAGTGATTAATATTAGTCAAACAACAAATTGGAAAATTAGTTGGGTAATAAATTTACAATACAACACAACAGTTGAGCAACTTAAAACAATAAGAAATGAAATTGAAGATTACATAAAAAAAAATGAAGACTACAAGCAAGAACTTGGTTATGCGATTAGAGTAGATAAATTTGCCAATAGTTCTATCGATATGTACATTCGTTGTTTTACAAAAACAGATGATTGGAATGAATGGTTAGTTGTTAAAGAAAGGCTTGTTATTTCGATAAAACAAATTGTAGAAAAAAATAAAGCATCTTTTGCATTCCCTAGCCAATCAATTTACGTTGAAAAAAAATGATAGCAATTTTTTATTTAGTATTACAAATTCTAAAAATTTATTCTTATATAGTTATTGCAAATGTTGTAATCAGTTGGCTTGTAGCTTTTAATGTTTTGAATACACAAAATAGATTTGTTTATTCTATTTTAGAATTTACATATAGATTAACCGAACCTTTTTTGAACAGAATTAGGAGATTTATACCTAATTTAGGTGCGTTTGATATCTCGCCAATTATTCTTCTTTTATTGATTTGGTTTATAGAAATGTGTATGAAGCTCTACATTGCACCAATAATTTTTTAACTAAATGATTTTAATTGACGGGAAAAAAGCTGCCGCAGAATTAAGAGAAGAGCTTAAAAAAGAAGTTTTGGAACTAAAATCCAAATATAATAAAGTTCCAGGGCTTACGGCGATCTTAATTGGCGATATGGCACCAAGCCAAATTTATGTTCGTAAGAAAGAAAAAGCTGCAAATGAAGTAGGTTTAAAATCAGAAGTAATTAGATATCCTGAAACAGTAGAAGAAAAAACAGTATTAGATAAGATTGAAGAGCTTAATAAAGATGAGAGCGTTTCAGGAATTTTGGTTCAATTACCACTTCCAAAACATATTAATAAACAAAAAGTTATAGAAGCAATTTCACCTGATAAAGATGTGGATGGTTTTCACCCTGTAAATGTCGGTAATCTTTCATCTGGTTACGAAAGTACTATCCCGTGCACTCCACTTGGTTGTTATTTACTTATTAAAAAATTTGAAAAAAATTTAAGTGGAAAAAAAGCAGTTATCGTTGGTAGATCTAATTTAAATGGAAAACCTATGACACAATTACTTCTTAAAGAAAATTGCACGGTAACTATCACTCATTCAAAAACTAAAGATTTAAAGGGTGAGTGTTTAAAGGCTGATATTATTGTTGCAGCCGTTGGTATGCCAGAGTTTGTAAAAGGAGATTGGGTTAAAAAGGATGCAATTGTAATTGATGTTGGTATTAATAAAACTGATAAAGGAATAGTAGGTGACGTTGCATTTGATGAAGTTTTTAAAGTTGCAAAAGCATTAACACCCGTACCTGGCGGGGTAGGTCCAATGACAATTGCTTGTTTATTAAAAAATACTGTTGAGTGTTTCAAAAAAACACAGTCTAAATAAAATAATATGAATACTAACTTATTGCGAACTATCACTCCCAACGAAATTGAGACTTATCATCGCGACGGTGTTCTGATGTTACCGGGCATGTTTGATAAGGACTGGATTGAGCTTTTAAATAAGGGACTCGATGCTAATATTGAAGCACCCACAAGACGCTCGCGTATATGGTATAAGGATACTTCAGGACGCTCCATGTTTTATGACCACACGGCTTGGCAAGGCATTGAGGAGTACAGAAAGTTCATTTTTAATTCACCTGCTGCTCAGATCTGCGGCCAGTTGATGAGATCAACAACTATCAATTTTTTTTTTGATTCAGTATTTGTGCGATCTACTGGTACTCAGTTTGAGACCCCATGGCATCAGGATGAACCCTATTGGTCAGTAGAAGGGTATGACGCTTGCTCAATCTGGATGCCTTTAGGACCTGTTAAACAAAAGAATGCGCTATCCTTTGTACCAGGTTCGCACCGTCTAAAAACTGTTTTTAAACAGTACAATTTTGGTGATCTCAATCCTGTAAGAAAAAAAAATGTTGATCAAGTTGATTTTTCTGACATCGCTGAGCAAGAATTTCCAGACATCAATGCAGACCCTAAACGCTTCGGTGTTGTGAGTTGGGACATGCAACCAGGTGATTGCATTGCATTCAATGGCCGTACAATGCATGGTGGTTCGGGAAAACTAGATGATGACTGTGAGTTACGAGTTTTTACCACCAAGTGGGTGGGTGATGATGTGCGTATTAAATTTCGCGATTGTGGGATGGATCCGGACCACAGTGCCGACATGATAGAAAAAGACCTGAAGCCTGGTGACCGTCCTGGTACGAATTTGTACCCACGTATATGGACGCGAGTTTAATTTTAGAAAGACTATAAAAAAAATTAAAAAATATTCATGAAAAAACTTTTAGGGATCGTGGTTCTAGGTTAAAGGGGCGTTCTGTTGCCCGCTG
>ENA-ORDI01001040-ORDI01001040.1-marine-metagenome-genome-assembly--contig:-NODE-1040-length-16210-cov-30.309924_pt1 | contig 16210 bp, 7 predicted proteins | sample MGYA00248628_ERZ508525 | MGnify/ENA primary metagenome ERZ508525 (study PRJEB26195, sample SAMN05422138) | marine metagenome | isolation source: East of Porto Seguro, South Atlantic Ocean | place... | reverse complement strand
GTAAAATTTAACAAGCCGCAAATTCCGGTTTATTCAAATGCAACTGCAAAAGCATATCCTGCAACAGCAAAAACAATTCAAAAACAACTGGAATCACATATTCTCAATTCGGTCAGGTTTCGTGAAGAAATTGAAAATATCCACCAGGCCGGCGGCCGAATTTTTATTGAATTTGGACCAAAAAACGTTTTAACCAAATTAGTCGATAATATTCTTTCCGGAGAAGAATACACTGCCGTTGCTCTAAATGAAAATCCAAAAAAAGACAGTGATCGACTCCTCCGGGAAGCAATGGTCAAACTATGTGTGATGGGATTGCCTTTACAGAAATTTGACCCATTTGCTCTACCTTCTCAGGAAGCACCGATAACAAAGTCGGCAATGAATGTTCGTTTGAATGGTACAAATTATGTCAGCGAAGCAACTCGTCAGGAATTTGAAAATACTTTAAATGACGGTTTTCAGGTTAGTAGTCCTGCTGCTTCCATTTCCAATTCCGGCTCAGTTCCCTCACCTTCTACTTCTACTGGCACAAGTTCTCCTGTTTCAGGTACTTCCGGTTTGCAGACAGCTACGGGCAATCAACAGTTGTTTGATGCTTCTTTAAAACTGAAAACTGAACCAGCAAAACAAAGACCAGCAAATATTTCTACAATGAGTAATCAACAACCTCCTTCTCAGCAATCTCCTGCTCCGACCAAACCCCTCGAAACAATGGAGAAAAGTCTGTCAGGTTTTTACCAGCATCAAAATGAAACTTTGCAGGTTCATCGGCAATATTTAGATCAGCAGGCTGAGTATGCGCGAACCGTTTACCAATTGATGCAGCAGAGGATAGAGTTGGCTTCACAGGGTGCAGCTTATCCTCCTGAAGTTGATCAGCAGATGCAGATGTTTCATACACACCAAAGTGAAACATTACGGGTACATGAACAATACTTGAATCAGCAGTCAGAACAGACTCAATCTGCTTTAAAGATCACTGAACTGCAGCTGGGAGGTCCCGGTCAGCAATTTTCTGCAGCGCCGGTCGTTTCTGCACCAATTCCGGCAGCAATTTCTACTCAAGTACAGCCAGTTCCGCTTCCAGCTGCAACAGCAGCTGTTCCTGTACCAGCGCCGGTCGTTTCTGCACCAATTCCGGCAGCAATTTCTGCTCAAGTACAGCCAGTTCCGCTTCCAGCTGCAACATCTGCAGTTTCTACTGAAGAAGTCACTGTCGCAATGATGGCTATTGTCAGCGAAAAAACGGGTTATCCACAGGAAATGCTGGAACTTGGAATGGACTTGGAATCAGACTTAGGCATTGATTCGATCAAACGTGTAGAGATTCTTGGAGCGGTTCAGGATAAAATTCCTGCATTGCCGGAAGTTCCTGGTGATGATTTGGCCGAAATGAGGACCCTTGGCGAAATTGTTGCGCATCTGCAGAGCAAATTGGGTACAGATGATTCTGCCCTACAAACTGCAGGCACGCTTACAAGTGAAATTACTGCTGCTGCATCTGCGGCTTCAAGCTCGGGAGTTTCCGCAGAAGATATCACTGCGGCAATGATGGCTATTGTCGGCGAAAAAACGGGCTATCCACTGGAGATGCTGGAACCTGGAATGGACATGGAGTCAGACCTTGGCATTGATTCAATCAAACGTGTAGAAATTCTTGGGGCGGTTAAGGATAAGATTCCTGAATTGCCGGAAGTCCCAGGAGATGAACTTGCTGAAATGCGTACACTTGGTCAAATTATTGATCACTTAAAGAGTAAAATTGGCAGAGATGTTTCTGAAGCTTCAAGAGAAATCCCGTCTACTGTCGCAATTCCAGATTCAGAACTAAACACTCAAAATCCAACACCAGACACTGGTCAGGATCCCGGTCCGGTTTTTATGTCAATTATCAGTGAAAAAACCGGTTATCCTACAGAAATGCTGGAACTGAACATGGACTTGGAAGCAGACCTTGGTATTGATTCAATCAAGCGTGTTGAAATAATGTGGTCGCTGCAGGAACAATTTGAGGATTTACCGCAGATTGGTGCAAACGAAGTTGCGGAACTTAGGACGGTCGGTCAAATTATCGAGCACATCAAATCACTTTTACCTGCGTCCGGTGGAAAAGCTGTCGTTCAAAAATCAAATCTTGATCTCGAGCCGGCACCTTTATCGGTAAGTGCAGGTTCTCCAGGCGGAAATGGAAACGGCAGTGGGGCAGTTTCATCAGACCCCGTTCCCGGTGAGATAGCTCCCGCTCTCTTGGCTATCATCGGTGAAAAAACGGGTTATCCTGCAGAAATGCTTGAACTGGGTATGGACATGGAAGCAGACCTTGGTATTGATTCAATTAAGCGTGTCGAAATTATGTGGTCTCTGCAGGAACAGCTTCCCCATTTACCGCAGGTCAGAGGTAGTGAAATGAGTGAACTGCGGACACTGAAGGAAATTGTTGATCATTTGAGTTCACTTGCTCCATCAGAGACTGCAGGAACAACTATTATTCCTGCACCTGTTTCAACAGATTCCGACTCTGTAAAAAAAAACTCCTGAACCCAAAATCTGAATTCTCAGTTCCAGAGCATCAAGTCACCCTTGGTTTAGCTCATGTGGTACCGCTGGCTCCACCGGATGTACTGCATGCGGAACTTCCTGAAAATCCCCTTTGTTTGATCACAGACGACGGTTCTTCATTGGCACCGGTTCTGGCAAAAGCTTTAAGTGAACAAGGATGGTCACCTGTGATTTTGCGTTTCTCGGGTATTTCTGAACTTGTAAAAAAGAAGCGAAAACCCTTTGCCAAAGAAATTCCACTAATTGAACTGTCTTCTTCAGCAGAATCTGAACTAGAAACATCACTCAAATCCCTGACAGAAAAACGCGGAAATATCGGCGGATTCATTCATCTTCACCCTGCTTCTTCAGCACCTGCTGAATCAAAGCTGGAAGATGGTGCCAATGCTTTTCTCAAGCAGGCATTTCTCACTGCAAAAAATGTTTGCACTTTCCTGAATGAAGCCGGAAAATCTGATTCAAGTCGCAGCCATTTCCTGGCAGTAGCCCACCTGGATGGTGAACTTGGAATGGGATCCGGACAGTTTGGTGCAGTTGGCAGTGGACTTTCAGGATTGATTAAAACAGCAGGTGTAGAGTGGCCGGATGTTTTTTGCCGTTTTGTGGATTTGCAGCCGGAGCTTACCGCAGATACTGCAGCAAGCTGTATTTTACAGGAACTTCTCGATCCGGATTTGCGGATCAAGGAGGTTGGCTATTCCGGATCAGGAAAGTCCGGTACCAGGCGAATGACAGTTCAACCAAAAATTATTCGAGATTTAACAACTAAAAACAGCAGTAAATCTTTAACAAAAAAATCTGTATTTTTGGTCAGTGGCGGTGCAAGAGGAGTTACAGCAGAATGTGTTGCTAAACTCGCTCAAACGCAGCCCTGCAGTTTCATCCTGCTGGGTCGCTCTACCATTGAAGATGAACCGGAATGGGCCAAAGGAGTTGATGAAGATAAGACAAAACTCAAGCAGGCGGCCATGAAGTCACTGGTTGATTCTGGAGAAAAACCGACTCCTGCAAAAGTAAATCAACTGGTTGGAAAAGTGGAAGCGGGCCGGGACATCCGGAAAAATTTGGAACGCATCAGCAATGCCGGCGGAAATGCGGAATATGTCAGTGCAGATGTAACTGATGCAAAAAAGTTGAAAACGGCAATTGCTCCGGTTGTTAAAAAAATTGGTCCGGTGACTGGAATTATTCATGGTGCAGGTGTTTTGGCAGATAAGCTGATTGAGAAAAAAACCAGCGACGATTTTGATGCAGTCTGCTCCACCAAAATAAACGGGATTGATGCTCTTTTGAAAAGCATAAATCCAAAAAAATTAACTCATCTGCTGTTGTTTTCATCTGCCGCTGGTTTTTACGGTAATGCCGGACAGTCGGATTATGCCGTTGCCAATGAGGCTCTAAACCGGATTGCACTTTTATTCAAGCAAAATAATCCAAAATGCCATGTTACATCCTTCAATTGGGGACCATGGGAAGGCGGAATGGTTACTCCAGAATTAAAAAGGCTATTTGAGGAGCGTAACGTTGAAGTAATTTCTGTTGAAGACGGAACCCGTGTGTTTGTAGAAGAGGTTACATCTGCAGGTCAGGAGAATCCGATTGTACTGATTGGAAATTCAATGGTGGTTCCAGGTGAACCGGAAAAAGGTATGCGAAAATGGAAAATATCCCGAAGAGTTAATTTGGAAGAAAGTCCGGTTTTTCAGGATCATAAAATTGGTAAAAATCCTGTTTTGCCTGCCGTCCATGCAATGGCCTGGATGGTTGATGTATGTGCACAGGAATTGCCTGGGTTCAGGCTGTCCAACTGTGAAAACTTTAAAGTACTGAATGGAGTAAAATTTGATGAATCCCTGGCTGCCGAATACATACTGGAACTGCAGGAGATTGAACGTTTAAACGGAAATTTTACGGATGTTGAAGTAAAGGTTTCCAGTCTCTCTGGATCTGAAAGCGGCAGCAAAAAACTTCCCCGTTTTCATTACAGTACTAAAGTTCGCATGGTTCAGCAGGTTCCGGAGGCACCGCTGCATGACCGGATTGATATGAGTAACTCACACAATCTGCCTGGTTCAACTTTTTATCAGGATGGCACTTTGTTTCATGGACCAAAATTTCAGGGAATAGAACAGGTGCTGAATATTGGTGAGCAGGGTTTGACTCTCGAATGCAGACTGCCTGATGTTTCTGCTGCAGAACAAGGACAATTTGCAACCAGTGATTTCAATCCATTTGCAGCAGACCTTGCTTTTCAGGCCATGTTGATTTGGGCCTGGCGTTTTCATCAATCCGGCAGCCTTCCCCTTAAAACAGATCTGCTGGAACATTTCCGCAACGTGGAACCTGCAACAAGATTTTTTCTAAGTATGAGTGTCAATAAAAGTTCTGCTTCTACTCTCAACGCAAACCTGTTTTTACATGATGAGCAGGGCTTATTATATACACGAATGTTGGGTTCAGAAGTTACTCTAAGTAAGTCCTTAAATGCATTATTTGGAAAAAATAACTAAAATAGAGTTTCAGAGTTTCAAAGTAAAAGAAGACACTAAGGCACTGAGTAAAATAGCAAAAGAAGTTTCAAGGATTCAAAGTATGGTCACGTCGTACCGTGCCCGTACTAAGTGGGCTGTTCTCGTACAAAGCTCACCGTGCCCCTACAAAGTTGGTAGCCCCGAACTCCGTTTCGGGGTTTGGTTTGTGTCGAAAATAATTGTTATTCTCGCCAAAGCGGGAATCCAGAAACTTGTAAGTGTCTGAAGCAATGGATTCCAGCTTTCGCGGGAATGACATACAAGTGTGTTATTTTTTCTTTTTAGAGGTTCTTCATACATTGACAAAAATAATTTATTGGCTAGCTGAAAAGAACAACACAGAAAGCAAATTGGAAATCAATAAATAAATGCAACCTATTGCCGTTATCGGCCTGTCATGCCTCTTTCCTGAGGCAAAAACCCCCGAAGATTACTGGAAAAATTTACTGCAGGAAAAAGATTCATGTACCTCCGCCGCTGCCGCAGACATGGATGCGGATCCGTCCCGATTTTTTGCAGAGAAAAAAGGGACTCCGGATAAATATTATTGTGCACGCGGTGGTTATATTAATGATTTTAAAATGGATCCAGATGGTTATCTACTGTCTGCAGAAACCATCGAAAAACTGGGAGCAACATTTCAATGGCCTCTTCACGTGGCTCGTGAAGCGTTGCGTGACAGTGGTTATATAGAAAACACCAAGATACTTAAAGAATGCGGCATAGTACTGGGTAACCTGTCTTTTCCAACCAAAGCATCCAATCATATACTACTGCCTTTGTACCAAAAAGTGATTGAGCCTCATCTGCAGAAAGTGCTGAATCGTCCTGATTTCAACTTAGGTTCATTTGCTGCAGAAACAGATAATGCTCAGCTGAATTCACATATTTCCGGACTTCCTGCAGCAGTTGTTTCACAAGCATTGGGTTTGTCTGCCCGAAGTTTAGTGCTGGATGCTGCTTGTGCGTCATCATTGTATGCAGTCGCGCTTGCCTGTCATTATCTGCACTCTGGAAAAACCGATTTAATGCTGGCCGGAGCGGTAAGTGCCGCGGATCCGTTTTTTGTGAATATGGGTTTTTCGATCTTTCAGGCCTTTCCGGAATCTCCTCAGACTTTCAATCCACTTGATAATAACTCTGGAGGGTTGCTTGCCAGCCAGGGAGCAGGAATGTTTGTTCTCAAACGTTTGTGTGATGCAGAGCGTGATGCTGACAAAATTCATGCGGTAATATCCGGAATTGGTTTGTCTAATGACGGACGGGGCCAATTTGTGCTAAGTCCGAATTCCAAGGGCCAGGTTCTGGCCTATCAACGTGCTTACGAATCCTCGAAAGTTCCTCCAGAAAAAATTGACTATATCGAATGTCATGCTACTGGAACTCCTCTGGGCGACAAAGTAGAATTGGACTCAATGGAACAATTTTTTGCGTCTCCGGACCTTCCTGAAGTAAAGAAAATTAAACCGCTAATTGGTTCTGCAAAATCAAACTTGGGTCATATGCTGACTGCCGCAGGAATGGGCGGAATGATAAAAGTTATTTTAGCACTCCAACATGGAGAAATACCTGCAACCAGGGGTGTTAAAGCTGCAATGACTTCCAAAAATGGAGGTGTTTCTGAAAAACAAATCGTCCAAAAAACCGCAGTGTGGCCACACAATCGAAAGGATCGCAGGGCTGCAGTGAGTGCTTTTGGTTTTGGAGGAACAAATGCCCACCTTATTTTTGAGTCAGGAGTTAAGGCTTCTAAGCGAATTGATTTTCCAAAAACTCAAAATTCACAGATCATGGCAATTGTCGGTATGGAAGCAATTTTTGGCGGATGCAAAGGATTGCATGAATTTTATCAAACGATATATGACAACAAGCAGCACTTCCGTTCTCTTCCGCCGGAGCGCTGGAAAGGTTTTGAGCAGCATCCGGAATTAAAGAATCATCCTCAGGGTGCATGGCTTGAATCATTTGAAATGGATTTTCTGCGTTTCAAATTGCAGCCCAACCCAAAAGAACGTTTGATACCTCAACAATTATTGACGCTGGAAGTAACAGACCGGGCAATTAAAAAAACAAAATTAGGAGAAGGTCAAAATGTTGCGGTACTGGTAGCCATGGAAACTGAACTTGAAATTCACCGGTTCAGGGGACGGGTTAATCTTTCTACACAAATTCAAGACAGCTTGCAAGCAGCAGGAATTGTTTTGAGTGACGAGGAACGAAAAGATTTGATCAATTTGTCCAGGAACAGTTTGCTGGAGGAAGTGCCAATTAACCGCTTTACGAGTTTTATCGGCAACATAATGGCAACCAGGATATCATCACTCTGGGATTTTTCTGGTCCTGCAATGACAATTTCAGCTGAAGAAAACTCAGTTCTGAGAGCACTCGAAATTGCGCAAATCTTGTTGCTTGAAGATAATGTTGATGCAGTAGTCGTAACAGCTGTTGATCTTGCGGGTAGTCCGGAACAAGTTTTGTTGCGTCAAAGAAATTTACCCCTGAATTCCGGCGAGGCTACGCTAAGTTTTGACAAGAATTCCAACGGCTGGTTGATCGGAGAAGGGGCCGGGACGGTTATTTTAAAAAGTGTAGAATCAGCAAAAAAGGATGATGAACAAATTTTTGCAACAGTTGATTCAATAGCTTTCTCAACTGGTTTAACTCCAGAATCGGTTGAAAACGCCGCAAATCAGGCTTTAACAGAGGCAAATGTCTCGGCTGGTGAGATTGGAATGCTGGAAGTTTTCGGCAGCGGAAACACTGTTGAAGATTCCGCAGAAATGAGCGGGTTGGCTCAAGCTTATGCTAAAGTTGACGCAGGTTGTGCTTTGGGAAGCATCAAGTCAAATGTGGGGCATACTTTTGCAGCATCCGGAATGGCAAGTTTGATTAAGGCTGCGCTTTGCCTGCACCATCGTTTCATTCCCGGAGTTCCTGAGTGGAAGTCACCCAAAACAGAACTGCAGTCCGCAAAACAGTTTTATGTTCCGGTGGAATCTCGTCCATGGCTGATCCAATCGGGAATTAAACAAAGACATGCAGCCGTCAGCAGTTTGGGCATAGACAATATTTGTTCACATCTGATTCTTTCGGAAGCATCACCCGAATTACGTCAAACAATTAAAGTTGCCGAATCTGGCGACTTGAATTTGTTTCTTGTGACAGGGCAGGAAAAATCCGCAATCAGCAAAGGGTTGCTTGAATTAGAAAAAGATTTGCTTTCCGGCAAAGAACCGGCATCTCTTGCTTACCAATATTATGTGCGTTCAAATAATAATGAAGAAAAATTTGCGGCAGTACTGATCGGCTCTAGTCGTGATGAACTGCAAAAAGAAATTGATGCAGCAAAATCCGGAATTGAAACTTCTTTTACCGGCAGCGGTGATTGGAATTCTCCACGTGGCAGTTATTTTACTGCATCACCTTTATCGCGGGAGGGGAAGGTTGCTTTCACTTATCCGGGAGGTTTTAGTGCGTATGTCGATTGTGGACGTTCTTTGTTTCAAATGTTTCCGGGTCTACACGAGTTGGATGAACAGTACCTGAATCAGACCGGCCCCGCAGATAAACGGCGGGGAAGCAATTATTTGGGGGAACTTCTCCAGGAACGGCGGCTGTATCCGCGAACCTTGGAACGCTTGACTGATGCGGAAGTAACGGAGTTGCAGAAAGATTTTATCCACACTCCTATTGCAATGTTTGAAAGCGGGGTCAGCTCTGCAGTGTTGAATACACATGTTATGCGCAAAGGCTTTGGTCTTGAACCGGACATAGCGTTCGGTTACAGCATGGGCGAAATTTCTATGCTGTATGGACTTGGAGTGTGGGAAAGCATGTCAAATATGAGCGACATTCTGAATAGATCCAAGCTTTTTGAAGAAAGGTTGGCCGGACCCATGAATGCAGTACGTGAAGCCTGGGATTTGGGACCTGATGAATTTAGACAAAAACCACTTTGGGGATGTTATTCTCTCCAGCTTTCTCCACAAATTGTACAGCAGGAAGTTGAAAACGAAGCGCATGTTTATCTGATTTTGATCAACACGCCGGAAGAAGTTGTGATTGCAGGCGAACCGACAGCTTGTGAGCGTGTGATTCAGCAACTGGGACGGCCTGTACATCCAATTCCGGTCACAGATGTGGTGCACTGTGAGCCGGTCAAAACAGAATATGAAGAAATTAAACGTGTTCACACAGATAAAGTTGTTGAATGTCCGGATATTGATTTTTATTCTGCAATCGATTATGAAGTTTCAAAATTAGACAGCAAAACATTGGCGCACAATGTTGCTACCATTTACGGAAAAACCGTGGATTATAGTCGTCTCATCGAAAAAGTTTATGCAGATGGAGCCCGTATTTTTGTGGATTTAGGACCTCGAACAACCTGCTCAAAGTGGATCAGTAAAACTTTGGATAAACGGCCTCACCTTTCGATCAGTGTTAACCGTAAGGGTACTGACAACAGAGAAATGATTCTTCAGGCTTTGTCCAGTCTGATAAGTCACCGAGTTCCGGTTAAGCTGGAAGCGCTTTTCCCGTCCCAGCCTGTCCAAGCGGAAAAACAACTTATGCAGACTATCAAACTTGGAGGCACTCCAGTTCAGCAAGTTTTTGAAAAAGGTGCTGATAAACTTTTTAAAGGCACTAAGGCACTAAGGCATCAAGGCACTGAGTTTCAAAGTTTCAAAGTTTCAGAGTTTCAAAGTGGGAGCGCGTCTGGCCGTGCGAGTACAAATTTGGTAGCCCCGGACTACGCACCGGGGAATGTTTCTGTTTCCTCTTTTTCACCATTTCCGGGTGAATACGGTTCTCACCGAAATTCGGCACACTCAGCATTTTTGAATGTTAGACAGCATGGAATGCGTCAGCTGGCAGAATTGATCAGTTCAAATACGAACACAAAAGGAATTTCAGTTTCCAATACTTTTCAACATACAGTTTCTCAAAAAACGACACCGGAGACACAGCAACCTGTACCACAAACAAAACCCTGCATTTTTGACTATCATGATTTACTGGAACTTGCAGGCGGCAGCATTGCCAATGTTTTTGGTGCCGAATATGCTGAAATTGATTCCTACCGACGCTGTGTGCGATTACCGATGGAACCATATTTACTGGTCAGCCGTGTGACACAGCTTGACGCAAAACTTGGAGAGTTCAAGCCTTCAACGATCACCACAGAATACGACATTCCAGAAAACGCGTGGTACACAACTGACGGTCAAATTCCGTGGGCAGTTGCAGTAGAGTCCGGACAATGTGATTTGATGCTGATCAGTTATTTGGGTATTGATTTTGACTGCAAAGGTGAGCAAGTTTACCGACTGCTGGATTGTACATTGACATACCTTGACGACATGCCGCTTGAAGGACAAACTTTGCGCTACGAAATATCTATCAATTCGTTTGCAAAACATGATCAGAATTTGCTGTTCTTTTTTAATTATGAGTGTTTTGTCGGCAACAAAATGGTACTCAGGATGGATAACGGCTGTGCGGGATTTTTCTCAGATGAAGATTTATCTCAGGGCAAAGGTGTGATTCATACAGCACAGGAATTAGAGCTCAAAGAAAAAGCGGATAAAATCAAATTCCCGCCGCTTCTTCACTGTACAAAAACAACATTTACTCGACAAGAATTACTCGAAATTTCAGCCGGAAATCCTGCCGGATGTTTTGGTCCGGAATATAATCAGCAGGGGAAAAATCCATCATTAAAAAATGCACCGGATCAGTTTTTGATGTCAGACAGAATTATGTCAGTAGAGCCGCATGGTGGTCCGTATGGTCTGGGATACATAGTTGCAGAAAAAGATTTAGCTCCGGATGACTGGTATTTCCCATGTCATTTTAAGGATGATCCGGTTATGGCTGGATCCCTGATGGCAGAAGGCTGTGTACAGCTGCTTCAGTTTTTTCTTCTTCATCTGGGGTTGCAAACCTTAGTGGAGGACGCAACATTTCAACCGATTCATGGGTTGCCGCAAATTGTACGTTGCCGGGGGCAGGTGATTCCGGGCGATCCTAAAATGACCTATCGGGTTGAAATCAAAGAGATCGGTTTGGAGCCACATCCGTATGCAATTGCAGACATCGATATTTTGGTTGGCGACAGAATCGTGGTTGATTTTCGAGACCTGGGAGTTCAACTGGCGGAAAAAACCGGAAGCACCGGCGGCGGCAATTTGCTTCGTGTTTCTAAAAACCAACGCAAAGCATATTCCGGAGGAGAAATCAAAACACCGGATTCTAATATTCAAGTGCCGGAAACTAGTTACAGGCAGCTTGCTGCAGACGAACAGATGATTTGGGAATTTGCTTTGGGAGATGTGGAAAAATGTTTCGGTTCCGAATTTGCCATCTACAAAGGCCGTTCCATGCAGCGAAATCCGAACGGCGATTTGCAGCTTATTTCACGAGTCTATGATCTGCATGGCAAAAGGATGGAGTTTGACAAGACGATGACCTTGGTCAGTGAATATGACGTTCCTGAAGATGCCTGGTTTTTTCGTAATAATTCTTATCCTGAAAACATGCCGTATTCCGTTTTGATGGAAATTGCTTTACAACCGTGCGGTTTTATTTCAACTCATTCCGGAGCAATTTTGACTTATCCGGAACTTGACTTGTATTACCGCAACCTTGACGGAAACGGAACTTTACTCAGGAATCCGGATTTACGCGGAAAAACGGTTTTGAATGAAGTCAAGTTACTAACCACGGTTGCCTCCGGAAACACTATCATTCAAACGCATCGTTTTTCTTTGAGCTGTGATGGACAAATATTTTTTGAGGGTGATACAATGTTTGGCTATTTTACCGGCGAGTCATTGGCTGCTCAAGTTGGTTTAGACGGAGGTAAAAAAGCCGTTCCGTGGATTGATGAAAACGCGTCTGACTCTTCAATTTTACTGGACTTGAACTCCGTTGATTTCCGGAAGGTTTTGGGCGAAAAACCTGAGCATCCTCATTTTCATTTATGTTCCGGACAACTCAGTTTTTCTGATATAATCCGGATCGTGCCGGAAGGCGGAAAATTCAGCAAGGGCTATGTTTATGCACGCAAAGAAGTCAATCCGGAAGACTGGTTTTTCCCCTGTCATTTTCACGGGGATCCAGTTATGCCCGGTTCACTTGGAGTGGAAGCAATAATTCAAGCTTTGCAGGCTTTTGCCTTGCAGCAGGGAATTGGAAACTCATTCAAAAGTCCAAGGTTTTTGCCTGTTTTGAGCAAGGTTGCCTGGAAATATCGTGGACAAATTATTCCACAAAATAAATACATGCAGCTGGACTTGCATGTTAAAAACATAGAGCAAAAAGAGGGGCAGGTGGTCTTGACTGCAGATGCAAACTTGTGGCGGGAAGATTTGAGAATCTATGAAATATTTGACATTGTAGTTGGAATTTCAGAAACAGAAAAATAAAACATTTTTTTGAAACTCCTTGGAGTTTTTTTCATCAATCGAATAATTTATGATTGATATCATTGAATAATATTATTTTTCAACAACCCCGAAATATTTTGGTTGCAGGAAAAAAGCCTTGTACTATATTGAAAAATTTCAGTTGAAACAGTTTAAAGTCCGGACAGTTTTAATGAAGTTTTTACAGGAGGATAGCAAACTCCGCCCTCCCAACAACCCTGGAAGCCAATTTCCAGAATTCCCTTAGATTCTCCTTTGATTGTTGGAGTAAGATGTAACGTAGCTTCCACGACATTATGATAAATTTCACTTAAACCAAAAAATGGGTCATCAATAACTTCTGGTGGAGGAAACTGAACATTCTCAATGATAAAATCTTTACTGGTGAAGATGAACTTTTCTTTGTATAGATAATAGAACTTTGGAATTTGCCAGCGAATAACTGCTTCGGAAGGTCCTACAATGATGTGATCCATCACAAAAGCTTCTTCCGGAGCAAGCGGTTCTGAACCGAATGGTACTTTCTCTGCAGCTGAAGAAAAAGTTGCAAAGCACAGAGTTATCAAAATCAGTAAGATTTTTGCTAATGTGTCACCATTCATATTATTTTCTTCCTAAAATTCATAAACTATTTGTTTTTCCAGTAAATGACAAGGATCATTTAAAAAAGACTTTTACTACAGTTCTTCCAAACGCACTTATTCATCGTGATCCGTAGTACTGAAAGTGTAGGTAGTCACTACACCTTTTTCATCAAACTGAATGACAAGATCCTTCGCCTCCCTTTTTCCAAAAAGAGAATAATCATAATTACCGTAAGTCCAGGCCAGTTCTCCATCCTGAATTCCTGAAAGCCACGGAGGTCCAAACAACTTTCGTGTCTCATTTTTGGTAGTCTGACCAATCTTAATCACAGATACATTTGCCTCAGGAAAGTCTTTTCCCAGTGTGACGCAGCCAGACGTAAACAAGCTTATTCCAGCTAAAAGAATCAAAATTATTGCAAAGTTTCGAATAACAAACCCCCTTTCAGTAGATTCAAAATGATTTCCAATATTCATATATTTACCTACACTCATGAGTTGTGAAATCTCGTAAGATATTGCAATTATTTACTGCAGTATGTCATCTCGACCAAAAGGATAAATCAGATAATATACTGATATCATATATAATTTATCACACACATTCGGGATAACACGAAATAACCTGTGACTGTCGAGTACCTTTATTAAAATATGTATATATTTTAAGGATTGCTTTGAGTTGCCAAAAAACTGTCTGCTGAAGATAAAAAAGATGCAGACCGTTCAAGAAAATCCCAGCTTTTACTATCCCAAAATTTATCTTCAAGGAACTCATCCAATCCAGAAAAATATGTTATTATCGGTTTCACGGGACTCAACTGTGGAATAGCAGATTTCTTACTTTGTCCCATCAAGGCAAATACAATATCACCGTTCATAGCCATCAAATACTCATAATCATTTGTATCTAATTCGGGATCAACAAAAATTTGTTTTTTCTCATCATAATAATTCAACTTCGAAAATCGAAGCATTTTTGAATAAGCCTTATTGTAGCTTTCATTTTGGAATTTGTCCGCCGCCCGCTGAAACAGTTTTGCCAGCAAAACATGATCCTGAAGACCGCTTTTACCACGCCACTGTTTTTCTTTGATAGTATAAAAGTGATAAATTCGCTTGTTATTGAGAATCATTCCGGAAAGAAAATCAAGTGAATGGATCACTTTGTTTTCGAGATTATTATCTTTTGAATAATCAAGTACATCCAAGAAATAAGTGAGTGTTACAGCTAAATGATCTGTAAAAACCTTACTGATTACCAAAGGCGGTTTTACATTTTTTCGGCGATTCTCATTCAAAAAATAATACGATGTGTCTGCTGCTTGAAAACTGAGAAAAGAACCAGTCTCCTCATCGTATAATGTATTAGACAAATAGTGAATACTTTGCTGAGCCACTTCAATGAATTTTGGATTTGGATTTTCCTCATTCACTTTGTACAAGAGTAAAACTGTTCCAGCATTAAGACCAGCCATTTTTTCATAATGAGGTACTTGCCAATCACCGGTTTCGGCAAAACGAAAAAATCCGCCTTCAATTGGATCATAAATTTTCTCAATTGCTTTTTTTAGTGTTTCAGAAATCCATAAAACTGAGTCCTGTCGATTTTCTCCTTTGGTAGATTTTATGAGATAGAGGAAAGTTTCCGGAAGGATTGTTTTTATTCCGTTTCCAACTCCATATTCTTCAGTATCAAAATTATCCAAAACGCCTTTAATGTAAGTATTGCGCATATTATCTAAAGTTGATTTATTGAATTTTGTAGGCGGATTATATTCAAATGCAAATATTTTCTCTCCATCAACAGTTTTTCCTTGTTTCACATTTTGAATCACATCCTGAATGACTTCAAGAAAAGGCTCTGCGTAAAGGGTTCCGGAATACTTATAATATTCTGATGTGTCAGGATTCAAAAATACTGTAAACGGAACTCCTTTTGCCTTATATTTTTGATAAGCACTTGTGTTGATATTTGCATCGATAAACACATTGACAAAATTTTCGTTGAGGTAAGAAATTACTTTTTCATCAGTGAGTGTTTTCTCGTTGAAGACATGACACCAATGGCACCATTGAGCGGCAAATAGTAAAAAATATGGTTTTTTCTTAAACCTGTTCTTTTGGATGACATTGGGATCATATTCTAGAAAATGGACATCAGAATCCTCATGCTCAAAAGCAAAAGATGTTGCATTCAATTGGAGAAACACCAAAAGACATAAACTAAATTTGATAAATGAATTCATGATCACTTTCCAGGTGATTTACACGTTTTATTATTGATAACAAAACTGGTATCAATTTACTACCAAAAGTCGTTTAATTTGCGTAAGAAGAGGAACTGTATTCGTATCATGCGGGAATGTTTTTTTCGGTTTTCCGTCCGGTCCGACCACAAAAATATCATCTGAGTGAGAAATCACGTAGCCTAACGCAGAATCCTGAACAAGTGTTTTTTTGTATTTTACACCATATTGCTTTGCAACTTTGGTCAATGTTTTAATATCGTCAGTAAGTCCTACTATGTTTGGATGAAAATAATCTGTGTATTGTTTGAGTATCTCAAGATTGTCTTTTTCAGGATCAAGACTAATGAATAGTGCCTTAGTTCTTTTCAACTCATCAGGCGACATTTGGGAAAAGACATTGCTGATGGTGGCTAAGGAAATTGGGCAAACATTTGGGCAGGAGGTGTAACCGAAAAACAAGAGGACAACCGAACCACGTAAATCTTTGAGTGAGAAAGGGCCTTCTGTAGACTTTAAAGTAAAATCTCCACCATGAAAATTATTTGTCCCTGACACTTTTTTTTCGTGCGCCGTAAGTATAAAAATATATTCAGATAAGAAAAATAAAAGCACAAAGACCAATAAAAATATTTTGCTCTTAAAAAACAATTTCTTCCAGCACATAATTCATATCCTGCTCTAATGATTTTGCAAAATTCATCATTTTATTGGAGTTAAAAAGGCGGGCAAAGGAAGTCGGTTTTAGAAACGCGATATTTATTTCTTCTTGCTCAAAACGCTGGAAAACGACGAATCTTACTGGCATAAAAACACCGGCAAGAAAATTTGAAGAAATTAGCCCGCTGCAACTT
>ENA-ORDI01001037-ORDI01001037.1-marine-metagenome-genome-assembly--contig:-NODE-1037-length-16239-cov-3.629625_pt1 | contig 16239 bp, 12 predicted proteins | sample MGYA00248628_ERZ508525 | MGnify/ENA primary metagenome ERZ508525 (study PRJEB26195, sample SAMN05422138) | marine metagenome | isolation source: East of Porto Seguro, South Atlantic Ocean | place... | reverse complement strand
CGCCGTGCCGAACTTTGCGTGGCTCGAAGTGAACATGGCTAGAGCCGAAGAGCCCAACCTCGAAATCTTCACCAAACAGGTGTTTTTCGAAGGCAACGGATACACCGTCCCCGATAAACCGGGACTGGGTGTCGACGTGGACGAAAGCAAACTTACCGAGCCGTTCAGGTTCTGGGAAGCGCCACATCCTCACCGCGGCGACGGCTCGCACACTAACTGGTAAACACAACGAACCTGTTTCCGGCTGGTACATTTGGTGCCTCGCGGGTAGCGTGATCTGCGGGGAGTGCACGATAAAACGTGTCGCGGAACAAAACCCTTGAAAGGCAAAGCAAAGCTAATGGCTGTTTCGATTGATCTCACCGGAAAGCGCGGCGTCGTGTTCGGCGTCGCGAACCAGCGCAGCATTGCATGGGCCATTTCCGAACGCCTTGCAGAGGCCGGGGCTGAGCTGGCGTTCACCTACCAGAACGAGCGCCTCAGGCAACCGGTGGAAAAAGCGACCTCGGCACTCGGAAGTCCCATGCTAATCCAGTGCGATGCAACTGATGACGACCAGGTCCAGGCCGTTTACGACCAGATCAAAAACGATTGGGACGAGATCGATTTCGTGGTCCACTGCATCGCTTACGCCGAACGCAACGACCTCGGGGGCGATTTTTCAGCCACAAACCGCCAAGGGTTCCGAACCGCACTGGAAGTCAGCGCCTATACCCTGATGCCGGTCGTAGGCCGCGCCGCGCCGCTCTTCGGTGAGTCGGGCGGTTCTGTCGTCACACTAACATTCGATGCTTCGCAGCGCGTCTACCCCGGATACAACATCATGGGCACCGCGAAGGCAGCGCTCGAAAACGAAATGCGTCAACTCGCGGTCGAATTCGGCGATCGCAACATCCGTGTGAACGCCATTTCGGCAGGACCTCTCCCAACCCTTGCAGCCCGCAGCATTCCCGGGTTCCGAGACATGACCCGCGCACACCGCGAACGGTCTCCACTGGGCCGTAACATCAACCACAGCGAAGTCGCCAATACCGCACTGTTCCTGCTCAGCGACATGGCCAGTGGAATCACCGGCGCAATCATCCCGGTCGACGCCGGGTACGGGATCGTCGCGCTTTAGCCATGCCAGAAATCGCGATCGGTCTCACGGCCGCCCGACATCTGCTGGTTGAGGGAGCCGAGATGTACAGCCCCACGGGTCGAGCCGAGCACTCTGTGCTCTCCAGCCCCGCGATGATTATGGAAATGGAAATCGCTTCTGTCGACGCCGTGCGCAACCACTTGCAAGTCGGCGAGACCACTGTGGGATTTCACGTCGATGTGAAACACGTCGCACCCGCGCCCGCCGGAAACCAGGTCGAAACAACAGCCACCCTCGTAGAAATAACCGGCCGAAAGCTCAAATTTCAGGTCGAAACGCGTTTCGGGAACGTGCTTGTAGGCACCGGTTTTCACCGGAGAGCTATCGTCCGGCTTTAGCCAACTGTTTCCACCCCGGCCCTGTGCGCGATCGGTGATTCCCGGTTTCAACTCATCTCAGTTACGGCAAACTCGCACAAAAACATCTGGCAGTCTGAATACCGGTTCCGTGTACGGTGATCTTGCTGCAGGCGTCGCCAGCGCGTCCTCGTCGTTCGATTCACACCAGCGACCGTTCATCGGTAATGCCGGATTCGTCCAGCACTCCTGACCCATTAGACGGCAAAATTTCTTCTCCACAGATCGCGCCAACCCGTCGGACGTCCCTCGCCATCTGGTTGCCCGATTCAGTAGTCAAGCCTTAGCTTCTTCCGTAAAATCCCCGGGCTGGCTGGTGTGCCAGTTCGGAATGAGCTTGCGACGGCACCAGAAAAACATCGCAACAGCAGGAGATTAACCCCTGGCCTCGATCATCCGGGCAAGAATGTCCTGCCTCGTAACAACTCCCACAACCAATCCGCCATCGATCACAACCAACTGGACCACCCGGTGCCGGTCCATCATTTGTAAACCCTCGCGTACGGGTTCATAAGCCGATATCACCCGCAGGCTCCCTGAATCCACAACCTGGCCCACGTTCACCTCATTTCGACTCTCCACCGGCACATCCCTCAGCTCCTGCGCCGTAACAAATCCGATGAGCTCGTCTTCTCTGGCAACCGGTACGGCGGCCACCGGAAAGTCATCACCGTGTCCACTCGGGAGCCCGGTAGCCATCGCGGCTGAAACGGTAGTTGACACATCAACAGTCGGGGGCATCGGTCTCGCCACGACGCCAACAGCGAAGTCCATTCCACCTTCTATAGCAACCGCCCCCAGTCGTTTCTGGGCTGCCCGTTCACCGCGCGCCGAGCTCAGCAGGAACCAGCCGATGAACACCGCCCAGACACCTCCGAACACATCGCCGTTCACGATCCTCCAGCCACCCCAGGCGATAAGCAAAAAGAATACGAGGCGACCGACTGCGAACGCCACTCGAGAAGCCCGCTCCGTATCGCCTGTGAGAGCCCAGACCGCCGACCTCAACACTCTTCCACCGTCCAGCGGGTAACCCGGCAACAAGTTGAACACGCCCACAAGAATGTTCATCAACCCCGTAAAAATGAGCACGCCATGCAACGGGGTCACCTGGAACTGACGCTCAGGGCCAAATGCTGCCCACCAACCGACAAGCAGCGCGCCTATGGTCAGAGAAACCGCGGGACCTGCAAGAGCTATGAAAATGTCGTTTCTGGGGCGAGTTGCGTCACCCTCGATCCTCGAAACTCCACCGAACAAGAGCAGCGTAATGCTGTGCACCTTCAGACCCTGCGACAACGCTACGAACGAGTGACCCAACTCGTGCGCAAGAACCGAAGCGAACAGTAAAAAAGTCGTGACGGCACCGGCGAGCCAGTACTCCCCCCTCGACCAAAGAAGGAAGTTCGCAGGGAACGCCGCGGTCGAGAACGTCCATGTGATGAGGGCAAACGCTATCAGCCACGAAGCATTTATCTCGACCGGGATTCCACGGATTGTCAAAAGTTTGATTGATGCTCGCAATCGTTTCGCCACTGCTTTCGCTGTGCACCCTGAACGGGACCTGATCGCAACCCTATACGCGCCTATCCGAACACTGTGTGCAAATACATCTGTTTTACGCACTTGTCGCAGAATCTGGATGCGACGGTATCTGTAGTTCCCCTGCACCGGACTATCATTCCCCCCGTACGCCCTGAACCATCCCACTGGTGGTCTCGCCCCAAACCGGGTCGTCACTAATAGACGATCGAACGAACAAATCGAAAAAACCCGATGAAATCATTAAAACAGCCGTTTTACGGGTGGTGGATCGTTGGAGCGGGCGGAATTGTTCAGTGGTATACCTCGGCCGTTTTCTGGCGCGGTTTTCAGGCATTCATTCCCCCCATCCTCAGCACGTTCGGATGGAGCCACGGTGCCACGGCAGCCGCCATTTCACTTCAACGCAGCGAAAGTGGGATGATCTCGCCATTCGTAGGCGCTCTCCTCGACAAGTACGGCCCCCGCAAGGCAATGGCTTTCGGAGTGTTTGTGACCGGCGGCGGTTTCATTTTTATGAGCCAGATGCAGACACTCTGGCACTTCTACCTCGCGATCACCCTGCTGACACTCGGGATGTCGTTCGGCACTTTTATTGTGTTCGTTGTAACCGTCGCGAACTGGTTCATTCGCAAACGCGCCCGGGCCCTCGCAACCCTGATGTCGTTTTCCGCTATCGGCGGTCTCACACTGCCCTTGCTCGTGGCATCGATAGATCACTTCGGCTGGCGCGAGATGCTGTTCGCGGCCGGAATCGGTTTCTGGATAATCGGCTTTCCCGCAACACTCGTAATGAGGCGCCGACCCGAAGACCACGGAATGCAACCCGACGGTGGCCCTGAAACCATCAGCGACAACGCCGACGGCACCGGAACAACACAACCCGCAACCCCACGTACTTCACGGCTCCGTGAACAGGCGATTACCATGCGCCAGGCCGTCAAACTTCGGTTTTTCTGGCAGCTCGCAATCGTTACAAGCCTGAGCCAGCTCGTCAGCTCCACGAACCTGTTCCACTTCGCGGCCTTGTTGGAGTACGGAATGACGGCGACACTGGCAGCCTCGGCAGCGGGAGCGGTTGCCATCGGAGACCTCGGTGGTAGAGCAGGCATGGCTATCATCGGCGATAGATTCGACAAACGAAAAATGCTCACCGTTGCCATGCTGATGCAAACGGTCGGAGTTGCCGGCCTCGCCGGCATCAACGCCACGGTCGGCAGCGTGAACCTGGGATTATGGCCGTTGCCTTTTTTCATCGTGTTCTTCGGGCTGGGGTTCGGATCGTCGATCCCCCTCCGACTCTCGATACTCGGCGACTACTTCGGCAGGGCCAGCTACGGCTCGATAATCGGGCTAACGAGTTCGGTGAACGCCCTCTTCGGGGCCGCGGGGCCGGCACTGGTGGGGCTGGTCCACGACATCGAAGGCACGTACAGACTCGGCTTTGTGATCCTTGGCTCGACTCTGTTGATCGCAATACCGATGACTCTGACACTTGAACCCGCGGGGCGCGTCGCCGCCAAGGCCAGAACCCTGACCCGCAGGAGTTACCCCGCCCACGGGCGGGACCGACCCGGAACTTAAAGCCACAGTCTAACGAAACTCGATCAGGTACAACGGGTGGGTCGCATCGTCGGTGTAAAGGGCAAGTATCCGGTTGCCCGCAAGCTGCGCAGCCTGGCGACTCCCAACGATGCGAGCCAGATCGGCACGTTTGACGAGAGTTACCTTGAACCGGGATTCCAGGTCGGATGTTCCCCTGAGCAAAACCGAACTCAGAACGCTCCTCGGAACGATCACAATGTTATCGCCGAGACGCGCCACATCCCCGTCAATTTCGTCGAGGCCGCCAGAAAATTGCTCGACAATTTCGCCGATTCTGGGCGGCAGGTCGTTGCCAGATTGTGAGTCTGACGCAGGATCATCTGAATCACTTGCCGTGCGCAACACTTCAAGCCCCGCGGCATGCACCAGCCCATCAGCAGTACGCTGGACTTTGACACGCACTTCCGCACCAACTTTTAGCAGATCAACGTCTACTTCCACATCGTCCCCAATTATGACCTGCACGGTTTCAACAATTACTCCTCGGGCGTTCACGCGCGTTATCTTGCCGCGAAGTTCAAAGAAATTCTCGGCATCGTCGCCTTCAGTGTCGCCTCCTGTGCTGTCAGGTCGAACATCGATCGGTTTCCGGGTTGGCGATTCGTCGGGATGACCCGCCACGCTCACTGCCTGTGCGACGAGCATTCGGCCCGGCCTGCTGATAAGAGCTGCCTTGGCAACCAGTCCTACTTCTGGGTCTTCACCAAGAAACTCGGTGTTGCGGTCGACAAAGAAAACATGGCCGTCGATTGCCCACGTCTGGCCGTCAATTGCCTCGATAACTCCAGAGATGGTCACTTCGACCACGGAACCATCGACATCGCCGCTCTCGGCGCCACCTCTGTCCATTTTTATCTGGATTCGGATCGAAATAATGACGCCGAGGTTCGAGTCCAGTGAATCCCTGATGAACATCACCTCGGGAATCAGCGACACAACATCCCCATCCGACGCGCCGGCAGTGGCAAGCAGGTCTGCAACTGCGGAAAAAGATTCGATCTGGCGGCCGTTTAGATGCACCACCGATTCAGGGCCGATCCAAAGATCGAACACGTCCCCGCTCGCAAGTTCCGCAACCACAAAGCGTCGATCTGAAGAAACCTCCAGCAGTGTCCCCCGCGAGCGGATGAAATTATCGGATACCACCGACAATTCCTTGATCAGTCCCGATTCAATCACGTAGACAACTATGTCGACCCGGTCGACCCGCTCAATATTCGCCAGCGATTCGATTGGGAGACCGTCTTTTTGCAAAGTTCCGGTAACGGGAATTTCGGGCAATCGCAACCTCAACAGACGCGTCTCATTCGATTTGCCCGACAACACGGAAAGCGTTCCCGTTGACGCGTTTACGGCCGTGATGATTCCAGTCGCCCTACCGACCTCTGGAGACTCAGTCGGAACGATAACCGCCACGTTGTAGTAAGCACCGTTTCCGCCCGTAACCGAGTAAACGCCATTTGACACTCTCAGGCCCGTCTCGAGCTCGTCGAATTCCACCCGCTGACCGTCCAGCACAAGCCACGTATCGGCTGTGATCAGCACGTTGATCGACCGCCCATTTTCACCGGTCACAAGCAGGCGGGCGGGTTCTTGTCCGATCCCCGTGATCGTCCCGGCAAAGTTCACGTTTGTTCGGGCGACAGTGACCAGCCGGGTCAACAGTCCAGATACCGGATCGAACCTTGTTGCGTCGATAACAAGGTCGCCTTCGCTGATATCAGCAAGCTGGACCGGCAGACCGTTTCGAATGACCGGCACCCCTTCGCTGAGTTTCAGCTCAACCGGAGAACCGTCGATCGGTCGGATGGTGATGGTCGGTCCTTCGACGTCGATCGACTCCACAATTCCGGAAATATGCTCTTCATCGGCGGGAGTGGACGTCCGGGCCCTGATCGCCAGTGCCCGCAGAGTGACACCCAAGTCAGTGATACCCGAAAGCGAACTCAGGTCTGATGACTCGAACTGGATATCGACTGCCTGACCGGTGGCAAGTGAAGAAATATCCGAAGTTTCACCGTCAAGCGTGACCTCAGTCTCGTCGGTAACCTTCGCCGCCACCTTGATCCCCAGCCGTTCGTTCGCAGCAATGACGACGCCGATTGCATCCTCAAGGGAATCGTCAATCTCGACCAGCGTAATGACGCCGTGGAACGCCCTGTGGGCTTCATTGTTGATAACTGCCTCGAGCTCGTCAAATAACCGCGGAGGGCGCGCCGCGATTGACACAGCCGACCGCAATCCGTCTTCAATTGAATACTGCACATCGAGTTCGCTACCGGGGCCAATCAAATGCCTCACATCTACCAGCAAAAGAGGAGCTTCTAACTCAATCTGTGAAAGCCCCGGCCAGTCATCCGGAATCTTTACCCTGGTGGTTTCTGGATCGGACGAGAATGTGACCGAGAACGGGTCGGCGTCCTGCTCACCTCTGGGTACTATCGTGAACGATGTCTCGCCAATCTCGTCCACCAGGGCACCCGAAATCGTCAGCAAGGGCAATTCTTCGTTGCGGTCCCGAGCGGCACGGTCATAAATTCGCTTTAGCTTATTGAACCGTCGCTGAATCTCGTTAATCTGGTCAGCGGCATGATCGAGAGCTTCGCGGTCGACGCGCCCGGCGTCAATAACACGCTGTAGGGCGCGTGACGCATCATCGAGAGCACTCAAATGCTTACTCCGGGCGTCGATTGCGATCTGCGAAAGACGTTCCTTTTCGGCCTGGTCGGCGGCCCGGTCGCTCGCAGATTCGAGGCGTTCGACTGTCTTGCTGGTCAACTCGAACCCTCGAGCAGTCAGCACACCACTCAACCGATCAAGCTGCGCGACCAGCGTTATCCCATCACCGACCAGTGGCACTTCGACTCCGGCAGAAATAAGAACCACCACCACATCGCCGTTTCGGGTCTGTATCGATATCTCCTCGCTCGTCGCATCCGTCACCACACCGACGATATGCTTTGTGATGTGCTGGGAATTCGCGATCTGGATGATAGTTTTAAGCGCGATCAAGTCGCCTGCAGCATCGCGCCGGGCGGTGGCAATAACCCTGTCACCTTCCACTACGTCTGCGACCGATGCGACGTTCGAACCGATCTTTATCCCTGAAAGTTCGTTGAACTTCAGGGTTAACAGACCCGCGTTAGTCGCCAGCACTATCACATCAGGCGGCCGCACCTCGACGGCCGTGCCAAAGACCGCTTCAATGCCGGCGGAACGGGGAGCCGACGCGGCAGACGAACCGGTACCGGCACTCGCCGTATCAACGCTCACTGCCCCGAAGATAACGGCGAACGCGATAAGGCTGGCCGCCTGCAGACGCACCAACCTGTTTGCTCGAGCACTGAGTTGCGTGAACATACCCTGATTCAATCGAACACGTTGAGAAGGAACCCAACCGTTAAACAGTGGGGTAATCGTCGTTACGATTGTGTTACAGCGATCCCTTGTAATCGACATCGCTCGGATAACTCGATTCATCATGACGAATCCTCCGGAATCGAGATGATCGCCAGCGATGAACTCACCGAGTTGCCATCCAGGTCACTGGCAACGATCTCCACCAGGTTCGGCCCGGGATCGAGCGCCAACGTCAATTCAAATGTTCCATCCGATTGAACTTCCACGATCACACCGTTCACGCTGACAACCGCATCGGCCGCAGTGCGCCCACGCAGCAACACAGTCTCGCTGCGAACCACGGTTTCATCGCCGATACCCTCAAAATCGAGCGACAGGTTGAACGTCCCCGACCGCGGTGTCGAAGTAGGTGTCGAAGTAGGTGTCGAAGTAGGTGTCGAAGTAGGTGTCGAAGTAGGTGTCGGCGCAGGAGTGGACGTCGGTACCGGAGTTAGCGTCGGTACCGGAGTTAGCGTCGGTACCGCGGTTGGCCTCGCAGTCGCGGTCGGTTCTGGAGTTGCAGATGGAACGGAGGTTGGCGTCGCAGTTGGCAGGGGAGGAACTGTGGTTACTGTGGCCGTCGCTGTCGGTGGCACCGGCGTATGCCGCGCGCGACTCTCAACGCAACCTGCAGCCGCGAGAAGCACCAGCGGCAACATCAACGCTAAACAGCCGACTCGAAAAACCATCGCGTTTACGTGTGACGGATATCGCACCGCCCTCATCTGGCGGCCGTTGGTCTATTGTCAAGCGGCAGCGACAGGGTGAAGGCAGCATGGTGTTCGTTCAGATCACCGCCGGTCGACTGTTTCGATTCAACCAGCAGGTCGCCCCCGCAACGCTCCGAAAGCGAACTGGCAATGTACAGCCCCAGTCCCGAACTCTGTTTCTCCCGCCTTGCCGAAAGTTCCGGAGTCCACCCACGGTCGAATACATGCACCAGGTGTGATTCGGCTATACCCAGACCATCGTCCCAAACCCTTATAAGGAAGTGGCTGTCGTTGCGGGTCAATCGAATCTCTATCTGTTCGGCAGCGAACTTGGTCGCGTTATCGACGAGGTTCGTCACCACATGGTCAAGGGCGGAAGCATCGCCGTAAACCAGGCCAAACTCAGCCGGTTCGCACCACCACACCAACTCCAGATCGCGTTCCCGGGCAATCGGCAAATAACGGTCGGCGATATTGCGGATGACCGCAGCAGCATCAACCGGTTCCACAGCAGGGCGTGCGTGTTCGTCTTCAAGATCGACCAGCACACGCACATTCTCAATCATCAACCTGAAGTTCGGCGCCTGCTGCTCGATCTCGTCGAGCAGCTCTGTCACCATTCGTGGCGTTGCCTCGCCGGTTTCACCAAGCAGCGCCCGCACCTCACGTTGTTTGCCCAGAATTCTACGCAGCGGGCGACCCATGTCATGCGCAAAAGTGTCGAAGTAGTCCTGCGTAACCCGACTCCAACTTCGATCTCCACCGTTTTGCCCCTGCCGGCGTGACGCCAGTTGAACCGAGACAAACGCGGCAATCGCACCGAGGAAAAACACCCCGGCGCCAATGTATGCAACCGGCTCAATCCACCAGAGCGAACCGGGAGATATTGGCTCTCCAATCACGGGCGACAGCAAAACAAGCACTAGCCCAATCGCGGCCAGTACTGCCCCACCTTTTCTCAGATATTTCAACAACCGATTGTTCAAAAACTTGATCCAGATCGCCGCGGTGGTCCGATCAATCCCATAATTCACTATCCCGTGCACGCAGCATTATTCGACAGGCGGAACCAGCCGATACCCGCGATTTCGAATGTTAATTATCAACTCGGTTGCCCCGAAGTCTCGAGAAACCGCATTTCCGAGAGACACTTTAAGTTCACGAATTCTCACTCTTAGTGAAGCCCGCGAATCGTCACCCTCCGAGAACCGCTCAAGTCTGGAAAACGGCACCAACTCACCTTCCGACCGGAAATAGGCCGCCGCCAGTTCACTTAGAATTTCAAGCTTCATGCCCTGCATCTCCCGAATAAGATCGCGCTTTCCATCCTCGATCACGTACACAGCCGCGTTTTCAGCATCAATCTCGAACAACGACCCAATCCTAATGGTCTCCGGTGCCGTGCCGATAAGCCGACGCAGCCGCAACACGACCTCCTCCGGGCTCGCCAGCTTGTCGATGAAATCTACCGACGAACTCGCACCCAGGCTCGCCGTCACCGCTGTATCCCGGTATGGTCCCTGCGCGTACTGCGTGAACATCAGCACCGGCATACTGCTATCACGTTCCACGATTTTTTTCAGGATCGACAGCCCCTTGAACCGGTCGGTGTCGTACTCGCCGAAACGCACATCCAGCAGAACCGCCGCAGGACGCTCCTCTTCCATTGCGAACAAAGTCTGCGCCTCGTAGTCGTCCCCACCTACATGGGGACCCTCCGGTGCAACGACTATCGGCCTGAACCCGTCCGTTTCGAGTCGGCGCAGAACCGAACGCATGAGGTCGGACATGTGCTCATCGTCAACAATAAGTATTTTTTGACCGTTGCTAATGCCTTTTGAAGTCAATTCTGTCCCCTGCAGTCACCAACCTGTAGATCAATGTATTAGCCCAATTGCAGCATATCGATAGCAGCCGATTTCGACTCTATCATCGCCAGAACCAGGACTCATTCAATTGGAAAACGTTTCATGCAGGTAAACAGTTCCATCTAGACCCCGGGCAAGGTGCCACCCTCGATCAGTTATTGCCGCGAAATCGTCTATCTTTGTGGCCGTAAATACATAATCGGACTCGACTCGATAACGAGGGAAGGCTATGCTCCGATGACCACCCACAGCCGCCGCCCAAATACCAGAAATAATCGCCTGTGACCGATCAGTTCGTCCACCTACACAACCACTCCGAGTATTCCCTGCTCGACGGTTTCAGCAGACTGGGCGATATGGTCAATCGGGCGCAAGAACTCGGGCAGCCAGCCATCGCCCTGACCGACCACGGCAACCTCCACGGTGCAATCGAGTTCTACCAATCGGCAAAGAAAGTCGGCGTAAAGCCAATAATCGGGGTGGAGGCCTACGTCGCCGACGGTTCGCTGAGTGAACGAAACCCGGCAAAGCGTTCCCCGTTCCACATGACCTTGCTTGCCCAGAACAAGGCTGGTTACCAGAACCTCCTGAAACTGGTGACGGCATCGCACCTCGAAGGTTTTTACTACTACGCGCGGATGGACCGCGAGATCCTCGAAAGATATTCAGAAGGTCTGATCGTCCTTTCAGGTTGCCCTTCGGGCGAACTGGCGCGCTCAATCAAGACGGGCGATCTCGATGCCGCACACGAAACACTCGAGTGGTACGGAAACGTATTCCAGGACCGCTACTACCTCGAACTGATGATGCACGAACATGTTCCCGGACAGGCCGAAATCAATGACGCCATCATCCAGCTCAGCAGCCAGACCGGTCTCCCGATGGTCGTCACCAACGATTCACACTACGTCCGGCGAGACGATCACGTCGCACAGGACATTCTCACCTGTATCCAGACAAACTCGAACGTGAAAGACCCGAAACGGCTTCACATGGAAGACACCACCTACTACTTGCGCAGTGCGGCGGAGATGAGCGAGGGCTGGTCGCACGTCACAGAAGCCCTTGAAAACACCGTAAGGATTGCTGAGTCGTGCGAGTTAGACCTTGAGTTCGGCCGCAACCTGATAATGCGGTTCCCGACTCCAAAAAACAAGCCGTCCATGGAATACCTCCGAGAGCTCTGCTATGCGGGCCTCAAGAAGCGGTTCGAATCTCCCGGCGAGCAGGTGACCGAGCGCCTGGAGTACGAACTCGGGATCATCGAAGAGACCAAGTTCTCGGACTATTTCCTTGTTTGCTGGGACATCTTCAACTTCGTCAACGAACGTGGAATTCTCTCGGCTGTAAGGGGCTCGGCCGCATCCAGCCTTGTGCTTTACTGCCTCGAAGTCACGCAGATCGACCCGGTCGAAGCCGATCTCTTCTTTGAACGGTTCCTGAACGTCGAACGGCGCGAAATGCCCGACATCGATATGGACTTTGCCGACGACCGCCGTGAAGAAGTGATCAAATACTGCATCGATCACTACGGTCGCGATCACGTGGCTCAGATAATCACGTTCGGAACACTCGGGGCCAAGGCCGCAATTCGCGACACAGCCCGCGCAATGGCGCTGCCACTCGAGCTCAGCCACAGGCTCGCAAAAATGGTCCCGCTTACTCTCAACATCAAGCTGAAAGACGCAATCGCAGAATCGGCAGAGATGCGAAGCGAAATCAGCCGTAACCGCGATGCTCGGGACCTGATAGAAATGGCGCAGCGTGTCGAAGGTTCTGTACGTCACGCCAGTACACATGCCGCGGCTGTGGTGATCTCCGAAGACCCGCTGACCGAGTATGTGCCGCTACAGCGATCTACAAGCGGCAAGGAAGATTTCAGCCCGACGACCCAGTATTCGATGAACCCGGTCGCCGACATCGGGTTACTCAAGATGGATTTTCTGGGCCTTGCCAACCTGTCGATTCTCGACCGCTGTGTGAAGCTGATCGCCGAAACAACCGGCGAATACACCGGGGTTTACGATGTTCCGGTCGACGACGAAAAGACGTTCCGGCTTCTTGGCGAAGGCGATACCTCCGGTGTATTCCAACTTGAATCGACCGGTATGCGGCGCAACGTCAAAGAACTGAAACCGACCACGATCAACGACCTTGCAGCCATGATCGCACTGTACCGACCCGGGCCTATGGAACACATCGGCACGTTCATCGATGCCAAACACGGTCGGGCAGAGATCACCTACCCCCACGATGACCTGCGAGAACTCCTCGAACCGACCTACGGGGTGATCGTGTACCAGGATCAGGTCATGCTGATTGCCCAGGCTTTCGGCGGATACACGCTGGGCGAAGCCGATATTCTCCGAAAAGCGATGGGCAAGAAAATCGCGGCCGTGATGGACGCAGAGCATGAAACATTCGTCGCCGGTGCCCTGAAAAAAGGGTACACCAAGGAACAGGCCGATATCGTGTTCGACCTCATGGTGCCGTTCGCAGGGTACGGCTTCAACAAGGCGCACGCAGTGTCATACGCATACATCGCCTACTGGACCGCCTACTTCAAAGCGAATCACCCCACCGAATTCCTCGCGGCTGTGCTGGATTCGGCGTCGGGCAACCCGGAAAAAGTCGGTGATGCCATCCGGGAAGCGACGAGGATCGGGATCACCGTGGAACCTCCCAGTATCAACCACTCTCGGTCCGGTTTCACGATCGAGCGAGACTCCGACGGCAACGACGCGATCAGGTTCGGGCTCGCCGCAATCAAGAACGTCGGAGCATCGGCGATCGATCCGATCGTTGAGGCTCGCGAGGCCTCCGGACCGTTCAAAGATATAGAAGATATTTGCCGACGCGTCGATTCCAGATCGCTCAACCGCCGCACCCTGGAAAGCCTGATACGTGTGGGCGCATTCGATCCGTTCGGCGGGCGCGGAAACCTGCTCGAATCGGTCGACCGAATTATCGCCGCGGTCCAGCGGCAATCCAAACTGCGGGAATCGGGGCAGACCTCGATGTTTGACATGCTCGGCGAATCCGTTCCCATTCCGATGATCGAGATCGGAATCACCGATGGCGACGATACAACAGACCAGGAAAGAGTCATCTGGGAACGCGATCTGCTCGGGGTCGAATTGACCCAGAGCCCATTCACCAGGGAAATGCGCCAGCAGCCCGCCAACATCGTCGTGTACGCTGCCGAAATCACCGCAGATATTACGGGTCAGAAAAGAGCCGCCCTGGGGCAGGTGAACGATATTCGGGAGCTGACGACCAAACGGGGTGAAAAATTCCTGTCGCTCAACCTCACGCTCCTCGATGGAAATATCGAAATAGTCGTCTGGCCAAATATTCTCGAACAAAACCCCAGTCTATGGCAGAACGGCAGCTTCGTCTCTATCACTGGCGAAGTGCGCGAGCGGATGGGACGCGTATCTATTTCAGTCGAAGAGGCCCACGAGTATCAACTGAAAGCCGAAGGACAGGTTGAGTTGGATGCTGAAGCAGCAAAAAACAAGCCAGCACCCATCATCCGGGCAGGGTTTAACGAAGCATCAGAACCACGACCTGTGCTAAACGATCCGGCCCAGCCGACGCGAACTGAATCGGTGCAAAACATTGCAAACGGAGCACGAGGATCTGAATCGGTCCGCCAGGCTCCCGTAAATAATCCAATTAACTCAACTCAAAAGGAAGCCACACTGGCGATTGAATCCACCACGCCGACCAGGATTAGCCTTGATGGTGACGTAACCGGACAGGCCGCGTCAGACAACGGATCCATGCTGGTCCGCGTAAAAGAGACCGGCGACGCAGCCGACGACCGATACCGACTCGAGGACATCGTCAGTTTGTTCTTGGAGTTCCCCGGAAAAGACCCCGCGGTACTGGAAATTGAGACCGGCAACAAAATCGTCCGACTCGATATGCCATTCAGCGTCCAGGCAGGTGCACAACTTACAGGCCGCCTCCACGAGCTATTCGGCAACGGGACGGTGCCCACGACTACCCTGTGATCGGCCATTCCCCAGTGGACCCCGAAAACGACGGACGGCAGAGGCCAAACCTGGGTTTAGATCAGTCACCCGCCGACGTACTAGCGCTCCACGAGGCGAGAGAGAGCTGTTATCAATGGCTTGGAAAGTATTCGCTACAGCACCCGACCAACTGATCGGTGAGTCCTGGTGCGGCCTCGTTGAAGCTGCCGGAATCCGCTGCCAGCTTCAACCGGGCGATGTTGTGGGCTTCATGGGCGTATCGATTTTTCCGGTCAGGCTCATGGTGCAGTCGGAAGATGTCGAATCCGCGCAGGCCATCCTCGAAAATTTGGTCGGTGAAGACGAACAACCGACGACGACCACAGACGAAACCCGCTAATCCACGGCCAGATCATCCGCTATCGGCCCAATTCCATCGCCAGCAATCGGGACTTTAGCGGAAGTCCGGCGCCACCGAATCCGTGGAGTTCGCCACTTGAACTCACGACCCGGTGGCAAGGCACAAGCAGGGCGAGTTTGTTGCGCGCCATCGCCTGTCCGGCACCCCGCGCAGCCCTCGCGTTCCCTGCCTGTTCCGCAAGCCATCGATAGCTGCGGGTTTGACCTGATGGGATCGAACGACACGCCTCCCACGCCTTCTTGAAAAACGGTGAAACATCCCTCGTGTCGATCGGAATATCGGCCAGGTCAACCGGCTCGCCAGCGCAAAAGGCCGTAATGAGCACGCGCGAATCAATGTGCTGCTCGGGAGTGTGAACGGCCACTCCGATCTCGGGCTGCACGGCATCGAGTGCCGAACTGGGAGAAGCTTCGGGCAGACTTGCCCGAACTACGCCATGGTCGCCACCGACGATCGCGACCCAACCCATGTCGGTCTCGAAAACGTCATACGTCGTGTCCCCTCGATCTGGTCGATCTGGCATGCGAAATACCCTAACCCTCCCCAAGTTCCGGGCCAATCCTCCCCAACTGCCTCACCCGGTGGGCTACCAGCGCCCTCGCCACTCGTCGCCACGCCCCCTCCAACCGCCTCGACATTTCACCGTCGATTTCAGCACCGCCGATTGCCCCCGCGTACACACGCCGTTGGAATTCATCTGCAATCAGTGAAGCATGTTCCAGGGCAGCGAACGTCTGATCGCCAAGATGAGCCGCGAATTCCTTCGCCGTTTCATTCGGCTGCCGTTTCATTCCCATCAATACAGCGATCCGGTTCATTCGCGCATATGCCCTCGTCGGGGCGTCCAGGCCGCGCAAACTCAACCACCAGGCAAACACCAGCAGCAGCACCGCGCCGACGACCCCTCCAGTCAACGCAAACGGGCGCCAGGGGAGTACAAATACGTCGGATCCGCCATCAATCGTACCCTGCAAATTAATTGCGCCCGACTCACGGGCCTCGCGCGCCAGCCGCTCAAGATCGGCAATATCACTGAGGAATACCAGTTCATCCTCAGCCGATCCAATCGCACCGGCAGCAAACACATCTCCGCCGCCGGTTACGGAGATCGCTTCGGCCACGGGCTGGGACACGGCGTCGGTCTGGCGGTCCACGAACGTCCCAGGATCGGCCAAGCCTCAAAGGACGTGTTGAAGAATGGAATGGTGTTTACGAAG
>ENA-ORDI01001035-ORDI01001035.1-marine-metagenome-genome-assembly--contig:-NODE-1035-length-16269-cov-7.247344_pt1 | contig 16269 bp, 16 predicted proteins | sample MGYA00248628_ERZ508525 | MGnify/ENA primary metagenome ERZ508525 (study PRJEB26195, sample SAMN05422138) | marine metagenome | isolation source: East of Porto Seguro, South Atlantic Ocean | place... | reverse complement strand
CAGGAGAACTTAAAACAAAACCAACTCAGCATTCAGTTAAAGAATTAAGAAGCTTGGGTATTCAACCAGATATAATTATCTGTAGATCAGAAAAGAAAATTCCAGTACCGGAAAGAGAAAAAATATCTTTATTTTGTAATGTAAATATCGAAAACGTTATAGAAACTATTGATGTGAGAACTATTTACGAAGCACCAATTAGTTTTCACAAAGAAAAACTTGACGATAGAGTCTTAACATATTTTAACATTAAGAATAAAAAATCACCAAATCTTACAAAGTGGAAAAATATTACTTCAAAAGTTCTAAATTCAAAAAAGGATGTAAATATATGTATTATAGGAAAATATGTTAATCTTAAAGATGCATATAAATCTCTAGATGAAGCACTAATACACGGAGGAATATCAAATAATCTTAAAGTTAATCTTATCAGAATAGACTCAGAAAATTTAAAAATTGAAAACTTAAAATCCTTATTGAAGAATGTATCAGGAGTACTTATTCCTGGTGGTTTTGGTAAAAGGGGTAGTGAGGGAAAAATCGCTGCCATAAAATATGCAAGATTGAACAATATACCTTTCTTTGGGATTTGTTTTGGTATGCAAATGGCTGTAATTGAGGCAGCCAGGAACTTGTTAAATATAAAAAATGCCTCAACTAGCGAATTTGGTAATAATTGTACTCCTGTTGTTGGATTGTTAGAGGAATGGCAAAAAGGAAAAAAAATATTTAAAGGAAGTGAGAAAAACTTAGGTGGAACAATGAGATTAGGTTTGTACGAAGCAATATTAAAAAATAATTCTTTAATATCCAAAATATACTCAATGAAAAAAATTAGAGAAAGACACAGACATAGATACGAAGTGAATATAAAATATAAAGAGGAATTTGAAAAAAAAGGATTGATTTTTTCTGCTTTATCGCCGGATGGAATGTTGCCTGAGATAATTGAATTAAAAAACCATCCATGGTTTGTTGGAGTTCAGTTTCATCCCGAATTTAAATCAAGACCTTTTACACCTCATCCTTTATTTTCGTCTTTTGTTAAAGCGGCAGAAATAAATAAAGGAAGAAATTGATGCAAAATAAAATAGTTAAATGCGGCAAATTGAGTATTTCAAATACTAGTCAATTTACTTTGATAGCTGGGCCTTGCCAATTAGAAAATGAAAGGCATGCAATTAATGTTGCAGAAAAATTAAAAGAAATTACTGAAGAACATAAAATAGGTTTGATTTATAAAACATCTTTTGACAAAGCAAACAGAACTAGCATTAAAGGCAAAAGAGGAGTTGGTCTTGAAAATTCTCTACCTGTTTTTGATAAGATTAGAAAAAATTTAAATATACCAGTATTAACTGACATTCACACAATAGATCAATGCCAAGTAGTTTCCAAACATGTAGACATTTTACAAATACCAGCATTCTTGTGTCGACAAACAGATTTGTTAGTTGCGGCGGCCAAAACAGGGAAAATTATTAATGTTAAAAAAGGTCAATTTTTAGCACCATGGGACATGATTAATGTAACAAAAAAAATAGAAGAGTCGGGAAATAATAATATTTTAGTTACAGAAAGAGGAGTTAGTTTTGGCTACAACACTTTGGTTTCTGATATGAGATCAATACCGATAATGGCAAAAAATGGTTACCCTGTAGTTTTTGATGCAACACATTCAGTTCAGCAACCTGGTGGTATGGGAGATAAAAGTGGAGGACAAAGAGAATTTGTAGAATATCTTGCTCGAGCAGCTGTTGCTGTGGGTGTTGCTGCGGTCTTTATGGAAACACATCCGGATCCAGATAATGCACCATCAGATGGTCCCACTATGGTTCCGTTATCAAAAATGTCAAATTTATTAAAACAATTAGTTGAAATTGATAAATTGGTTAAAAATGTCAAAAATCAGTAATATCAAAGCTCGGCAAGTTTTTGATAGCAGGGGGAATCCTACAATAGAATCCGAAATTTATTTAGAAGACGGTAATAAAGCTTCAGCTATTATTCCATCGGGTGCGTCTGTAGGGACACATGAAGCATTCGAGTTAAGAGATGTTGAAAATAAAAAATATTTAGGAAAGAGTGTTCTAAAAGCAATAGGAAAAGTAAATGGAGAAATATCCAAAGAATTGACAGGTTTTGATATAGAAGATCAAAAAAAAATCGATGAAACTTTAATTAAACTTGATGGAACTAAGCAAAAAAAGAGATTGGGTGCAAATGCTATTTTGTCAGTTTCATTAGCCTCGTGTAAAGCAGCAGCGCTTTCAAAAAAAATACCCTTATTTGAAAATATAGGTAGTGGAAAAACATTACCCTTGCCTCTAATGAATATTATTAATGGTGGAACTCATGCTAACAATTCATTAAGGATTCAAGAATTTATTATGCGACCTGATAAAGCAAAAACCTTTAAAGAAGCTCTCAACATATGTTTTTTAGTGATACAAAAATTAAAATCTCTTTTAAGTGATAAAAACCTTTCAACAAATGTTGGAGACGAAGGTGGTTTTGCACCATCACTTGCAAGTAATGAACAAGCGATTGAAATTATTTTAACAGCAATAGAAAGAGCTGGATTTAAAGCTGGCACAGATATTTCTCTGTGTTTAGATGTAGCTGCCAATGAATTATTTAAAGAAAAAAAATATGCTGTAAATTCTTCAAAATTTATATCATTAGAAAAAACGATCGAATATTATTTAGATTTGATTAAAAAGTATCCAATCAAATCCATAGAAGACCCATTTTCTGAAGATGATTGGAATGCCTGGATTAATTTAACTAAACTTGTTAATAAAGATATTCAAATAGTTGGTGATGATTTATTTGTTACCAATAAAGAACGCCTTCTAAATGGCATAAAATCAAAAGCTGCCAATGCAATATTAGTTAAACCAAATCAAATAGGAACTTTAACAGAAACTATAGAGGTAATTCATTTAGCTCATCAAAATAGTTATAAGACAATTATTTCTCACAGATCGGGAGATTCTGAAGATACATTTATAGCTGATTTGGCGGTAGCTACAAATTCATCTCAAATTAAAACAGGATCTCTGGCTAGGTCTGAAAGAGTGGCCAAATATAACCGTTTATTAAGAATAGAAGATGAACTTGGAAATTCTGTAAAAATAGCTAAAGTTTGAATATATGAAATTTGTAGAAATAATTAATCACAAAAAATTTACTTTAATTAGTATTTTCTTATTTCTTTATGTCATATTCAATCTTTTAGACGGAGAAAGAGGACTCATTTCATATTATGAAAAACAAAAAATAAAAGAACAACTTATTCAAGAAAAAAAATCACATGTCACACAGTTGAATTTATTTGAAAAAAAAATCAATTTACTTACCGATAGACTAAATCTTGATTATCTAGAAATATTATATAGAAAAAAATTTATGGTTGGTAAAGTAAATGAAAAAATTTATGTGAATAGCAATGAATCTAAGACATCCAGAAAAAATTAATAATCCAATAAGTCCAATAAAAAAAAAACCAATTTGGATAAGAACTAAAATTACTAATACTCAAAATTATTTTAAGACTAAAGAGATTATTGATAAAAAAAAACTTCATACTGTTTGCCAAGAAGCTAGTTGTCCTAACATTTCAGAATGTTGGAGCAAGAGACATGCAACATTTATGATAATGGGAGATATTTGTACTAGAGCATGTTCTTTTTGCAATGTTAAGACGGGTAAACCCACTTTTTTGGATCCGTTAGAGCCATCAAAAATAGCCCTAGCAACCAAGGAATTAAATTTAAACCATGTCGTAATCACTTCTGTTGACAGAGATGATCTTGAAGATGGAGGTGCTAATCATTTTTCTAAAGTAATATTAGAAACGAGAAAAATGAATAAAAAAACAACCATAGAAGTTTTGACACCGGATTTTTTAAGAAAAGGAAAATCTTATAAAGTAGTTGTTGATGCTAATCCTGATGTTTTTAACCATAACATTGAGACTGTTCCTAGTTTGTATAGAAGTGTTAGGCCAGGTTCTAGATATTTTGCGTCAGTTAGTTTATTAAAATCAATTAAGGAAATAAATAAAACAATATTTACTAAATCTGGTATTATGCTGGGTCTTGGAGAAACCAGAGATGAAGTTCTTCAAGTTATGGATGATTTATTATCTGCAAATGTAGATTTTTTAACAATTGGCCAATATCTCCAACCTTCAGTAAAACACTATCCATTAAAACGTTATATTCACCCAGATGAATTTCAAGAATTTAAAGAATTGGCATTATCAAAAGGTTTTTTAATTGTTGCTTCTTCACCTCTTACAAGATCATCTTACCATGCTGACGAAGATTTTTCTGAAATGAAAAAATTGAGAGATAAACAATCTCAATGCCATCCGCTTCAATAAAAAAAGAGATTCCCTGTTCTAAAGAAAATTTAATCAAAATGGTTCTTGATATAGAAAAATATCCAGAATTTATACCATGGTGTCTTAACAGCAAAATCCACAATAAAAATGATAAAGGAGATAAAGTTGAGATTACAGCCGATCTTACTATTGGAAAAAGTTTTTTTAACGAAACATATAATAGTTTCGTTATTTACGATAAATCCTCAGATTCAATACATGTGACTAATATGGGAGGTCCACTGAAACATTTAGAAAACAAGTGGTTTTTTAAGCAAAAAGGAAATAATAGCGAGGTAGATTTTCACATTGATTTTGAGTTAAAAAATAAAATTTTAAATTTATTAATGATTAAGTCTTTTGATATTGGATTAAAAAAAATAGCTAATGCTTTTGAAAAAAGAGCAATAGAGTTATTCAAGAGAACTTAGAATTAATCTTAGAGATTTATTTACTGCGGCTTTTTGAATAAAAGTACGTCCTTTATTTTTAAATAAATATTTCCTAACACTAATTTTATTCCGCTTTTTTATACCAATGTAAACTAAACCCACAGGCTTTTTCTTTGTTCCTCCACCAGGACCTGCTATCCCTGTTATGGAAATAGATATGTTAGTTTTGCTGATTTTATTTAAGTTCATTACCATTGCTAAGCAAACTTGTTCACTAACAGCTCCATATTTCCTTATGATATTTTTTAAAACTTTAAGAACTTTAATTTTAGATTGATTGGAATACGTAACTAAACCAAGTATAAATACTTTAGAAGAACCGACAACAGAAGTAATAGCGCTTGAGAGTAACCCTCCAGTACAAGATTCTGCAATAGAAATTGTTAATTTTTTTTTAGTCAACCTATTAACTATCCTTTTACCAAGCACTTTCATTAATTTATCCACCTAAAAAGAAAAATATTATGGTTAAGGAAATAATTGAGTAATTACTTGCAAGAATATCATCAAGCATAATTCCTAAAGCTCCCTTAACGTTATTATCTACGTAACTAATAGGATAAGGTTTCCATATATCAAATAACCTAAATGCTAAAAAAGCAGCAACGCAATAGTATATTTTAGGAAGAAGGTATAAAGTTTCGTAGATTGGTATAGCCAATAAAGGCAACATTTGACCCACAACTTCATCTATAACAATTTCTTGAGGATCTTCTGTATCAAAGTTTTCAAAGGAATTATTTATTGCCACCAAAGAGTAACAAAAAATTATTAGAGTAAATAAAAGTATAACAGATAAATTAAAAATATTAATTAACAATAAAAATGCTAAGCATGTTATAAAAGAGGCAACCGTTCCAGGTGCATATTTTATTTTTCCAATCATAAAAAATGTTAGAAAAAATAAATTAAATTTCTTAATCATTATTTGTTACCGAAGCTATAACCTCTGACGCTATAGCTTTTTCTTTTCCAATTAAACCAAGTTTTTCTGTTGTCTTGCCTTTGATATTTATTTGATTAGGATTTATTTCACATATCTTGCTTATTACATCTGTCATTTTTTTTGAATATTTTTTTATTTTAGGCTTTTGAGAAATAACATTGATATCAATATTATTTATTGAAAAGTTTTTAAGTTTAATTAGTTTAATTACTTTTTTAAGTAATATTGTAGATCTAACATTTTTATATTTTTCATTTTTATCTGAAAATAATTTTCCAATATCACCCAATCTGCATGCGCCAAGCAAACTATCAATAAGAGCATGAAGTACTGGGTCAGCATCAGAATGACCTTTTAGTTCTAGCGTAGAAGATATTTTTATTCCTCCCAAGTAAAGTTTTTTTCCTTTGATTAATCTGTGAATATCAAAACCAATACCAGAATAGGTTTTTCCTCTTTTTAAAGATTTAAATATATTTAAATCTTCTTTATCAGTTATTTTTAAATTTGTTTTACTGCCACTTATCGTTAATACTTTTTCACCATCTTTAGTAAATAATGCAGAGTCATCATCAAAAGGTATATTTATATTTTTCTTATGTTTTTCATAAATTTCCTTAAAAGTGAAACCTTGGGGAGTTTGAGAAAATCTTAAACTGTTACGTTGAATATTTTTAAAAATCATTTTTTTTTTGACACGCTTTGTCGCGTCATTTATTTTTATTATAGGTACTACAGCATGATTTCTTTTAAGGTTGTTAATTATTTCATTTATAATTTTTTTGGAAGGAAAAGGTCTAGCAGCATCGTGAATTAATACTTTTTTACAATTCATTTTTTTAATCTTTTTTAAGGCTTCAAAGGTAGATTCTTGCCTGGTTTTGCCGCCTACTATCTTTAAAGTGTATTTAAGATTTAATTTATTAAGGTATTTTTTATGCTTTTTATTATAAACGATTACAGTTTTTTTAATTTTACTAAAATTTTGAAATGCATCTAATGAATGCTCCAATAATGTTTTATTATTAACCTTGTTGTAGGGTTTAGGAGTATTGGATTTAAGCCTTTTGCTATCTCCAGCAGCCAATAGTATAAGAAATAAGGTCATTTTTTTAAAATTGCCATATATTTATTTTAAATGTTAACTATTATTTATTAAATGATTCATACCATTAAAAATTATAAATGGGTAATAGCAACATTTTTGATTTGCATAGTATTTGGGCTGTTAACATTTTTTACTTTTATCAATCAAGAATTTATTAAACTAAATGATTTTAACCTACAAATAATACTTGTTGCCGACCTAATTTTGTTGATTTTATTTTTTACGTTAATTATTTATAAAATATATAAGATTTTAAGTGAAAGAAGGAAAGGAAAATTAGGCTCTGAAACAAGCTTAAGATATATACTTTTTTTTTCAACAACCACTCTGTTGCCTTCAATTATAATAGCAATATTTTCTCTTATTTTATTTAATGTAGGTCTACAAAAGTATTTTGATAGTAAAATTAAAACAGTAGTTAGCAATTCTGCAGAAGTAGCAAAAAATTATGTTGATCAGATCAGAAGTTCCATTGAGGCTGATATTTCGTTAATGGTTTTAGATGTTAATAATCAATCAGCCTTGTACTATGAAAAACCTAAACAGTTTTTAAATGTACTTTCGTCTCAAAGATTGTTGAGAAGATTAGATGAAGTTCATTTATTAGATAGTTCTGGCAACATAATTATGTCCAATATTGTGGATATTTCTATGAATTTTGTGCCTCCTCCAGAAGAGGCTTTTATAATGTCATTAGATGGTAGACCGGTAAGAATAGTTGATCCTCGTACTAACAGAACATCGGCTCTAGTTAAACTGAATAATTTTATCGATACATACCTTTATATTGTAAAGTTTATGGATCCTAAAGTGATAAATTATCTTAAACAAACTGGCGAAGCAGTTAGTTTTTATTATAGTGTTCAAGAAAGAAAAACAGGAATAAAAATTACATTTGCAGTTATCTATTTATTAATTGTTTCTCTACTTCTTTTTCTTTCAATTATTCTTTCAATTAATTTTGCCTCAAGATTAACTACACCAATTATAAATTTAATTACTGCTTCAGAAAAAATAAGTTCCGGAGATTTAAATGCTAAGGTGGCACAAATTGAGACAGATAAAGATTTTAAAAAGTTAAATTTAAACTTTAATTCAATGATTGAAAAACTAAGAAAACAACAAGATAAATTACTTTTGTCGGAAAGGCATGCAGCATGGGAAAGCGTTGCAAGAAAGTTGGCACATGAAATAAAAAATCCCCTTACTCCAATCCAACTATCTATTGATAGAATTAAAGAAAAATACCTAAATAAAATAGATGGTGATAAAGATTTTTCAAACTACTTAAATACTATAACAAAGCAAATCAAAGATATTGAATACTTGTTAAACGAATTTTCAGATTTTGCTAGAATGCCAAAACCTATCTTAAAAAAAGTTGATCTAAATAAAATAATTTCTAGATCTGTGAATTTACATGAGATGTCAAACACAGACAAAACTTTTAGATTATCAAAAGGAAAATTATCTAGTGATGTAAGTGGTGATGAAGAACAACTTAACAGAGTTTTCATAAATTTGATTAAAAATTCAATAGAGTCAATTGATGAGAAGAAAAGCAAAAAGGATGATTTTAAAGGAGAAATTAGCATAGATATTAAAGCAGATAGTGACTATATATACGTAACCATTATTGATAATGGAGTGGGTTTCGAGCAAGTTGACAAAACAAAAATGCTTACACCTTATTATACGACAAAAAAAAAAGGTACAGGCTTAGGTCTGGCTATTGTAACTAAAGTAATAAGCGATCATAACGGCACAATTTTATTTAATTCTATTAAAAATGGAGCAAAGGTAGATATTGTATTACCAAAATATTATGGCTAATGAGATCCTAGTTATAGATGATAATTTAGATATAAGAAAATTAATTTCAGTTATTTTAAAAGACCGAGGAATGATAGTCAGAGAAGCAGCTAATTTTGACCAAGCTTTGCTAGAAATTAATAAAAAATTACCTGATGTTGCTGTCGTAGATGTTAAATTAGATAAAGGCGATAATGATGGTATCGAGTTGCTGGTTCATATAAAAAAAATCGATGAGGATATTCCCGTTATAATGATATCCGGTCATGCGAATGTTCAAATGGCTGTTGATTCCTTAAAACTTGGGGCATTTGAATTTATACAAAAACCTTTCTCATCCGAAAGATTGTTAAATTTTGTTAATAGAGCTATAGAAAATATAGATTTAAAAAAAGAAAAAAGTGCACTGGAAAATAAGCTTTTTCATTCATATGATATTATAGGAAAAGGTCAAGCAATAGAGAAAATTAGAAATTTAATTACTAAACTTAGCAACACTGAAAGTAGAGTTTTTGTTTCAGGACCAGCGGGATCTGGTAAAGAACTCGTGGCAAGGCAAATTCATAAACAGTCATCAAGGTCAAATAAACCTTTCGTAGTAGTAAATGGTGCACTGTTAGATCCACAAAAATATGAATTAGAACTTTTTGGTTCAGAAAATGCCAACGAAACAATAAATTATGGTTTTTTTGAAAAGGCAAAAGACGGATCTTTATTGATAGATGAAGTGACAGAAATTCCTTTAGAAACACAAGCAAAGATTTTAAGGGTTTTAATTGATCAGAAATTTCGGAGAGTTAATGGATCTAAAGAAATTAATGTTAATGTAAGAATCATAAGTACTTCGAGTAAAAATATTAGAGAAGAGGTCGATAAAGGAAATTTTAGAGAAGATTTGTATCATAGATTAAATGTTGTTCCAATTTTTTTACCATCATTAAAAGATAGAAGCGAAGATATTCCTCTTTTACTAAATTATTTTTCTAAAAAAATTGCTGAATCAAATGGAATTAGTGAAACTAAGTTAGATACTAATTTTGATCTATATTATCAATACGATTGGCCTGGCAATGTTAGAGAATTAAGAAATTTAGTTGAAAGAGTATCAATATTATCACTCAACGAAAATACAAATAATATTAATCAATTGGTACACGATTCTTTGTCACAAAAAAATGTTTCTAAAAACAGCGATTCATATGAAAATGTACTTTCATATCCTTTAAAACAAGCTAGAGAAAAATTTGAAAAAGATTATTTAACTTCACAACTAAAAATACATAAAGGCAATATATCCAAAACTGCAGAATTTATTGGAATGGAGAGATCTGCTCTTCATAGAAAACTTAAAACTTTAGGTATAAAAGGCGTCAATTAAATGAACATAATTATATGTGGAGCTGGGAGAGTCGGCTTTTCAATTTCAAAACAATTGTCAGCTCAAGGTCACTCAATAACAGTAATAGATCAGTCTAGTGAGTTTATAGAAAAAATTAATAACACCCAAGATGTAAAAGGTGTTGTGGGAAGAGCTACTTTCCCTTCTGTTTTAGAAAAAGCTGGAGCAGAAGATGCTGATATGATTATTGCAGTGACTCAAAATGACGAAACAAATATGGTTATTTGCCAAGTAGCTTATTCTATTTTTAAAATAAGCAAAAAAATCGCCAGAATAAGAGGACAAGAATTTTTAGGCAAAAAGTGGGGTAAATTATTCGGAGAATCTAATCTTCCGATTGATGTTATAATTTCTCCTGAATTAGAGGTTGCCAAATCATTACAGAGAAAATTAGATGCACCAGGTGCGTTAGATAGCGTGCCTTTTGTGAATGGAAAAATAAAAGTTTTAGAGATTAACATTGGTAAAAATTGTCCTTTAGTTAATACTGAATTAGGTAAACTTACAGAACAATTTCCAGATTTAAGAGCAAATGTACTCGGAGTAATAAGAGGTGAAAAATTTGTGATACTTAAGAAAAAAGACAAGATGTTAATTAACGATAAAGCATTTGTGGTTATTAATGCTTCGCAAATAAAGGCTACTCTTTCAGCTTTTGGTCATGAGGAGAAAATGGCGAAAAAAATTCTAATTGTCGGAGGAGGAAATATCGGTTTTTATTTGGCAAAGAATTTAGAGACTGATTCTGAGGGAGTTAGAGTAAAAATTATTGAAAAAAATAAAGATAGAGCCGAATTTATTGCAAATGAACTTAATAATACAATTGTAATTAATGGCGATGGATTAGATGAAGATGTTTTGAAGGAGGCTAACATTGAAGAAGCTGAAACGATTTTATCCCTTACCAATGATGATGAAAATAATATTATGGTTTGTGTTCTTGCTGAAAAAAATAATCCCAATAAAAGAACTATTGCCTTGGTAAATAAGCAAAATTATAGTTTATTACAAACTTCCTTAAAAATTGATGACTTGGTAGATCCAAGACTTACTACTGTATCAACAATATTAAAACATGTTCATAAAGGGACTATAGAAACAGTTTATACACTCTTAGATGGTGAATATGAATTTATAGAAGCTGAAGTGTTAGAAACATCAGAACTAATAAGTAAATCTATAAAAGACTCTAATCTTCCCAAAGAAATAAGAATTGGCGCGGTTGTTAGGAATAAAGATGTAATTATACCAAAATCTGATTTTAAATTTGAAAAAAAAGACTTAGTTGTATTTTTAAGTAAGAGAGAACATCTAGAAAAAGTAGAAAGTTTATTTAGAATAAGTTCATTGGTTTAATGAATTATAAAAGTGTACTATTTTTTTTAGGAATTAATTCCTTATTTGTTTCGTTTTTTTCTATTTTAAATATTTTGTATTCGATTTATTTTGATTTTGTTTTAGATCTCAATTCCTATTTAATAACACTTATAACTTCTTTGATAATTGGATCTTCATTTTGGTATGTAGGTCGTAACTCTAGTAAAAATATTACTTTGGTGGATCAAATCACCTTTATCGTATTAAGTTTTTTCCTAATACCTCTATTGTTTAGTATTCCTTATTTTTTTAGCATTTATAATATTAGTTTATTAAATTCTTATTTCGAATCTGTATCAGGATTTACCACTACAGGTTTTACCATTATAGAAAATGTTAAAAATATTGATGAGCCGCTCTTATTATGGAGATCCAGTTCTCAATGGTTAGGGGGGTTGTTTTTTTTATTAGCTACCATTGGAACAATAGGCTCAAAACAAATTAAAATAAAACCAGCTTATTTAATTTCAGGAGGTGCCTCAGGTAGAAATTTTTACAATAATTTTAATTACAATTTTATTAAAATTTTTTTCATTTATTTTTTTTCAACAGTTTTTGTTATTTTTTTATATAGCTTAATTGATGTAAGACTTCTTGATGCCTTTAATCTGGCTTTCACAACTATATCTTCGGGCGGATTTATACCAACGGATAATTTATCTAATATCATAGAAACCAACCTACAGGTTTTTGTTTTATCAATTACTTTATTATTTCCAATATTTAATTTCTTTTTAATACACGATGTTATCACAAGACAATTTTCATTTAGATATCACCAAGAAGACCTACATTTGGCTTCATTAATCATATCACTGGTTTTACTCATTTATTTTTTTGTAATTCCAAATGAAGAATTTGCTAATGTGGTTTTTGCAATTACTTCATCAATTTCTACGTCGGGAATAACAACCTACTCATCAAATGTTGATTTATCTTTATTTTTTATTTTATTAACAATTGTTGGCGGATCTTTGATATCCACATCTTCAGGATTTAAATATACAAGAATTTATATTCTTCTTAAAATTTCTTACCAGGAAATTCACAGACTTGTTAAACCAATTAATGTTATTGATAAAAATTTGTATAATTCAGAAGCTAAGATTGATGATCAGGATGTAAAAATTGCTTTTCTAGTTTTTATTTCTTTTATCATTTCTGTATTTATTTTATCAGGCATATTAACGTTGGATAATTTAACTTTCGAAAATTCTTTTAAATTATCCATACTGACACTTACTAACACAGTAAGTTCGGCATTATATGGCATGGATAGTTTAAGTTTTTTTGATTTAAACAACTTTACAAAGATGTCATTAATCCTTTTTATGATATTGAGTAAAATTGAAATAATTGCAGTGGTATACTTAATTAAAAGGTCTATTTTTAGAGAGTAGTTTATGGCGAATATCTTAATTTTGGGTGCTGGCTCTATGGGAATGACTTTTTCATTTCCTTGTTCAGATAATAATCATGTTGTTTTTATTACAGGAACCCATTTAGAAAATGATTTTATTGATCAAATTAATTCTAAAAAGAAACATCCAGCATTAAATTGCGATGTTCCAAAAAGTGTAAAATTTTCAAAATTTGAAAAATTAGGAGAAGAAATTAATAAAAAAGTCGATCTTGTTGTGGTTGCGGTCATCTCCAAAGGAATCAAGTGGGCCTCGATAGAATTAAGCAAAGTTATGAAAAGTTCTGAAAGATTAAATTTATTAAAGGGATGGTCTCAGGCGATAAGGAGAACTTTAATTCAATAACGATCTATAAACCAACTCCATTAGGAATAATTATATAATGGATTGCTAACACGATACCAACTGAAACACTTAATCCAAAGATCATTTTAACGAAGTCTTTACCGATAATTGGAAACACGTATTTAAATTTATACTCTTTATTCATCGTAGAAATTGCTAGCTCTCTTCCACATAATAACCCGACAAAAACCCATGTGGTAGACATAGGAAGATCATTCAATTCTCTAAAGTAATAAAGCACTATTGCGTAAATTATATTAATGATAGTTGCTGATCGTGCGTATCTTGTACCTGTTTTATCTAAAACAACTTTCTGTATGGGTCCGCCATGAATGTAAAAAATATAAAAAATAAGAATTGAAAAATAAATAAGAACAATCGCTAATAATGAAGCATCAAGTTGCCTTGGTAAATAAACAGCAATATTTGCAACATCGTGCATTAACCAAGTAGCCCATAAAAAAGCTGCAGTTACCCAAACTGCATTTCGCCAAAAAGCAATTTTCCATCCAGTGGTAATTTCATCAAACTTTTCATTAATGAATTTGGAAATAGCGATCCAACAAACATAAGCAGCAATAGTGGCGACACCATAACCAACAACACTTTTTATTAGCATTTCTTCTAAAACAACCGTTGAAGCAAACGCAGACAATACTAAAAACGTTGTTGAAACTGGAATTCCAATTCTTGTTAATAATAATAATATTGCAGGAGCCACAGCGTGGTACCATTGAATTTCTTGATAAGGAATTCGTGTTAATCTTCCGTATGAAATATCTCCATCATAAGTCCACCAACCATAACTTACTGTAACGATCATAGCCAAGGATGCTGAACCAGCTAACGTGTACCATTTAAACCATTTTTGTTTAGAAGCAATGAAGGTACCTAAAGTTTGAATAGAATCATTTGCGATTACTGACCAACCTGCTAATGCAAAACCGACAATTGTGTAAAATAATGTTAGTTCCATATAGCCATTTTAGTGATTGTTTTTATATAGGTCTTTGTTCAAAATTAATCTAGCAAAAAATTAAATTATTTTAAGAATCGTTAGAGCGAAACTTCCATCATTAATAATATTTTTAACTTTTGTCTAGTTGTATTGTATAATTAATCTTGACATATATTAATTATGGAAAATTTAATTGATCAAATTGGATGGCTACAGGATAGGATTTTTTTAAGAGGATTTGTCTTTGGGCTTGTTCATGTCGGTATTATGCTTATAGGTTTTTATACTGGTTGGAGTATTAATCGATTATTAAAAATAGTTTCTAATGGATTTATAGCAGGTATTATTGGCGTTGTTATAGCTCATGTTGTAGCAGATTATATAGCCGCAACATTAGACCCTGATATTAGGTCAGCTGCCTTGGGAATTGTTATTGGTGGTTTGTTACCATTAATATTTGTACCATTTTTAGAAAAAAACATAACGAAAAGCCAATATCACATTGCTATTGGTGATCATGAAGAACTCAAAAAAGATTTAAGAAAAAAACATAAATAATTATACAAGTAGCTAGCGAGATCTTAAAATAGACATTTTATTTTTCTATTGCGTCTTTTCAGCAACGGGTTTAAATAAGTTTAAATATTAGCAAAGAGCGCCCTTAGCTCAGTTGGATAGAGCATCGGTTTTCTAAACCGAGGGTCACAAGTTCGAATCTTGTAGGGCGCGCCAATAAATCCTTCATTTATTAGACAATTGAATACAACTTCGTTTGTTTATCTCCTTATGGTCATGTATTGGTCATGTTTGATCACTTAAAATTCTACTGCAAAAATTATATGAGGATTGTGATGATAGAGTGACCAGATTATTTCTTTAACTAATTGCCAGCACAACTTATTCTGCCATTATAGTTCTTTGGCAACATCTGTATTTAACTTTTTCAATGTTTTATCAGTACCATGAGCATAGTGTTTTGACATATCAGGATAATATTTATAAGAAATTGGTTTTCTACCGAGAGCAACCGCCATTTCACGTACATGATGAGCCTCAGCACCACAACAAATTCCAATAAAGTTTATTTTTTTAGATACACATTCTTTAGCAAATTCTGCCATCTCATATCTGTTGCAATATAAATTATCTAAAGCTGTAGGGTATACTAAGCCACCTGGTATGCAATCACAACCTGGATCAATTTGATTTAGATAACCTGGATGCTTCTCAGTCGTTCTATATGGAACAGGTAATGCAGCAACATGACAAGAAACTTTTTCTCTAATCTCAGGCAAAAGTTTCATAGTCATTTTGGGCCCTCTAAAACAATTTAATCCAACAACATCAGCACCATTATCCTCTAAAATTTTACATGCATCTCCTGGTGTATAACCATCTCTAGTTTTGTCTTTACTTTTTATAGAAAAATTACAGACAGCAATTAGACCAGCATCTTTTATAGTTTTAAGTGCAATTTTCATTTCCTCTAGCCAAGATATTGTTTCTGCAACAATAAAATCTACACCAGCTTCTTTTGCCCACTGAACTTGTTCTTCATACATTTTTTGGCATTCAACATGACTTTGTTTGTCGTCAGGATCGTAAATGTTAGTATTTGCAACATCGCCGCAAACCATAAGATCAAGATCTGGAAATTCATTTGCAGCATCTTGGGCTATTTTAAGAGCATTTTTTTGAAGCGGTTCAAGAAGTTTTTCTTTACCAATTAATCTCAATTTTTCTCTATGACCATAATATGTAAATGCTTGAACAACATCACTTCCACCTCTGATAAATTCTCTATGCAATTGTGTCACTACTTCAGGATGTTCTAAAACAACTTCAGGGACAAAAGCACCTGCCTGAAGATATCCTCTTCTCTCCATTGCAAAAAGATAACCTTCTGCACAAAGAACTGGACCTTCGTTTAATCTTGAAATTAAATCTTTACTCATCAATATATTTAACAGTATACAAGTTTTTATAATTTGACCACAATAATGTTAACACGATCAAGCCTTCGTTCTAGACTTCTAATTCTGGATAAATTTTCCTCTG
>ENA-ORDI01001033-ORDI01001033.1-marine-metagenome-genome-assembly--contig:-NODE-1033-length-16284-cov-7.784044_pt1 | contig 16284 bp, 16 predicted proteins | sample MGYA00248628_ERZ508525 | MGnify/ENA primary metagenome ERZ508525 (study PRJEB26195, sample SAMN05422138) | marine metagenome | isolation source: East of Porto Seguro, South Atlantic Ocean | place... | reverse complement strand
CTTCTCCCATGATGATTCTTTCTCTTTCCTTTTCTGTTAGTTAAAAAGATGTATCGAAGGGCGCCCCCTTTTTACCTCAATTTCAAAAGTAAAATAATACTGTTTGTTTTATTAGTAGAACCTAAAATGTAACATAAATAGGTTGGGATTACAATGTGAGGGGGATTTTACTTGGACGGTGTCTGACTGAGAAGAATTAGTGGGGGTTACTCACAGGAGATGATGGGGTTGGTTTTAGCGGAGTTTATTTTACTTTCAATTTTCCATTCACCCACTTTCCAAAGATGATTCCATCTATTTCATATGTCGTTCCGTTCCAAAAGTTACCATCCTTGAATTCCCCTACATACTTGCCTCCATCAGTGGAAGTATAAATCCCATGACCATGCATATCCCCATCATTGATTTCCCCTACATACTTTCCTCCATCAGATATGGTTAAGGTTCCGTGACCATGTTTATTATCATTCTTCCATCCCCCTTCATACTTGTCTCCATCAGGAAAAGTTTCTGTTCCTTGACCATTTGGTTTCCCAAATGCAATTTCTCCCACATATTTTCGCAGCAGAGTAATAATCCAGGTTCCTATTATACATAAACGACTGGAATATTTATCATTGATGTGATCATGTAGAGACCATACAAATGGCCTTCGCAGTCCATGGTGGCACACGAAAATCTGGCGGGTCGAACTTGGATTGCATTGATAGACCGCAGTAACTTTCAACAGGCAAGGAGCAAGCAACAATGAAAGTCGTGATTACAGGAGGTGGGGGATTTCTGGGCAATCAGTTGGCCAGGAAATTGGTTAGGCGAGGCAGTTTGTGCGGAATTTCCGGAAAGGCGGAAACCATTGACGAACTGGTGATTTTCGACAAGATAATGTCCCAACAGACGCGTGATGGACTTGGGGAACCGGTGCGTTTTGTGGAAGGGGATATTGCTAACCGCGACCTGATTTACTCGCTAATCGACCGCGACGACATTTCCGTCTTCCATCTCGCTTCGGTGGTCAGTGGCGAGGGCGAGCAGAATTTCGACTTGGCGATGCAGGTGAACTTCAAGGGAGGCCGGAACGTTTTTGAGGCATGCCGTGCCCGGAATTCTTTGCCGCGAGTGGTGTTCGCCAGCAGCATTGCTGTGTTCGGAGGCAGTGCGATGCCGTCCGTGGTCAGCGACACCACCAAACCGACACCGCAGACGACCTACGGAGTCACCAAGTTCATGTGCGAGTTGATGGTCAATGATTACTCGCGTAAGAGATTTTTCAATGGACGCTCGGCACGGCTGCCCACGATTTTCATTCGTCCGGGAAAGCCGAACGCTGCCGCCTCCAGCTTTGCCAGTGGAGTCTTCCGGGAACCGCTCAACGGGGTGCCGTGTGAACTGCCTGTGCACCGGGAACAGAAGATGCCCCTGCTTGGCTATCGCAACGCCGTGGAGTGTTTCATCCGACTGCATGAGGTAGATTCCTCGCAACTTTCCGATGACCGGGCCTACACCCTGCCCAGCACTACGTATTCCCTCCACGAGATGATCGCCGCACTGGAACGGGTTGCCACCAAGCACGAAATCGCGCTAGGTCCAGTCAATGACAAGCCGGACCCCGTGATCCAGAAAATCGTGGCAACGTGGCCTACTGCAACCGACTCCAGTCGAGGGTTGGCCTTGGGCCTGCCGAACGATGTCTCTCTGGATCAGGTCGTGGAGGACTACATCGCGGACTTTCTCTGAGCCACCAACCTTTTCAGTGACCGCCGAACAGTTATATGGCCCCATGGATGAATATGACCCTTCTTCCTTGCAAAGATTCACCATCCCTTTTGATTTCAATGGCACTCCGACACTCTCGGTTCCGTGTGAGTTCAATCAAGACGGCTTGCCTCTGTCCCTCCATGCATCGGCTCATCCGCTCAGGGAACCTCTCTCTCATCTCCTATGCTGATTTCACCCTCATTGACATCCTCAAGTCTTGCAATCAGACTAAGCAATGTCGATTTACCGCATCCGGAAGGTCCTACGAAGTCCATGAATTCATTATCTTCAACTTTTAAATCAACACTGTGAATAACTCCGTTATCTCCGAAACTTTTTGTAACGGAATTAATTTGAACGTCTGCCATTTTTTATCTTTTGCTAGGGTTAGCTTATTATCCTTCTCTTTCAGATGCAGCCATTGATGAATTCATCAATCATTCATTAGGTTTAACGACCTCCGCTGTTGAATTCAGGAAGTTAATCATCCACCCCGCATTGGTGAAAGAAATCGTACTTCCGAAACCTCTGCAAGTTTCTCATAACCAGGGTTAGCAATCACCTCACCATCAATGGCCAATGCGAATCCTGATTCAAGGGCATCAGCTATCCCAGGGTATCTCCTGTCCATTTCGGCAATGAGGGATTTAACTGAAGTTGCTTCAACCTCAAGTTCTTCTACCCCATTTGTGAAATTCTTAAGGTTTGATCCCAGGAAAACCTTAATCATCGATTTGCCCCATTTTTCTGGTTGAGTGCTTTAAGGACCTTAACTGGAGACATTGGTGCTTCTCTGAGACGTATTCCAACGGCATCATGGATGGCATTGGCAACAGCAGGAATCGGGGGGACTATACCCACCTCACCAACACCTCTTACACCATAGGGATGTTTTGGATTTGGGACTTCGACAATGATGGTTTCAATCATAGGTAAGTCTGAGGCCACTGGCATACGGTAATCAAGAAAACCAGGGTTTTCCATCCTCCCTTTTTGATTATAGATGTATTCTTCATTGAGTGCCATGCCTATGCCCTGGACCACTCCTCCCTGCATCTGTCCTTCAACATAACTTGGATGAATCGCAGTTCCTGCATCCTGGGCAGTGGTATATCTCAAAATGGTAACCCTGCCTGTTTCGGGGTCGACTTCCAGGTCGCACAGTTGAGTGGAAAATGCTGGTCCTTGACCTTTCGTTTCAAGAGACCCAGTGGCATTGAGGGGGCCGCCAGTTTTTTTCGCTTGAGCAGTTATCTCAGCAAGTGACAAGGGGGACTCCTTTCCATCTTTATGAATAGCTCTTCCATCGACCCATTCTACATCTTCTAGATTACAGTCCCACATGATCGAAGCACGTTCCCTAAGTTTAGTAACAATTTTTTCAGCAGCATTGACCACGGCTATACCCGTTGCATAAGTAGCACGACTGCCTTCGGTAACATCCGTGAATCCTACTGTCTCAGTATCCCCTACAACTGGCTGAATTAATTTAACGTCAATTCCGATCACCTCTGCAGCCATAATGGCCATGGATGCACGGCTTCCTCCTATGTCAGGACTTCCTGTCATCACAACTGCCCGTCCATCTTCTGAAAGATTAATTGTGGCACTGGAGGATTCAGCAATATTAAACCAGTATCCTGTTGCAATTCCACGCCCCTGATTGGGGCCCAAAGAAATTATGTAATTAGGATGATTCTTTATAGCTTCTAAGGTTTCTTTAATCCCGATTCTCGGATATTTACCTCCAAAATCACCCAGTTGGATATCACCTTCCTTAACAGCGTTCAGCAGGCGAAGATCAATAGGATCCATATCAATCTCTTTAGCTATCTGATCCAAAACTGTCTCTGTTGGATAAGCAGCCATTGGCGCCGATGGGGCCCTGTAGGCTATATTTACAGGTCTATTGAGTAGAATTTCATGAGCTTCAATATGTACGTTTGGTATATTATAGCAAGCAAAAATGCACCATCCTCCCAACTTGCCCCATGGGCCAGGAAAAGCACCTGATTGATAGGCCAGCCACGCCTTTCCTGCAGTTATCTCACCATTTTTCTTAGCACCAATTTTGACCCGTATTTTCGTTCCAGGAGTGGGACCGGTTGCCTTGAAGACTTCATCTCGGCTCATCACCATCTTTACTGGACGGTCTGCCTTCTCAGAAAGCTTGACTGCCAAGGGTTCAAGATAAATTGTTGTCTTTCCACCAAAACCGCCTCCAATCTCCGCAGGGACTACCTTTATCCTTGATGTCTCCCAGCCGAGCATATTTGCTGTTGCAGAACGAACCATGAAATGCCCCTGAGAAGAACACCAGATCTCTGAACGTCCATCTTTGCCTGTATCTGCTAAACATGCATGAGGTTCGATGTAGCCCTGATGAAAAGCCTCGGTTGTAAATTCATGTTCGTAGACGAAATCGGCTTCTGCAAAACCTACATCAATGTCTCCCCTTTCATAAAAGTCAATTTCAGCAATGTTTGAAGGTTTAGTTGTTTTAGAATCACTACCTTTCGTAATGAGATTCTCATGAACCAAAGGTGCGTCTTCTGCCATTGCTTCATCTATAGTCATGACATTCGGAAGTTCCTGATAGTTGACTATAATTTTAGCTGCTGCCTCTCTTGCATGACGACGTGTTGTGGCAGCAACAGCTGCAACGGCCTGCCCCTCGTAGCGTACCTTGTCTCTTGCAATCAGGTTTTTCGATCTGTGTGGGAACCCTTCATCTTTTTTTTGCAATGGAAAATCAGAGGCAGTGACAACTGCCTTGACCCCAGGCATAGCCTCAGCCTCAGTTGTGTCTATTGAAAGGATTTTGGCATGGGCATGTGGAGACCTTAGAACATGACCATGAATCATTCTAGGTTTGGTTATGTCTGCCGCAAAACGGGCTTTGCCATTGACTTTTTCTAACCCGTCGTGTCTTAAAGGGCGGGTACCAACGTATTTATATGATTGTTTAACACTGTTCTCTTCAGCAACAACACTCATAATCTGTCTCCTTTCATAGGGTTTTGTTTCATTTCTTGAGCGGCAGCAAGGACGGCTCGTACGATTTTGTCATAGCCTGTACAACGGCATAAATTTCCAGCAATGGCATAGCGTACCTCAGTTTCTGTTGGATCTGGATTTCTTTCTAATAATGCCTTAGAGGCAATAAGAAACCCTGGTGTGCAGACCCCACACTGTAGAGCTGCATGTTCCAAAAATGCTGTTTGCAAAGGGTGTAGTTGTTCTTCATCAGCCATTCCCTCTATGGTTTCAATAACACCCCCCTGTGCCTCTGGAGCAAAAGCAAGGCAGGCACAAATCAAATTGCCATTCAGGATGATCGAGCACGCCCCACAGTCTCCTGTCCCACAACCCTCCTTGGCACCAGTGAGCCCGACTTCATCCCGCAATGCATCAAGCAATGACTCATCTGCGTCACATAGAAACTCTGCATCATCTCCATTAATTTCACATTCAACATGAATACGGCTCATTTATTCTCCTTTTTTATCTAATGCACGTTTTTCCGCTAGAAGAATAACTCGTTTTGCTAAAACTCCAGCCACCTGACGTCTATATTCGATAGTTCCTCGCTTATCATTAATGGGGTTGCAGGCTTTACTTACCTCTTCCATAACCTCAGTAAGTACCTCATCATTGATTTTTTTACCCTGGAGAATTCTTTCTGCTGCAGGAACCCTGATGACTGTCGGTGCTGCAGCACCTATAGCAATTTTGGCTTCTTTACAATGCCCCCTTTCATCAAGGCTAATCCTGGCCGCAGCATCCACCACAGCAATATCCATTTCGGTGCGAGGTATGAAACGCTCATAAGCATCCGCCGTTCTAAGAGGAGGCTGTTCTAGTAAGAACTCGATTATAAACTCACCAGTTTCAAGAGATATTGTCCCGGGCCCGGTAATCACATCGGCAACAGGTATTGTTCGGGGTCCCGTATTTGAAGCAATTACAACCAACGCGTCATTGACCATTAAAGACGGTACTGTGTCTGCTCCGGGCGATGCTGTGCAGACGTTTCCGCCCAGACTTGCCCTATTCTGTATTTGGTCTGATCCTATCAGTCCACTCGCTTCTGAAAGACTTGGGAATTCCTTTGTTAGTTTTACATTTTTATTGATCCTGAAAACTGGTGTCGCAGCACCTATCTTCAATGTCCCATTTGAAAAACTAAGGTTCACTAAACTTGGAATGTTCTTTAGATCAACTATTAATCCTGGTTCAGGTCTTCCACCTAGGATCTGAGGGATCAAGTCAGTGGCTCCTGCAAATACAGTCGAGTTTGCTTCAGAGTTGAGTATCGAAAGAGCTTCATCGACAGAATGGGGTAGTGCGTAATTCATATTAAAAAATCCTGGTTAAAGTTAAAAGCCAGCACTAGAAAGGAAAGGACGGTTTCAGAATTTTTTTTTGTCGAAGAGAATTGGGGACTAGGAGCTTGGTGCTCGCATATCAACCTTTTGTCAAGCTCTTTTTTAATTATAAACATGGTAATTCATTGCCTTCAGTCCTTTGAAATAATTGGAACTGAAAAGGATAGTACTCCAACTCCAAATTATTTTCAACCTTTTGTTAACACGGCTATTCATCTAGCCCGGATATTTCACCAATGCAGCCACAAATGCGACTAACTACTTTATGTAAAAGTGGGTAGAGCCTAGTGCACCCCGGGGGCCTTTCCCGGAGCATCCAGTTCATGCATTTCGATCAGGCCAGTGTATAAGACCTCATCAACAACCTGGCTGACCGTCATTCCGGTTCGTTTTGACATGGACACAAGGGTACGCTTGATGTCGGGGTGAATGGTTGCGCTGAGCACGGGGCTATGTTGTATGTGAAGTTAGAGAGAGATTAGTTAAAAGTCTTTTAACCAGTTAGGAGTCTTGATATAATCAGGTAATTGAGGTTTAGGTAGTGTTGATTTGTTTCGCCAGATGTCCCAGTAAAATCTTGCAGTGGATTCGAGTGCTTGCGTGTTATGAAAGGCCTGTGCAAGTGTATCACCTTTGGCAAAAGCGCCATGCCATTTTAGTATTGCTACTGGGCAGTCAATCATAGCATTTGCCATATCTTCATCAACTTCGTACCATTGCATGAACTTCTGTGCGGCAACTACCTGAATCTGTCGACCTAAATAGAGTAATCCATTTTCATCTAAAGGACGAATTTCATCAATGTAGAAAGAAAGAAGGGAAGCATAATAAGGGTGAGCATGAATTATTGCTTTGGCATCAGTTTTGCGATAAATAGCGCGATGCATCGAGAGGACACTTGATGCGTTTTTCACTTCCTCATCAGAATCAACTTTGGCGCACAAAAGTTTTTCAGGTACAAGATCTTTCTTAAAACACTTTGTGGGGGTGATTATAAGATCTTTTCCTAGGCGAACACTGTAATTACCACCTTTAAGATGCAACAGACCAGACTCAACAAGCATATCGGAATAGTTAGCCATTTCTTCTGCTATCTTATTAAGTTCATTCATTTGAATTTCTCTTATTTTAGCGTTTCGACAGCATTCAAGTATGCCTGGTATGCCACGTCGTAAATTTCTTTATTTTCTAAGTTTGGTTCAATCATTCGCTGTGTAGTTGTCATCGAATCAATTGCCTCAAAATGATTTGAGTATATTCCACTTCCCACCCCAGCTATCATGGCAGCTCCAAGACAGGTAGATTGTTGGCTTTGAGGAATAGAGACCGGTAACCCAACTGCATCAGCCATAATTTGAGACCAAAGTGCTGAATTTCCACCCCCTCCAGTTAACTGCATACTGTTAATATTGGGAACATGCTCCCTTACAGCATCTAAAGCGTGAAGTTCTGCAAAAACAACACCTTCCATGACTGCTCGCACGAGATGTGCCGCACCATGGGATAGTCTTAATCCACTTACTAATCCACTCATTTTGGTGTCCCAGATCGGAGAACCAGCTCCAGCAAAGTGAGGTACTACTAAAACGCCATCGCTTCCAGCGGGTATTGTCGCAGCAAGGTCATCAAGCCTTTTAAAGCTTAATTTATTTTTGTTTTTGATGGCGCCACCTAAAAGATCACGTACCCAACTATAGGCTGATCCAGCTGTCAGGAGAAGACCATCTAGATCCCAATGGTCAGGCAAAACTGCTGGACAGCAGGTTAGTCTTGGATCAATTATTGGTTTGTTAATTATAACTCCAGTTACTCCTGCGGTACCTATATACATGCAGGCCACATCACGTTCTTTCACGCCGGCCCCTAATTTGAAACAGCCAGCGTCGGAGCCAGATATAACGACCTGCGTTTTTGTACTTAGGCCAGTCTCTATGGCCACATTATTTGATAAATTACCGATAACTGTACCAGGCTTCACGAGTTTTGGCAGATTATCTTTACTGATTCCCGCAATATCGAGTAAATTTTCTTCCCAGGAACGCGTTTTTAAGTTCATAAATCCTAGATAAGAACCGTTGGAATCATCGCAATACCAGCCATCTCCCGTAAGTGAATTCAGTACTACCGTCTGTGGTAGTGCGTAAATTTGTGCTGCATCAAATATTTCTGGTTGGTTATCCCGCCACCACATTATTTTAGTTATAGATGGTGTTGGATCTAATGGTATTCCCGTCAGATTGAAAAATTCATCGACTCCAAATCTCTTACTAATATTTTTAACTTCTTTTTTAGCTCGACGATCATACCAGAAAATCAATGGTCCGATAGAAATAGAATCCTTACCAAATGGAACGATAGTTGCCCTTGATCCAGTGACACCAATGGCATGAATTTCCTTAACTGATATATCACTTGAATTAATGGCGTCTTTCAAGACACTTACTGGCCATGTAGTAAGTATATCTGAAGAGCACTGAGCCCAACCGGTTTCGGGCGAATTGCTTGGACAACTACGTGAAGCAGAAGCTACTTCGTTTCCTAGAAGATCAAAAATACAAGCTTTAATTTCTGATGCTCCTGCATCAATGGCAGCGATATAGGACATATCTATTTCTTACATGCGGAGAAACCAAGTTTTCCGGGACAAAGAACATTCGAAGGGTCAATCGCTTTTTTTATTTGCTGGAGAATGTTCATACCAGTGCCTAGTTCTTTAACTATTATTGGCATGCGTGCGATGCCAACTCCGTGATGATGTGCTGCCATAGCCCCGTTTATTGAGGTTATTTTATGAACAGTACTCCAAATTTTTCGAAGAGTTTCCTCTGCATCGGCGGGACTTTTTTCTCTGTTTGTTCCACTCAGGAGTATCATGTAAAGTGATGTTCCCTGAGGATAGGCATGGGAGAAGTGCCCTAGAACTTCATCTACATATTCAGCCAAAGTCTTTTTTAGTTCATAATATGTAGCATAAATACCAGTCCAAAAGTGCGCTACTTCAACGGTTTCCGCAACCCCAGATGGTTTGCTGACTATTTTTTCAATGCTCGAATAGTCAAAGCGACGTAACATCCAATCCTGAACCAATTCTGGTCCTAACAAAAGACCACCTGCTTCCTTACAAAATCCTATCGCCGTCTGATATTCTGCACTACTTACCAGACTTATCCCCTCAAAACCTAAAAACATTATGCAGCCGGAAAAACTATCATTCTTTGTAGCATGACGAGATTCATCTTCGTCGTAAAAACGAATCAGAAATGGCCTGAGGCCAAACTGCATTATTTTTCTCATCGTCTCAATCCCTGCTAAAACTGTATCAAAAGATATTGCCTCGAAGATTTGGTTTTCACTAACTACAAAGATCTTAAAAGTCACTTGGGTGATCACACCCATAGTACCTTCGGCACCCAAAAAGATTTCCTTCAAGTCTGGTCCCATTGAAGCACGAATGGCTGGTTTGATTTCTACAATCTCTCCGCTTGGTATGACAGCCTTGATTCCTAAGAGTAGGTCTTCAATTCCTCCGTATCGTGAAGAGAACTGTCCAGTTGATCGCGTAGAAACCCATCCACCAGCAGTTGAACTGTCAATAGACTGTGGTGAATGGTTTAGGGTAAGACCTCTTTCACTTAAATAGTTCTCCAATTTGTCACCCATAATTCCTGCTTGAACTGTTACAGTAAGGTTTTTTTGGTCCAAATTTAGGATCTTATTCATGCGAGACATGTCCAGACTTACACCACCAGTGAGAGGCAGTGGTGCTCCTGTGACAGCTGATCCAGCACCCCAAGGAGTTATAGGTACTTTAGATTCACTTGCCCAGGCTAACAAGGTAGACACCTCCTTTTCAGATTGTGGGTAAACTATTACATCGGGGAAAAAGTCTTTTTTTCCTTGTTGTCTTGTCTTGATTGATACAGACCATGCATCATAACTATGTTCTAAGAGATCTTCCTGCGATATTGAAACCCGCCCTTTAGGAAGTAAATTATTCAGATCATCAATCCAATCTTTCATTATTTTAAAAAGATACCTTAGATTTACTTAGTGATATTTAAAAAATTCTGGAAAAATACATTTATGGTAAGTTTTTATTTTGAAAGAAACTTGAAATAGAAACCTTTCCCTCACGAAAATTATTTATTGCAACAGCTATGAGTACTATAATCCCCATTATGAAAAGTTGCCAAAAATAATCCACTCCCGCAATCACTAAAGCATTAGTCATCATTGATAGAAGAATTGCACCCATAAAAGATCCATAGATGCTTCCTCTTCCACCAAAAAGACTCGTCCCTCCAATAATCACTGCAGCAATTACATGAATCTCCATTGATGTGGCAATTGTTGCTTGAGTTGAATCTATTCGAGCTATCATTATTAAACCTCCTAGAGCAACTATTAGTCCCATAAAACAATAAACCATTACTTCAATAAAATTTACAGGCACACCGGCAAGCCGTGCGGCTTCCCTATTTCCACCAATTGCTCTTACATGAATTCCAAATTTAGTCATATTAAAAAGCCATGCTCCAAAGATGACGACTATTAATGAAATTATCACTGGAACTGGAACACCAAATACGATTCCTTGACCAAACCATGTAAGTGATTCTGGCAACCCGTAATGCATCTTCCCAGCTGAATGAATAAGAGCTAGACCTCTTAAGCTAACCATCATACCCAAAGTTGTAATAAAAGGGGGGATCTTAACTAAAGTGATAAGCAAACCACTTATGCTCCCAATAAAGCCGCCCAGAAGGAACATGATTAATACACCAAGTAAAGGATGCATTCCTCCTTTAATTAATTCAAATCCGATCACAGTAATAAGAGCTAAAATGGAACCGATTGAAAGATCTATACCAGCAGAAGTAATCACAAAAGTCATTCCAACTGCTAAAATTATATAATAAGATGCTTGAGTCAAAATAGTTAAGAAGTTAGATAACGTTCCAAAACGGGGATTAATTAAATAAAATATCAACGCTAAAACGATAATAACTATTGTCAGACCCATACCTTGAAAAATCCACTTACGGTCAGCATGACCAATTACATTTTTTGACATTTTAATTTTTTTTCTTTAACTAAAATTATTGTTTTTGATCTTGACCAAAAGTTATCATATTTACAACAGATTCACGAGAAGTTGAAGAGGTATCAACTATATTAACTAGCTTTCCGTTTTTCATTACAGCAATTCGGTCTGCAAGTTTAAAAACATGTTCAAGGTTATGACTAATAACTATTATACTAATATTCTTTGACCTCATGTTTTCAATTAGTTTAAGCACCCTACTTCCCTCATCCACACCCAGTGCAGCCATTGGTTCATCCATTATGACTAATTTGACATTTTTAAGTAACAACCTGCTAATTGCAACTGTTTGACGTTGTCCACCTGAAAGATTTACTACGGCATCATTAACTTTTGGTAGGTCAACACCGAATTGCTGAAGGAGTTCAATTGTTTTTTTACGCATTTGAACATGATCAAGTTGTGGAATGAATCCTAAAATATGTTTTTGTATTTCTTGTCCTAGAAAGACATTTTCTGGCACGTTTAAAGCGTCAACAAGTCCAAGACCTTGGTACAGACAACCAATTCCTATTTCATCTGCATCACGAGGTGTAACTAATTTTACAGGTTTTCCATCAAATTCAATGCTTCCACTATCTTGAGGCATAGCTCCAGATAAAGCTTTTACCAAAGTAGATTTACCTGCGCCATTATCACCAACAAGAGCAAATATTTCACCAGTATAAATTTCAAAACTAACGTCATCTACTGCTTTCAACCCACCATAGCTTATCATGAGCCTACTCACCCTCATCAAAACATTTGATTCTTGATTTAACTGAATACTTTTATCCAAAATTTCTCCATATTTAAATTTGTTAATGAATAAATTATAGGCAGGAATGAATAAATTATAGGCAGGAATGAATAAATTATAGGCAGGAATGAATAAATTATAGGCTGATCTGTCTTTTAAATCTGCAGCTCATAGAGGATATGAACTGCAGAAAAAATAATTGGTAACAAATATTTTGTAGAATTTACCTTCCCATTTTAGGTTTTGAATAGCGGTTAGCATAAGCGACAATCTCATCTGCATCTGACCACTTATCAATCATTTTGAATGGGCCGGACCAACTTTGAGGGACTGGTTTACCTTGGCTATGCGCTACAAAAGCATCTGCTACACCGACGCCACTATCGTCAATGGGGCGTAAAACTGATGCAGTCAACCATCCTTCACGCATAGCTATAATTTCATCACCTGTTCCACCAAAACCCATTGAGGCAATTTTGTCTGATTTTCCTATTTGCTTAATAGCTTGTCCAGCACCTAATCCGATCGTAGTAGAGACTCCATAAATAAGGTCGATGTCATCATGTGCCGCAAGCATATTTTGTGCAGCATTGAATGCTTTAATTCGATCAAAATCAGTGTGAGGCCCTATAACAACTTTAATGTTAGGATATTGTCTTACGATACTTAAAAATCCTTCCATTCTGCGGTCACTAGCGACACCTGGGGCTCCCTGGAGTATTGCTATTTTTCCGCTTCCTCCAAGGTGCATGCTTGCCCATGAACCAGATATTTTGCCACCAAGCATGTGAGAGAAAGCAACATAAGTCATAGCGCGGGCCTTTTCATCCTCATGAGGAGTCAAATAATTATAAACCACTGTTGGAATACCAGCTTTTTTTAGTTTTCGAAGTGCTGGAATTGCTGCTTCATATTCAGTTGGTCCTAGAAAAACATAATCAACACCCTTAGCTATAACTGATTCAACCTGAGCAAGTTGGCCAGCATGGTCAACATGCGTTGCAACTGCGAGTGATTGTATTTCATACTTTACTCCAAGTTCATCAAGTCTTCCTTGTATAGCCCAAAAAACTCTTTCCCAAGCATCTGAAATATCAAAGGAAGGAGAAAGATAAGCAATCCTCATCGGGTTTGCAGCATTTACTCCTGTTGTTAACGAAACTAAAAAAATTAATGCCAAAAATAGTTTAACTACTTGTTTTTTAATTATTAAATTGACTTTCAATAATTTAATCATTGTACCTGCCTCATTTTAGGTTAAAAATAACTTTCTCCAGAAACTTCTAGAAAAAATGAAAAAACCTGAGAAACCATTTTCTACAGGATAAAGACACTTTCACATAAATAATTTATGTTGTCAAGTAATTTTTTGAAATATTTAAATAATTGCATTGATATATTTTGTTATTATGAAAGACTATCCTCATTATATTGAATATATTAGAATTAACTGTCTGTTAAACGGAAGACAAATGAACGACCTTGACTTGGTTTTAAATTTGTTGTAAATAATTATTGATTTACTCTAAAGTATTTTGGAAATGATAATGAACAAAACTTACCAAACAAAAAATTTTTAAAAATATTCAATTCTTTTCATATGAAAAATAAAAAAAATTTAAAAAAATTATATGATTCTTCTAAGGATGGATTATCAAGTGAATTATACTCTTTTGAAAAAATTAAAGGGTTTTGCCATGAAAAAAATGATACCAAAGCCTACGGAAGGTTTAATGGTAAAACAGTTATAATTACAGGCGCGAAAGGGGATTTTGGGCAGGTATGTTCTAAGAGAATGGCCGAGGAAGGTGCAAATATAGGTTTTTTGGATATTCTTGACACAGAGTCTATAGCAATTCAATTTAAAAAAGAATATCCTGATCAAATATTTCATTCTTTTCAAGTTGATATTACAAAAGAAGATCAAGCTATTAAAATTTCAAATGAGATTGAAAAAAAATTCAAAAGAATTGACCATTTATTTAACAATGCAGGATATCAAGGAGATTTTACTAATACATTGAATTATTCTGTTAAAGATTTTAAAAAAATTATAGATATTAATGTGACAGGTGCCTTCATTATGCTCAAAACAATATCAAATATAATGAGAAAACAAGAACCTCGTGGTGGATCAATAGTTAATACTGCATCAATGGCTGGAATTGCAGCACCTCCTAATATGATAGCCTATTCTGCAAGTAAAGCAGCTGTAAAGCATATGACAGTTATTGCTGCAAAAGATCTCGCTCCATTTGATATAAGAGTTAACAGTATTTCTCCAGCATACATTGGGCCTGGATTCATGTGGACAAGGCAAGTTGAACTTCAAGCAAAAGCTGGATCTGTATATTTTAGTGAAGATCCTGAGCAAGTAGCTTCTCAAATGGTTAATTCTGTTCCCATGAGACGATATGGATCTATAAATGAAGTAATTGGACCTGTTTTATTTCTTTTATCTGATGACTCTTCTTATCTTACGGGAATAGATATAAAAATTACTGGTGGAGATTAATTCTAAAAAAGAAAATTTTATAATGTCTAATTTTTTTGATCGTTTCTCATTGTCGGGTAAAAAATCTCTTGTAACTGGAGCTTCTAAAGGTATAGGGGAGGTGATTGCAAAGGTCCTTGCTGAAGCAGGTTCAGATCTAGTTATTGTTGGAAGAGACAAAAAGGGTCTAAATAATACACAACAATTTGTTAAAAAGTTAGGGCGAGATTGCTTGATAATCAGTTCAGATCTTTCTCAAAAAGAAGGCCCAGAGAAAGTTGCGAGAAGGGCTTTAGATTATTATGGAACTATTGATGTACTTATTAACAATGCAGGTGTAACTTTATTGGATAGTGTATTGTCTACAAATATTGAAGATTGGGAAAAGGTTCAAGCTACGAATTTGCGTGCTCCATTTATGATTGCAAAAATTTTAGCACCAAAAATGATTGAACAGCGAAGTGGCAAAATAGTGAATATCTCTTCCCTGGCAAGTGAATATGCATTGGAAAATCATATTGCCTATAGTGTTTCAAAAAGTGGTCTTAACATGATGACAAAGGCAATGACTGCGGAATGGACTCGATACAATATTCAAATTAATTCAGTATGTCCAACTGTTGTAATGACTTCAATGGGAGAATTAGCATGGGGTGATCCTGAAAAAAGCGCACCAATGCTGGCTAAAATACCTCTAGGTAGATTTGGCCAACCAAGTGAAATAGCTGATTTGGTATTATTTTTAAGTTCTAATGCTTCAGATTTTATTTGTGGTCAAAGTATCTTTATTGATGGTGGTTTTTCAGTAATGTAAAATTAAGATTTTTGAAAGGTGTACTAAGAGTAAATTAAATCTCCAAAAAATAAAGTATATGCCGTGTTTTCACGGTACCCCTAGTACAAAGAAGAAGAATCGATGATCAATTTTTATATGTAAAGGATATGAATGTCCACAGATCAATTATTTTTGGGGATCGACAGTGGAACCCAAGGCACTAAGGTCATTGTTTTCAGCACCAAACAAAAAAAAGTAATTTCAGGAGGCCTCACACTCCTTCCATATTTCTATGGAGAACGAACTCCATCATTGCCCAATGCCAAAGCGGTGCTTTACGGCATTACAGGAGTAAATTATAATTCAGAGAATCTTTGCCGTGCGGCCATGGAAGGAGCTACTTTAGGATTGCGTTATGGTTTGGATGTACTCCGCCAACGAGGCATTGTGCCTCATGAAATCCGTTTGGTCGGAGGAGGTGCCAAAAGTACGCTTTGGCGTCAAATGGTTGCTGATACCTTCGACTGCACCGTGGTCTGCCCGGAATCATCTGAAGCTGGAGCTATGGGAGCTGCCCTGCAGGCGATGTGGTGTTATCGAAATGAAAAAGAAGGGGCCACTTCTTTTGAAGGAATCACTCAAGAATTAGTTTTCATGGATGAATCTACCCGAACCGATCCTCAAAAAAATTCAGCAGATCAATACAGGGAAATTTATCAACATTATTTGGAACTGAACGAAATCATGACTCCGCTTTTAAATTGATATTAAAAATAATGGTAGTACGAAGAAATATAGGAGAATCCAATATTTACCATAACTTGGTTTAGACTACAATTTGGTAGATGGCTCTGCTTATACCTAAATTTATTCTTCTGTTAAAGTAATTGAATCCTCAAGTTCTGGTAGTTCCTGCATCTCAATCAGTCCGGTGTACAGGACCTCATCAGTAACCTGACTTACGCTCATGCCGGTACGCTTTGACATGGCCACAAGGGTGCGCTTTAAGTCTGGGTGAATTGTGGCCGA
>ENA-ORDI01001032-ORDI01001032.1-marine-metagenome-genome-assembly--contig:-NODE-1032-length-16291-cov-2.126742_pt1 | contig 16291 bp, 9 predicted proteins | sample MGYA00248628_ERZ508525 | MGnify/ENA primary metagenome ERZ508525 (study PRJEB26195, sample SAMN05422138) | marine metagenome | isolation source: East of Porto Seguro, South Atlantic Ocean | place... | reverse complement strand
GCGGCAACGGCCCAGTCGGTGTCCTTGTCGGCGTGGCAACGGTTGCAGGCATTGGGGATGCCGTGTTCCATCGTGAGCAGCGGGTCGGGGATGGTGAACCCGTGGTCGCGCCGGGGGTCGCGCTGCATGTAGGTGGTCTGCGGCATGTGGCAGTTCACGCACTGGCCGCCCTCGCCGTTCAGCTTGTGATGCGTATGGGTGGGTGGATCAATTTTCGGGCTGTTGGGGTACGTGCCGGTGTGGCAGCGCATGCAGAGCGCATTTCCCGGTTGCAGTATCTTGGCGGAATGCGGCTCGTGGCAGTCCATGCAGCGCACGCCGGCGTGGTGCATTTTGCTGCCGAGAAAAGAGGTGAGGACGTAGTTCTCCTCCCGGACCTGGCCGTCCGCATGGTAAATTTCCGACGCGTCGGGAATGACATGCGAGAAGTGGTCGAGATACCGGTCGCCTGGTTGGAAGTCCCCCGTCAACTCCGTGCGGCGCGAGTGGCATTTGCCGCAGGCCGCGAGCCATTGTGTGCTGTCGAACTTGCGCAGCGTCGGGTCGCTGTCGGTAGTCCCGGCGAACTCCTTTCGCCAGTCAACGTGCGCCTTCATCGGCCCGTGACAGGCCTCGCAGCCGACGCTCATCTCGGCCATCGCCGTGCGGTACGAATCGGTCGCCTCGTCGTAATTCTTTCGCAGGCGCGTGTTGTGGCATGAGGCGCACTGCGTGTTCCAGTTCATGCCGCGCCCGGTCCAGTGCCCCCACTCACCGGCTTGACGATCTTCATCGCCAAACACGTTGAACCACTCGTTTTTGTGGGGGTCATGCGCGAGATCCACCGCTTGCAAAAGCCCCCGGGGGAACTTGACCAGATATTGCCGGAGCGGGGTTTCGCCGATGACACGCTCCACCTCGAAGGATTCCTTCCTGCCGGACAACCCCAAGGTGGCGATCAGAAAACGATCCCCCTCTGAAGTGATGTCGGAGGTCAGTGACGGATGCTTGAATTCGCGCGAAGGGTCAAATGCCCCGCGATCCATCTTCGGGTCGGGGAGTCGCTCGGCCAACTGGTGATCCGACCCCTGCCAGAGATCGAACGCCTTCTCGTGACACTCGCGGCAACTCTTGGAGCCGGCATATTGGGAAAACGCTTTTGCCTGTTCCTCGGGTTGCCAGTGTCGTGTTGGCTTTTCGGTTGCTGGAGGGTCGGTTTTTGTGCTGCCGGAATCACTATTGATAATGACAGCAATCGCAGCCCCCACGGCAACGGCCAGCCCAAGCGTTTTCAACTTCCACCGGGGCCGCGAAACGGCGGTTGCGGTGGCCGATATCCTGGGTTTTTTCGGGCTGTGTTTCTTGGGAGCCATCCGCGGGGAGTGTAAAGGCCGGGAATATGGGGATCAATCACTATGGCATGCGTCAGTCGCGTCAATTAACCGATACCAAGGCTGGCTGTGCAAGTTTGCGATCATTGGTACCGGCGATTTCTATACATTTGATTCCAACGCACTCTTCAACTCACTGGATAGCCTCAAACCGGGCGAAGGGTGTTGGGTGAAGATGAACGAAGTCGATACTTTGACGGTCACCAGCGTCGCGGCGGGCGACGGCCAAAACGGGGGGCGCAGCTTGGCCAAGACAGGTGGCAAAACAAAGCTTGAAGAGATGAAACAACATCTTGTGACTTACCCGTCCGTCCCGGCAATCTGCATCACGGAAATACGGGCGAACGGCAAACAGGCTACAGTCGGAAGCCTGCTCGCGGCCTACGTTGGCGATGAATTGCGCGGTGTGCAGGCGGTGCGTTATCAGGATGGGAAAATGATTGTCCCGGTCGTAATCCAATCCTGCCAACCGCGGAGATGCGGTTCAGATTGTGGCATGCCGGCCTGGCCAAGTGGTTCGATATTACCGAGAAGGTGCGGGTTGACTCCCGCGATTCACTGGGCATGGGCGATGAGGATCTGGTGGTGCTGAATGTTACTGCACCATGGCCGGGCACTCCGAGGTTGATGCTGAGGCAAAAGCCATTGCGCCTTGGCCGTGCGCCATGAGCTGGCCAAGCGACACATTGTGGAGCAATCCATGGAGTTGAAGAACTGGGAAAAGCGGTGGGAGTTGACCGGTACCGGCCAATGGCACGAGATAAAAATCCCGGCGACAAATGGCCGAAAATACTTCCGCGTCCGGGCCTTGGAATAAGTGGCGGCAAGGGAGTCTTGTATTTGGTGATTAAATGTTGAGTTCGTAGATTGCGCCGTCGACCTTGACCTTGCGGCGGTTGGGCTTGCTTGGCCAGGCAGGTGGCTTCATTTGGCCCTGCCATTGTTTAAGCTTGGCCTGCAAGGTTTTCAGAATCTCCGGCTTGGCCAAGGCCAGATTTTTTGTTTCGCCAATGTCGTTCTCGAGATCAAAAAGCCACACGTGATCGTGGGCCTGAACCATCTTCCATTGGCCAAGCCGAACGGCCGTGTTTGGGCCGTTGCTCCAGAAGAGCGCCTCGTGCGGTGCGGTTTTGATCTCGCCGTTGAGGTGGGGGAATAGGTTGACACCGTCGAGTTTCAGTCCGGGGGGCAGGACGACGCCGGCGGCCGCGCACAGGGTGGGGTAGATGTCGAGTGAACTGACCGGCTGGCGATAGATCGACCCGGCCTCAAGCACTCCCGGCCAGCTCATGATCATGGGAACACGGATACCGCCCTCGAACAGGAACAACTTGCCCAGGCGCAATGGCGCGTTGCTTTGGACGCGCGTGTAAACCGGGCCGCCGTTGTCGTTCATGAAAATCACCAGCGTGTTCTTTTCCGTCTGCGTTTCCTTCAACGCGGCAACGATGGCGCCGACCGCATCGTCCAAAGCGCTGACCATGGCGTTGTATGTTTTTTGCTGCGGATTCTTCACATCCAGAAAGCGGTCGAGATATTTCTTCGATGCCTCAATCGGGGTGTGCACCGCGTTGAAGGGCACGTAGGCGAAGAACGGCTTGTCCTTGTTTTTGTGGATGAATCGCACCGTCTCGCGGGCAAATGCGTCGGTCAGATACTCCGGTTCCTTCAAATGCGTCTTGTTGCGCATGACGGTGGAGTAAACCCGCTCCTCCTTCTTCACCGGGAAGTAGCCGTGCGCCCCGGCGAGAAACCCAAAAAACTCGTCGAAGCCTCGCGTGTTCGGATGAAAATGACTCCGCGTGCCGAGGTGCCATTTGCCGAACATTCCCGTGGCATAACCGGTGTGCTGCAGGACCTCGGGGAAGGTGATCACCGCGGGATCCAGTCCGCGGCTTTCGCGGTGGGTGATCGCCGCTCCCGCGGTGTTGAACTCAAAACCGAACCGCTGCTGATAACGTCCAGACAGCAGTCCCGCGCGCGACGGGCTGCAGGTGCCAGCAGTGACGTAAGCATCGGTGAACCGCACACCGCGCTTGGCCAAGGCGTCAATATGAGGCGTGGGGATCGAGTTAGAGCCATACACGCCGGTGTCGGCATAGCCCAGGTCATCGGCCAGAATCAGAACAACATTGGGCGGCCCCTTGATTTTCCCGAGCAACCTGCCCTTGACCTCCATCTCCTTTTTGGAGGGCGTAATGTATAGTTTAGCCCCTTCCTGCGCTTGGCCCAGCGAAACAAATCCAAGCACGAACAGAAGAGAACAACCAACGAACAGGGCACGATAACGAAAAGTCATGTCGAAATATTAATAGGCCTTCCTGAATTTATCACTTGGTTTGAAGCAGAATTACTTCCGGCGGGGAGATTTAACAGCACGGCTGCGATTGTTGTGACTAATTAAGTAGCAATTACGAGCAGTAATAGAGGGAGGGTATGTTGATAGAAAAATCCAAGTCAGGCGAGCCAATCCTTGATCACATTGCCGGCGACGTCGGTCAGCCGGAAGTCGCGTCCTTGAAAGCGGTAGGTGAGTTGTTCGTGATCCAGACCAAAACAGTGAAGCATGGTGGCGTGCAGATCATTGGGATGAACCGGTTTTTCAACCACATTCCAGCCGATTTCATCGGTTTTGCCGTAGATATGCCCGCCTTTAAAACCGCCCCCCGCCATGAGCATTGAGAAACAGAAAGGGTGGTGATCCCGTCCGGTGGCATTCTTGTTGCCTCCGCGGTTTTCACCCAGCGGCGTGCGGCCGAATTCCGAGGACCATTGCACCATGGTGCTGTCGAGCAGGCCGCGCTGTTTCAAGTCGCGGATGAGTGCGGCGATGGGTTGGTCAACAACGCTGGCATTGTATTTGAGTTCGTTGTCCAGTTGACTGTGATGATCCCAGGAGGCGTAGATGATGTTGATGAACCGGACGCCACGCTCAACCATGCGTCGGGCGAGCAGGCAGTTGCGTGCGAAATCTTGATGGGTGTTGCCGAATTTGCCGCGACCGCCACCGCCGGGATCTTTTCGATCCACGCCGTAGTTTTTCAGTGTGGAGGCATTTTCCTTGGACAGATCAATGAGTTCGGGCGCCGCTGTTTGCATGCGGCTTGCCAGTTCATAGCTGGCAATACGGCTGGCGATTTCCGGGTCTTTTATCTTTTCGAAACGTCCTTTGTTTACAGTGTGCAGAGTTTCCAAGCCTGCATGTTGAAGTTCGGGCGGTAGTCCCTTGGGATTGGACAGATTTAGTACCGGTTCACCCTTGCTCCGAAAAAGCACCCCCGCATAGGTGCTGGGCAAAAAGCCGCTTTGCCAGAGCGTGGCTCCTCCGCTGGAACCGCGACCGGCGGTGAGAACCACATACCCTGGCAGGTTATTTGAACCGTTGCCCAGACCGTAATTAATCCATGAACCAACTGTGGGCATTCCAAATCTTGAGACACCGGACTGCATGAGCAGTTGCCCTGGATGATGGTTGAATTCATCGGTGTGCATGGAGCGGACCATCAACAAGTCGTCGGCTACTGTTCCGAGGTGCGGAAGGTAATCGCTGAATTCCATGCCGCATTGGCCGTGAGGCTTGAAGACCCGCTTGGTGCCCATCAACTTGACGGTGTCAGGTTTGATGAAGGCAAACCTGGCCTTGTCCAAAACTTCCTTGGGCAGGGCTTGGCCATCTCGTTTATTGAGTTCTGGCTTGGGGTCAAACAGATCCAGATGTGATGGCGCGCCGGCCATGAAAATGTTGATGCATGCCTTGGCTTGAGGCTCAAAATGCGGTTTGCGTGGCGCCAGCGGGTTGGCGAACTCATTGGCCAGCAAGCCGTCTTCGGCGAGTAGTGATGCTAGCGCCACACCGCCCAGACCGCTGGCGCTGGTGGCCAGAAAATTGCGGCGAGTCTGTTCAAGTTGCGATTGTATCGGATGCATAATTATTCGCGGGTGATGAATTCGTCGAGGTTCAAGAAAATGCGGGTGAGTGTGGCCCATGAACTCGCTTCTGCGTCACCATTGAAGGCCTTGGCTTCGGTTTCGTTTTCTCCATAGTACAATTTCGCCTTCTTCAGAAGGGCTAAGAATGCGGCAACTTCCTTTGTTGAAGGATTCCGTGCGGTACAGAGTTGGAATCCCATGGCGATGCGTTCAGTATCACTGTTTCGTTCCTTTATAAGACGCTTGGCCATCGCCTTGGCCGCATCGGTGAACACGGAATTATTCAGTGTGGCTAGCGCGGCGATGGGGGTGTTGGAAATATTTCGTTTCACGCAGGTGACATTGCTGTCGGGGCAATCAAATGTAATGAGATTCGGGTGCGGTGATGTGCGTTTGAAAAAGGTGTACATACCGCGACGATACCGGTCCTCACCTCGACTGACTGCCCATTTGAAATTATTGGCATAACTCAGTTCAGCCACTCCTGATGGCAATGGCGGATAGACGCTTGCGCCCCCGATTTTGAGGGAGAGTTGACCGCTGGCGCCAAGGGTTAGGTCGCGTACGATCTCGGCTTCCACACGGAACCGATTTTGGCGGTGGAGTAAATGATTGTTGGGGTCTGTGCGCGCCAGTTCCGGGCGGTGGATTGAGGCCTGCTGATACGTTGCGCTTTGGGTGATGAGCCGGATCATCTCTTTGCGACTCCATTTGCGACGGACAAACTCACCGGCTAACCAATCGAGCAAAGCTGGATGGGTGGGGGCATCGCCACGCACACCGAAATCGTTGATGCTGCGTACCAGGCCTTCGCCGAACAGATTGGCCCAAATTTGATTTACGATGACACGCGGCACAATCGGATTCTGGCCGTTCACCAGCCACCGGGCGAGATCGAGACGGTCTCCTTCGCCTCGGTTACTGATCTTTGGCAAGGTGGCAATGGTGTCTGCAAAGACCTTTTCACGGGGTTGTTTAAATTCACCGCGATGTAAAATATGGGTTGTCCTTGGGTTGTTTTTTCGTTGGGAAATGACCCGGACACTCATTACCGGTGGTTTTGGGGCGTTGCTGTTGAGCTTTTTTAAATTGGCCTTCAACTGGATGGCTTCCGAATCCCTCGTTTGGACGAAGGCGAGGAGGGATTCGGTTTCTTGTGTGGTTCGTTTGCCAGAATTATTTTTAAGCAGTTTCACAATGCTCTCTGGAATGCCGTCGGTGGGGTTTTGCCCCGTTCGGCCGGTAATGCGAAAGCGTCCGATGGTGTGTTGTGACCCGTATTCCTGATCGAGCACGATGTGCAGGTAGATACCTGTATCGATTTCCAGCGGTTCGGCTAGGGTGATATCGAGGCTGTTTGGCTTTCCGTATTCATTGGCTATGGCCCAGCCTGTGCCGTTCTTGCCGGCTCCGCCTTTTCCGTCGATGGCGTTTTTTGCAGGCCAGTCCTTCTGGGAATATGTGGCGGTTGCATTACCAAGTTTTAACAGTTGCGGGGTCTTGCTAATGAAGTCCGCATTGGCGTTGGCGTATATACGTACCTCATTAAGTACAAAGTTGCCATGAGGCGTGCGTCCGGGGCCTTTCGCGGCAAGGGATTCATCAGGCAGGACTTCAATCCGGATGCCGGTGATTCGTTTCAGGCCGGTTTTGTAGTTCACCTCATACTCGGCTATTGCAGGATTTTCGCCACTGACGAGCAGGGAGCCGTCATCTTTTTCGGTGAACTTGACCTTATCGCTAACGTCTGCGCGGGCCGATATAAGTTCCATTGAGTGAAACTTTACAGGATCGCTTTTTAGGTTGGCAATTTCATCGCACAACAATTTCTCCAGCATTGGCAGCTGCTTCTTTAAAGTAGCATTTCTTTTTTTAATTTTGGCCATTAGGTCTTTCACCTTGGATTCGTGCGACTTATTGGTTTTCGCGAAGTCGGCGAGTGCCTGTTGGGAGCGCGGAATGTTGGTGCTGGATTCGTCGCCGTTGTTGAAGTAGGCGAACAGTTGATAATATTCCTTCTGTGTGAACTGATCGTATTTGTGATTGTGGCAGCGCGCGCAGCCGACAGTCAGGCCGAGCCAGACGGAGCCCAAGGTCTCCTCGCGATCCATCACCGCGGCGACGCGCCATTGCTCTTGGTCGGTACCACCCTCGGTGTTGGTTAGGGTTTGGCGGTTGAACGCGGTGGCGAGCTTTTGCAAGTCAGTGGCATTTGGCAGGAGATCGCCGGCAAGTTGTTCGATGGTGAACTGGTCGAACGGTAGATCGGCGTTGAGAGAGTTGATGACCCAATCGCGGTAACGCCAAGCGTTCATGCGCGGATTATCCTTCTCGTAGCCGTCGCTGTCTGCATAGCGCGCCTTGTCGAGCCAGTGACGTCCCCAGCGTTCGCCAAAGTGCTGGGAGGCAAGCAGTCGACCAACGAGTTTGTTGTAGGCTTCGGACGATTTGTCGTTCACAAAAGCCTCCACTTCCCCGGGCGTGGGTGGCAGGCCGATGAGATCGTAGCTGAGTCGTTTGATGAGAGTGTTGCGATCGGCGTGCAGTGATGGCTGCAGTTTGGTTGCTTCAAGCTTGGCGAGCACGAAGCGGTCAATTTCATTCCGAATCCAAGCGCCAGTTTTCACCTCTGGCGGAGCGACTTGGCTCAAGGGCAGATAGGCCCAGTGCTGGCTCCAGCGTCCACCCTCGGTGATCCATTGACGAATCAGTGCGATTTGAGCGGGCTTCAATCGCTTGCCGTGATCAGGCGGAGGCATGAGATCATCAGCATCATCCGTGGTCACACGATAGATGAGTTCGCTACCATCCGGATTGCCGGGGACTACCGCGCGTTTGCCGGATTTCAATTCATCCCGGGCACTCTTTTTATCCGTCAAATTCAGCCCGGCCTTTTGCTTATCCGGCCCATGGCAAGTGGTGCAATTCTCAGAAAAAAGGGGTTGAATATCGCGGGCAAAATCGATCTCTGCCGCACCAATATGCAAGGTCAGCAAAATGCTGAGGGATAAAATGTGTTTCTTCGTGAAACAATGAATCATCGTAGAACCTGCTTTCCGGCGAAAAGCATAGACTTCTCATTCAGAACTGGTCAAATAAAAGCTACTTAAAAGGAAAAAAACATTCCGATTTTTGTATCTGACTTGTACATAAAGGAAAGACACCGTTAGATGCGGTCGAAATGGAAAAGGAAATCGATTTATCCGAAATTAAAGCGGCAAAAGAAGGAAACCGCCGACCTCCCCCGCAAACACGGCGGCAAGACGGGTGAAGAATTGAAATGAATCAGTCCGCCTTGCGGGGAGCGATTCGTATCGCTACGCCTCCCTGTTTTCTCATAGAAACTTTGAGGACTGTCTTTGAACTGACGTGCCTGCGCTCGATGCCTACTTTCGTGCTCGTCGGCACTGACGTGTCATCGCGATAGATATATGCCACGAAGTGCTGGCCTTCTGGAAGGAAGTCGAGGGCGACGTCGAGCGTACGTGGCTCAACCGCATTGAGGCAACCGATGAACCAGTCTCGGCTCTTTCTCCTCGCAACCACTCCATATGCTCCAATCTTGGAATGCAGGACCTTCGTTTCGTCCCAAGTGGTCGGCAAGTGTTTCCAAAACTCCAGCTCCGGCTCGTCTTTAGCCATGGCGGGGCGGTCATACCAAAAGAGGAACTGGATCGGACTGAAGAAGCAGACGGACTTGGCAAGCTGACTTGCGTGAGAGGAGGTTTGGTCGACATAGCCGTTGTAGTAGCAGAACGTGTGATCCGCCGGTGCGACGATCATACGCGTGAAAAGATTTGCGAGAACCTGCTCGTGCGGCGGACGGGTTTCGTCTCCGCCGATGCCCTCTGATGTCATGAAATTTGGGTAAGTGCGCTGCCAGCCAGTCATGCGGTATTCGTCGTGGACATCGACCAGGATTTGGTACTTTGCGGTCTTGCGAATGGCGTCGTGCAACCACGCGGTCCACTTCTGGGAACCGTGCTGGACAAAACCGTACTTGATTCCCGCAATGCCCCACGATTGGTAAAGGGGAAGAAGCTCGTCAAGCTGCCGTTCGAGGTGTCTTCGGTTTACGTAAACGAAGACACCGATGCCACGTTCTTTTGCGTAGCCGATGACCTCCTTTAAATCTAGGTTACTCCGGGAGACCGAGCGTGCGTCGGATGACACCTCCCCCTGAGGGCCATACCATCCCGCATCATACTCGATGTACTGCAGGCCGTACTTGACCGCAAAATCGACGCAAGCCTTCCCGCCTTCGGTGGTAAGCGAGACTTCGCGAATCACCTTGCCCGGACGAATCCAGCTGGTGTCCTCAAGCTGCGAGGGCTCGTTTAGGTTGAGGATGAGATAGTTGTTTTCAAGCAATTCACCGGCAGTGTCACCAGCCATTATAACTCGCCAGGGAGTCGTCATCGGGAGCTTCGACACCACGGGGCCGTGGAGCCGCGACACAAGGGTTTTCTGCTCCGTTTCCGACCGCCTGACTCGCATTCGAGCGTAATCCACGAGAGCTGCCTCGGCGATCGCGATGACCTTGCCATCCGCCGTTTCCAAAACGCAGGGGCGCTCGAGACTGTGCCGGGTCTGGCTCAGCTTGACCTTCAAGTATTTGCCCTGGGCAGAGGTAACGGCCCACAGATCGTGATCGGCGTTGAAGCGAAACTCCGTTAGTTCGGAGGAGATGTTGACTTTTTCATCGTCGGGACCTGACTCGATGATGTAACGAAAGGCGACACCCTCGTCGTAAGCACGCGCCTCAATTTTCATCTCGGCGGGTGGATTTTGGCGACGATAGAGGACGGTAACACTTCGGTATCGATCGGGAATCGATGCGCGCTCTCCCCAGACGGGTTTCCAGGTCGAATCCGATTCGCTCCGCGAGATGGCCGTTATGGATTCAAAGCCGCTCGACCAATTGATCTCACCTCCAAGCAGAAAACCGAGCCCGCTCGGAGCGATGATCTCGCGACCCTTCCATCGAACGCTGTATGTGGGACGATCGGCATCTCCTGTGGAAAAATTGATTGAGAATTGTTCGCCGGGAGAGTCTAGCGTAATCGACTCGGCTTGCACAGGCAGGGGCAAGAGAACGATGACAAGCAGCAACAATGTAACAGGGCGATAAAAAAACAATTTCATAAAAGTTGCTGGGATGTGAGGGAGACTCAGACGCGCATGCATGATCTCGCTATCTTACGAAGCTCAAAAGCCCGCATCTCCTTCAAAACACATCCTCACCGTAAACACAGCGGCAAGACCGTTTGTGAATTGAACGCTAAAGGCAACTAAAAGAAGTTTCCAAAGGTTAGATTATTCCAAATCCAAGACAGGGTTTTCTCCTAACAATTTTGAAATAGTTGGTTCCAAGGCTTCGGCCCAAGCGGCGTAGCCTTTTTCGTTCGGGTGTGTGCCATCGGGGATGAGGTTTTGACGGAGTCTACGATCGTTTAGGAAGGATTCATTGATGTTAAGGTGGTGCACCATCCTGTCATCGCCGATGTCTGAGATGAGTTCATTGACTGTCATGTTAATCCGCCTTGCTCCATCATCGTCTCCTCCGCCACGTGGGAAGATTGCCAGGACAAGAACCTTGGTTTGCGGCAGTTTTGTCCTGAGTTGTTTGACGATTAACCGGATATCGCGGGCGGTGACTTCGGGCGGGCTGCTCATGTGGTTGTTGGTGCCGATCATCAGCACCGCCAGTTTGGGTGAGATGCCGTCGATGTTGCCGTTTTCGAGACGCCATAAAACGTGTTCGGTACGGTCGCCGCTAATCGCTAAATTTACGGCGTCGCGATTCGCGTAATACTGATCCCAGACTTTTTTGCCGGCTTTATCCCACCAGTGGGTGATCGAGTCGCCGATCATGAGAAGGTCGACATTTCCTTTCTTGACTCGTTTGTTGATAGAGTTATGCCGCTCCAGCCAAGCGGACTTGTGCCAGCGTGGCTCCGGACGGGCGGTGATGATTCTGTCGCCGTCGGTCATCCGCCAAGTGGGAATGCTGACGTTGTCGTAAGTGACAGTGGTGGTGACTTTTTCGAGTTGAGAACAGGCCGGCAGGCCGATATAAAATTTTCGACTCATAGGGATTTCAACGGAACCGAGTTCCTGCCAATGAAATCCGTCGGGCGACATGTACCCCGTGAACCGGTCCCGGAAACGGATGAGCCGAACCCAGTAAGGGGTGCTGAGTCGGTTCTTTTTGATGATGTGTTTTTCGCTCAACCGCCTCTCGCCATGGGTGGTTGTTTCGCCTCCGGTTTCCGTTCGAGTGACCAAGGCTCCGCTCCAATGTGGCAATAGCAAAACAGAGGCATGGCGTGAATCGGCGTCGAGGCTTTCGCGCATCATCACTCCGGGCTTGGTCCATTGCGAACTCATGGGGCGAATGATCCGCGCGGTGATGGTTCCTTCGCCGGTGAAGGGAGCGAAAGCGAAATGAAGTTTGTCACTTTGCCCATTAATATCTTTACCTTCGCCTTCGAGCGTGAAGTTTTTACCGTTGAATTTCGTGAACCCGGAAATTCCAACATTGCCGATGTCCAGACTCAGCCAAGGGCCCGGCAATGACGCGCTGGCTGGGAGTTCGGCGGAAGCAGCGCTGGTGCCTGTTTTATTCGCCGCTTTGACAACGTAGAAATAGAGGCCGCCACGCTGTAAGTCTGTGTCGTGAAATTCAGGTGTAGAGACTTTTTCGGCGATTGCTTGGTACGGTCCACCGGACTTGATGGCACGGTGAATCGAATAATTTTCCGCATCGGTACAACTTACCGGGTCGACCGACTTTACCCACGTAAGGTTGATTCCCTGATCGGTTGTCCGCGCAACGAGCCCCGCTGGGGTGCCGGGAGCTTGGTTTGCTTTGCTTTGGGTCAACTGCGGCCGCCAATGCACGAGCGTGCCCAGCCCGACATGATCGCGACTGTGGTTTTCCGGCCGCTTCATTTCAGCCACCTTCGCTGAATAGGGTGCCGGAACGCCTCGGCGATTTGCATAATGATGGTAGGACCGTTCGAAGATGGGCCAAAAGCCACCGCGACTGACTGTGGAGATTTTGCCATATTTGTTGTGGCGACCTCCGAATCCATATTTGCCGGTGCGATCAAGGTAATGCTGATATGGCACCTCTTCGCCGAGGCCGTATTTTGCGGTATACTCGAAGCCTTTCAGAATGTGATTGCCGCCCCAGCCGTAAAGATCAACACCTTGGTTCCAAGCGACTTCGGCGGCGCCCCCAAGCAGGCCAAGGCCAAGTTGAGCGTAGTGTTGGGCGCGAGTTGTCTCCTGACATTGGCCGGTTGGGTAGACGATCATGTGCGGGATGCTGCCGTTACCGGCTCCGTTCACGGCGTACCGCACGGTCTTCTCAAATAGTTCGCGATCATTGCAAAACACTGCAATCGCCATGTTGGTTTGTAGTGCCGCCGTTCCCCAATTTCCGTTTGCGAAATAAGCGTAGTGCTCGATCGTCGGATGCCATGCTTTCACAAACGATTTCTCGCAGCGCTTGGCCTCGCTCTCCGTCCAACCGGAGTCGGTGTAACGCAGAATCTCGGCCGCATTGGCAAACTTGAAACCCTGCAATCCGGACGCGAGCACACCGTCGATACCACTCACTTTTTTCAAGGTGCGAGCCCAAGCGTTCACAATTTCGATCGCCTTATCGGCATGGGCTTGTTTGCCGGTAATTGCCCATATGAGCGAGTTTTGATAAGCCGCCTTGGCATCACTTTGAGCGATGCCGGTATTGATGTTCGGCGCGCGCCCCCATTCCTCAACCGGCCCCCGCATTTTGTAGTCCGCCTTGGCATTGGAACTTTGCTCCAAAATCTTGAACCCCTCATAAATCGGCCCCCGCTTCTTAGCAACCGCCTCCTTCATCCGGGCAATATCCTCCCTGCTATGGAGCAACCCGGGATGGATGAACCCATCCGCAGCATAACCCATTAATGATGTGATCAAAAATATGGTTACAACACTTATAGTGAAAAAACAGTTCACTCTGAAATCACTCTGAAAAAATCGTCTTTTTAACATTTCAACGGTGTAACGGCTTTATTTTAAATAAACAATAAAAAGTGCAAGTACAGATAATTCACAAAGCGTAAAAACTTCATTCTCTCCTCCAGAAAAGATTAACTTGCCCAAATCAATTCTCACGTGGGAAACTTGTTCAGCGCGTCTGAAAAACAAGAACCTCTTGGCATTTCAAATGAAATTTTCGAACTCAACACATATCCTTCTTAAATCGATTCTCTTTTGTCCGTTAATTGTTATTCATCCGGCAAATGCCGAGCAAAAAAACGACTCTGAATTTCAAAGAATACAAAAACAAGCTCGGAAGGAAGTCTTTACTGATGAATGCGTTGGTGATTGGAGGAAGCTATGGTTTTTGGATGGAGTTAAGGCGAAGGTCTCAAATAGTGATGAGGCAATGACGATTGATACGACCAATGGCTACGCGGTGCTTTGGACGAAGCAGTCGTTCGAGGGCGATCTTCGGATTGAGTACGACTTCAGGCGGGTCGATCAATACAACAAGGGAGTAAACATCATTTACATTCAGGCAATTGGTGACGGGCAAAACGGCTGCGTTGAGGATATCTCGAAGTGGTCGAACAAGCGGAACTTGGCGGCGATGAGCGACTACTTCATGAACATGCACACGTACCACATCAGTTACGCCGCCTATCCGAAGGATTACATTCGTGGCCGCCGTTATCTACCGAGCGAAAACAAACGACTCAAAGGCACCGAACTGACCGGTTCGTTTTTCAACACTGGATTATTCGGGGATCAGCAGTGGATGCATATCACGATCATCAAACAGGCGAAGGATCTGTGGATGGAGATTAGGCATCCCAAAAAAACGCAGCTTTTCCACCTTAAAAACGAGGACAAACCGACCATTCAAAAGGGCCGCGTCGGCCTGCGGTTGATGCCCGGTCGCTTGTCGCAGTTCAAAAACTTCAAAGTCTCGACCGCGAAGTAGGGTTACTTTACCGGCCAATCTTCCGACTCTGTTCGAGCCGTTTTTAGGTACCGCTCAAAAATAGAAACAATCTTTGGATTCAAGTTGGCGACGTCCTTCTTTTCGCCGATGTCCTTGGCCAAATTGTATAGCTCCAGATCGGCCCCTTTTTTCGGGCGCACCACTTTCCAATTTCTCCAACGGGCAGCCTGTTGAAAACCGCGCTCAAAAAATTCCCAATACAAAAAACGATCGTTGATTTGGTGCGCTTGGCCAAGCAACACGGGCAAAACACTAATGCCATCCAACCCTTTTGGCGGCTTGGCGCCGGCAAGGGCGGCAGCAGTCGGAAGAAAATCAGCAAACGACCAAATGGCATCGCTGGTTGTGTTCGCCGGAATGCTGCCTGGCCAACGGGCGATCATTGGCGTTCGTAATCCACCTTCATACATGGCTCGCTTCGCTCCGCGAAGAGGGCCGCTGCTATCAAAAAGACCGTCGTAACGATCTGCAGCACCGTTGTCGCTGCAGAAAAACACGATCGTTTTTTTGTCGACCTCCAACTCTTTAATAAGCGCCATTATTTTGCCAATGTGATCATCCATCCGGGTGATCATTGCCGCGTAGACCTTGGCCTGCTCCGGCCACTCTTTATTTTCGTACGGGCCGAGATCCGGGATTTCAAATCGAGCATGCGGCACCGTGTAAGGCAGGTAGAGGAAGAAAGGTTTGCCCTGGTTTTTGCGGATGAAGCTGAGCGCAAAGCCGGTGAATAAATCGTGCGTGTATTGCTGTTGTTTGCCGTCCGCGTTGCCGGGTAAATCAAAGCGACCTTCGTTCAGCCAAATGAATGTCGGATAGAACGAGTGCGCCCGGCGTTGATTCAAGTAGCCGAACCACTCGTCGAACCCCTGCCGGTTTGGAGTGCCCTCCGTTACCGGTTCGCCCAACCCCCATTTGCCTGTAATGCCGGTCGAGTACCCCACTCCCTTCAACACCTCGGCAACCGTGACATCTTCCGCGCGTAGCGGGACTCTCCCTTTCCCGCCTCCCAGGCCTTTCACTCCGCCCTTGCCGAAGTTCCCGCGCACGCGAGTGTGCCCGGTGTGAAGCCCGGTCATCAACACACTCCGCGACGGCGCACAAACCGTGGAACCGGCGTAGCATTGGGTGAAACGCATACCCTCGGCTGCGAGTCGGTCGATGTTTGGCGTTTGGATATGTTTTCCGCCAAAGCATCCGGCATCGCCGTAACCCATGTCATCGGCCATGATTATTACAATATTTGGCCTGTCCAGACAGAGGCCGTCGTTGGAGTAACTCGAAACTAACAACGCAATAAACAGGATTTTTAAGATTCTTGCTATCGACATTATCAACCAGGGAATGGCGGGAGATGACACACGGGGTTCCATACAATAGTGCATACCAAATTTCGAGATTATTCCATGCCACTTTCTGCATGCCTGTTAATATTCTCCTCGCAAATCAACGCTCTAAAAGCTACAAAGGGCAGATGACCTGCCGGTTGATTAATCGCCAACGAAACACCTCCTGCTCACAACAATCGCAGCCGTGCTGTTGGTGGGGTGTGGGCCATCGGCATCTGACATCTCAATTTGGAAAGCTGCCGCTGATGGGAACATCGAAGCGGTTAAACAGCACTTGGCTGCTGGCACGGATGTGAATGAAGCGAATGTAAATGGTCGAGGGACTCCTTTACATTTTGCGGCTGCTTTTGGCCACAAGGAGGTCGTCGAACTTTTGATTGCAAATGGTGCGGATGTTCATTTTACAAATCCTTTTAATTTAATGGCGTTGGATCAGGCCAGCATGCTTAATTTCACTGAAACCATCGACCTCCTACGCAAACACGGCGGCAAGACGGGTGAAGAATTGAAAGCTGAAGGGAAGTAGGTCGCTAGGATTTTACCCTAAGGGACAATTGTAAGACTTTCTCCTGATGTCAGGCCGTGGTTGGCCTAAATTTGAGTGTCCAAAGTGGTGTCCA
>ENA-ORDI01001031-ORDI01001031.1-marine-metagenome-genome-assembly--contig:-NODE-1031-length-16298-cov-3.720054_pt1 | contig 16298 bp, 16 predicted proteins | sample MGYA00248628_ERZ508525 | MGnify/ENA primary metagenome ERZ508525 (study PRJEB26195, sample SAMN05422138) | marine metagenome | isolation source: East of Porto Seguro, South Atlantic Ocean | place... | reverse complement strand
TATCCCCGTTCAGATGAATCATCAATGAACGATTATGTAATTCTTTCAGTTTAAGTTTTGGCGATAATACCGGTAAGGTGGCATTGCCATTTTCATCCACATACAAGGCAGGTAAATCGCCTTTATGACCTTCAAAACTCCATGGCGCAGCATGCTGTCCTGTATTGGAGGGATCATAATGGCTACCTGCTGCACCACCGAGTACTAATTCACCGTCTTTTTTCTTGGCGTCACAGGAAGCGATCTCATGCACATGGAAGCCATGTATGCCTGTTGGCAGGTTTTTTAAATCTGGTGTAAAAACGGTACCGTAAGGATGACTGCTGATAGTAACGGTGCCGACGCTTTCACCTGTTTTTAAATTGGTCATATCCACCGTAATATCATCTGCAGCAAAAGCCGTTGATGTCAGTAACAATGACGTTAGAAAAGCTGTTTTAAGTTTCATACCATCTCCTTTTGTGGTTGTAACAACTCACTATTCTGGACTGTCATTGTCAGGAGATGTTCCAATAGCATTGAGTCAACATAACATTAGAAGGCAATATCCAACGTGGCTGATAAGGCGTTATTCTGGTGGGAGTCTGCAAACTCCCCTGTGTAACCGACATTCAAAGACGTGCTTCCTGTCAGCTGCCCGGTAACCCCGAGAGCTAACTGTAAGCGATTATTATCCAGCTCCGGACCATCGATAGAAAAGTTTGATCCAGATATATTTTTAAAATTAGCATTCAGTGTTGAAACACTATCCATATGTTCATGCACATAGGCGATACTGGCAAAAGGGGTAAGAATCCGTTTATCCGCCATGTGGATATCGTGGCTTAAACACATACCAATAGAGGTCAACAAGCTCTCGTCGGTTTCTTTATCTACACTCAGGTTGGCTGCACCTGCCCCCTTCTCATTAAAACTATCTCGTGTGCTGTGCAGATAAGAAACACCGGCAAATGGTGTGAAAGCGGTGTCTGCGTTGAGTGCAAAGTCCTTACCCGCCTCAATCGTGACATTGACGTCAAAACTATCGTAATCGGCTTTAGCCGTACTAACCGAAGAGCCCATGGTAACCGTGCGTGAAGCATCCACTTTATGCAAACCAAAGCCAAGGCTAGCATTAACGTAGATCTGATCCTGTTGCCAACTACCGTAAGTGGCCGCTTGGTATGAATCGATAGTGCTGTTACCTGAATAAGGATCAACATAAGTGTGGGCATAACTGCCTGCGACCCCCATCACAAACTCATGCCAATCAGCATCAATACCAAATGCCAAGCCGCTGGTTTGATAGTCAGCACCGCGTGCGTTATGGCTATCATCAATGTCGTTAAAACTGCCAAAGCCCTGTGCCCACCAGCCTCGTTGTTGTGGCAGGCAGGATGCTGAACCAGAATTCATACCACTAACGTTGAACTGATTATTAAAGGCCAGTGAGCCAGATCCACTTTGACTGCCATGATTGAATAATAATTGATTAAACTGTGAAGCTACGGAACGGGTGATCAGTTGGTTGTTGCTGTGCTGAACACCACTCAAACTATCAAAAGCTTGTCTTGCAGCTAAACTGGATAAGGGCGTGATCTGACTTACTAAATCACTTAGCTGGCTAGTGTTGTTATCAATAGCCATTGCCACTGCTCGTTGGTTACGCGTGCTGGCCACATCACTAAAGTTAGCACTATTGCGAGTCAGCTTGAGAAACACATTATTCGCATCATAACTCAAGGTCGGCGTTAAAAAGGCCAGATTCGCATTCACGCTATTAAAGTTGGTGCCGCCCAGCCCGCCTGTGGCAGTAAGAATCGTATAGTCTGTGGCATACGCATAGGTGCCAGGTGCCGCTTTCACAATGACGATACCGCTGGTTAACGTGGCGCTGCCTGTTGCATCGATTTTATCGCTATTCCCTGCTGCATTCACTTCTACATCGTAGTTACCGCCGCCACTAAAATCCACATCTCCCGACACATTGGTGGTGCCGATGGAATTACCGGGAGCAAAGGTACCGCCATTGATAAAGACATCACCCACGGTGCCAGTACCACCCAGCGTTCCGCCGCTATTCACGGTAGTCATGGAATTACTTATTGAGCCGTTGACTGACAGGGTACCTGAGTTGACTGTTGTAGCCCCAGTGTATGTATTGATGCCGATTAAATTAAAAAGACCTGTGCCCTGTTTAGTGAAGCTACCTGTGCCACTGATAGCACCAGCGTAGCTTGATGCATCAGAACGATTAAAAATAAGCGAGCTATTGTTGATAACGTCGCCAGTACCTAAGGTTCCAGTCGTGCCACCATCGCCGATTTGTAGAGTGCCAGCAGAAATAGTTGTGATGCCTGAGTATGAATTATTTCCGGTTAAGATGAAGCTGCCAGCCCCTGACGAATCCCCACGAATGGCGTAGATAAAACAAATAGTTAGAGGCGAAGGGAACATTCATGGCAGTTCCCGATCTGATCTTTCGCCAAAAACACCTAACCATGAATGCTGCCATGAATGTAAAAACAATGCTCGCCGATTTCCTCTCATTTGTCACCCCCAAATGTATGCACAAAGCCCGATTTTTAGCTGTGGGGGCGGCAGTACAAAGCTTGATGCAGAATGGCCAATGCACGGTAACGGCTATCGGCCGTAATTTTGACAGTGAAACGTCAGAAAAACACGGCATCAAACGAGCTGACCGTTTGCTAAGAAATGAAGCGCTTCAAGCAGAGGCGCCGCTTATTTATGCCGCAATGACCCGCTTGCTGCGTCAGGGCCAAAAGCCGCTCATTCTGGTGGACTGGAGCAATGCTGACACCGAAAAACGTCATTTTATCCTGCGTGCCAGCCTGGCGCTGGAAGGTCGCCCACTGACGTTACATCAAGTTGTTGTGCCGATAGACGAGTATACGTGCCCACACGTACACAAGGCGTTTTTACACCGATTAAAGCAGGTACTGCCAGCAGATTTTAAGCCGGTGATTATTACCGATGCTGGTTTTAAAGTGCCGTGGTTTAAGCAAATACGTAAGCTCGGCTGGCACTACATTGCCAGAGTGCGTGGCAACCAGACACTGCAACTGCCTGGACAAAATGACTTTGTCACCGTGGCAAAAGTGTATAAAAAGGCGCGCTCCACGCCGCAGCTATTGGGTGAAGTTCAGCTGACCAAAGCCCGGCAATATCGCACTCAAGCCGTGCTGGTGGGCACCGGTTGGAAGCTGCGAAAATCCGACAAACACAAGCAATATAAAGAGCCGTGGTTGTTGGTCTCATCCTTGCCCAATTGCTTCGGTTACGCGACGAAGATTGCCAAATGCTACGGCAAACGCATGCAAATAGAAGAGAGCTTCCGCGACCAGAAAAGCCAGACCTATGGCTTAGGTAGCGAAGCCCACCGTACTTATAAACGCGAACGATTGGAAGTGCTGTTGCTATTGGCGGCACTGGCAAATTGGTTGCACTACATGATAGGGCTGGCGGCAGAGCTGGCCGGGAAGCACTTGCAGTTCCAGGCTAACAGCATCAAGCACCGGCGCGTGTTGTCGTTTAACTATCTGGGATTACGACTATCTAAGGCCGCCCGGCTAGGTTTGACCGAAGAAGAGATGCAGGCTGCGAGGGAGAAAATCATGGTATGGGCAGCAGAGTCTGACTGGTCAGTCATCAAACTGGAAGAGAGCTGATACTATGGTCAAATTCGAGGGGATCCCTCAGCAAATATTCATAAATGTTTACATGACATCAATTTACTTATTCGAAAATTTGTATTAGCATTGGCCATGTATATTTTTATGAGATTTTTATGTCTAAAGCATTTTCAAGAGTCTTAGTAATAACGCTTATGCTGGTTGCCTTTGTAGGGCAAGCATTTGCGTATTCTGCTATGTCTTGCGAAATGTCATCAGGTTCTCACGAATCACACATGAACATGAACATGGATCATGGTGATATGAATAAAAGCAGTAATGGTCAATCAGAAGATTGTTGTGACGTTGAATGTATTTGTCCTGCAAATGCTTGCTCATCTACGACAGTCCTAAATTCCAGTATTGACTCGACAGATATTCAAATATTCAGTGAATCTGTAGCTGCTCTGCAATCTAAACAACCTCATTCAATTTCCACTTCCCTTTATCGTCCACCAATTTTTGCCTAATACAGGATTAGTGCGTCCAAATTTCGCGCACATGTAATTAATTTTTCTGTTAGTCAATATAGCGTCGTAGCGCTATAGATATTTTCCAGCGATGTCTGGGGGCAAAAATGATCAATAAGTATTTAAAAATAGCAGTAGTAATGCTGCTTTCACCTGCGTTTGCAAACGCCAACGAACATAACCATGCACACAATAACGACGTAACATCTTTGGAGTTAATCGTTTATAAAACCCCTACTTGTGGGTGTTGTAAAAAATGGATAACTCATATTGAAGACAAAGGGATCGTTGCGCATTCCAAAGATTTCCGAAACATCGGCAACATCAAAACTAAGTATGGTATCAAACCTAATTACCGTTCATGCCACACGGCAGTGAGTAGAAATGGATTTGCCTTTGAAGGTCATATACCTGCTAAATTTATTCAGCAGTTCTTATCAGAAGAACATCCCAATGCGATTGGGCTTTCAGTTCCAGCAATGCCAGTTGGCTCTCCCGGTATGGAAGTCGATGACCGCTTTATGCCATACAACGTGTTAATTCTATTTAAAGATGGAACGAGCAAAGTCTATGCAAAAGTTAAGACATACGAGGAGCAATTCTAATGAAATTGAACTCTTCAAACCTTACTTCACTTTCAACTGCATTAATACTCGGCTTATCTGTATTCTCAGCTCAAGCTGAGAAAGTAGTGTCGCTTGAACAAGCTATCACCTTAGCTCAGCAAAATGATCCTTGGCTTCATGGTAGCCGGTTGAAACAAAGTGCAGTTGAAAATAGAAGTATTGCTTCAGGTACTTTGCCTGATCCGAAAGTATCGCTAGGGATAATGAATTTACCAACAGATACTTGGGATTTAGATCAGGAAGGAATGACTCAGCTAAAGGTTGGCGTCTCTCAAATGTTTCCGAGAGGCGACAGTCTAGAGATCAAGAAAGACCAGTTACAAATTGAGTCCACGAAATTTCCACTGTTACGAGAGCGATGATTGGTGGCTTATGGTTGATGTATCTGGAAGGGTTTAACTTCTCTGTGGCTGTTGGCGTGGGCTTTATTGCTCTAGCTGGGGTAGCGGTTGAGATTGGTGTGATAATGTTGGTCTATCTCAATCAGGCACTTGCTGAGCTTAAGGAAAAAGCTGAAGAGCGAGCTGAACCTATCTCTGATGATGCATATCAAGATGCATTATTGCACGGTGCAGGCTTACGAGTTCGTCCAGTAATGATGACAGTTGCAACAATCATTATCGGCTTGATGCCCATTTTATATGGTACAGGAACAGGTTCGGAGATTATGAGTCGTATTGCTGCACCTATGGTAGGCGGAATGACAAGTGCTGTGCTACTCACTCTTATTGTGCTCCCAGTAATTTACTCAATCGTTAAAAAGCCAGAATTAAACGCCTTTAACAAGGAGCTTTCTAAGGCGGAGCTAAAAAGTAATGCTTAGCGAAGTTAAGAAACCATAAATAGCAATTTCAATAAACTAAAATAGAGGTAAATATGAAAAAACTAATTAAATTTTTAACCGTAATCAGTGTCGTTTTTAGTAGTGCGGTATTTGCGCATGTGCATCTTGAAAAAAGTGTGCCTGCTGATAATGCAATGCTAATGAATCCTCCAGAAGAGTTAACTTTGGTGTTCACCAAAGAGGTACGGGTTGTAAAAGTTTCATTGGCCAATAAACAAGGCGAAGAATTTAAATTTGGATTCGAGCCTTCTAAAGTCGCTACTAGCAAATTTACATGGAAACTACCTAAATTAGCTCCTGCAAACTATGCTGTGGATGTAACCTTCTTAGGTAACGATGGTCATAAAATGAAACATAGCTTCGGCTTTATGGTTCACTAAAATAGGCGGTGTGATTGATATGGAAATGTATATCTGGAATACAGTCATTGTACTGTCAAAAATTGTATTTTACGTCGGCTTTGCCTGTATTGCAGGTTATACATTTTTCAGGCAAATATTTGAGAATAATGAATCTCATACTAATGCTGTAATAGCGAATTTAACGTGGACAAGAACTTATATAGTTATGGCTTTGATCGCTAATATTACTTGGTTCTTTGCCAGTACTGGTGCAATGGCAGAAGAGGGAATTCAGGGGGCGATAGACGCTGATATATTGGCTATTATGTGGGACTCCTCTGTCGGCACTGGAGCTTTGCTTCGAGCGCTTGGGCTAGTTACCGCAATAATCGCTTTAGCTTTAAGGTTCAAACTCGCTGTGAACTCGTACTTAAAACAAAGCGCTTTAATGTTGAGTTTATTAATCCTTGCATACTCATTCACGTTACTGGGTCATATTTCTGAGTTAGGCACAATTGAAAAAGGCTTGCTTATTTTGCATGTGCTCGTTATGGCATGGTGGTTTGGGGCGTTATTGCCACTAAAACAGGCTTGCCATCAGCTAAGTTATGCAGAACTTCATTTGCTGATGGAAAGCTTTGGCAAACAAGCAAGTTTTACATTGAGCCTATTGTTGGTAGCAGGCCTCTGGCTCGTGATTCAATTGGTCGGAAGTCTTGATGCACTAATAAGCTCAAGTTACGGACAAACACTGTTGTTTAAATTGGCCCTTGTAGTGTCTATTTTGGCACTTGCTGCTAAACATAAACTAATACTCGTTCCACAACTTAAAAATAGTCAAGGCAGAGAGGCTTTATCTAAATCTATCTCGATAGAAATGGTAGTAGCTTTTGCCATTTTATCTGTAACGGCTGGGCTTACTAGTGTTGTTGGCCCTGCAAATTAAAACCTAAAAGAGAGAATGAAAATGAAAACAATAAATATATTACTCGTTTTATTAATGACGTTTAGTTTCGCAGCAAACGCTCATGGTGATAAGAACAAAGACAAAGGTTTGTTTAAAGGTATAGATACCCCTGCCGCAAAAGTTGTTTTGGCATTTCATCAAGCACTTGAAACTGGCAATCAAAAACAGGCTAGAGCGCAGTTAGCGGATGATGTCACCATTTTCGAGGGAGGCCGCGTTGAAAGGAGCGCTGATGAATATGCTCATCATCATATGTTGTCGGATATGAAGTATTTAGCAGCGATGAAGAGCGACACACTTGAACATCAAGTGACGATACTTGGAAATACCGCTATCTCTGCGTCGCGTAGTCAAACTACAGGTACTCATAAAGGTGTTGAACGCGATTATCAAGGCATGGAAACGATGGTGCTGGAAAAACAAAATGGTGAATGGAAGATTAAGCACATTCATTGGTCACATTAACTTATTGGTTAAATAACGGAGTACAAAATGAGAATTAAAAGTCCATTACCTGACGAATCCCCACGAATGGCGTAGATAAAACAAATAGTTAGAGGCGAAGGGAACATTCATGGCAGTTCCCGATCTGATCTTTCGCCAAAAACACCTAACCATGAATGCTGCCATGAATGTAAAAACAATGCTCGCCGATTTCCTCTCATTTGTCACCCCCAAATGTATGCACAAAGCCCGATTTTTAGCTGTGGGGGCGGCAGTACAAAGCTTGATGCAGAATGGCCAATGCACGGTAACGGCTATCGGCCGTAATTTTGACAGTGAAACGTCAGAAAAACACGGCATCAAACGAGCTGACCGTTTGCTAAGAAATGAAGCGCTTCAAGCAGAGGCGCCGCTTATTTATGCCGCAATGACCCGCTTGCTGCGTCAGGGCCAAAAGCCGCTCATTCTGGTGGACTGGAGCAATGCTGACACCGAAAAACGTCATTTTATCCTGCGTGCCAGCCTGGCGCTGGAAGGTCGCCCACTGACGTTACATCAAGTTGTTGTGCCGATAGACGAGTATACGTGCCCACACGTACACAAGGCGTTTTTACACCGATTAAAGCAGGTACTGCCAGCAGATTTTAAGCCGGTGATTATTACCGATGCTGGTTTTAAAGTGCCGTGGTTTAAGCAAATACGTAAGCTCGGCTGGCACTACATTGCCAGAGTGCGTGGCAACCAGACACTGCAACTGCCTGGACAAAATGACTTTGTCACCGTGGCAAAAGTGTATAAAAAGGCGCGCTCCACGCCGCAGCTATTGGGTGAAGTTCAGCTGACCAAAGCCCGGCAATATCGCACTCAAGCCGTGCTGGTGGGCACCGGTTGGAAGCTGCGAAAATCCGACAAACACAAGCAATATAAAGAGCCGTGGTTGTTGGTCTCATCCTTGCCCAATTGCTTCGGTTACGCGACGAAGATTGCCAAATGCTACGGCAAACGCATGCAAATAGAAGAGAGCTTCCGCGACCAGAAAAGCCAGACCTATGGCTTAGGTAGCGAAGCCCACCGTACTTATAAACGCGAACGATTGGAAGTGCTGTTGCTATTGGCGGCACTGGCAAATTGGTTGCACTACATGATAGGGCTGGCGGCAGAGCTGGCCGGGAAGCACTTGCAGTTCCAGGCTAACAGCATCAAGCACCGGCGCGTGTTGTCGTTTAACTATCTGGGATTACGACTATCTAAGGCCGCCCGGCTAGGTTTGACCGAAGAAGAGATGCAGGCTGCGAGGGAGAAAATCATGGTATGGGCAGCAGAGTCTGACTGGTCAGTCATCAAACTGGAAGAGAGCTGATACTATGGTCAAATTCGAGGGGATCCCTCAGTGCCAGCCCCTTGTTTAGTTAACTGACCACTACCTAAAATCACACCATTATATGTGGTTGAAGTATTGTCGGACCCTGTTGTTAGTGTTTGGCCACTTTTTATGTCGACCATTCCACCCGTACCTCCCAGTGAACCAATGGTTAAGCTCTGGCTATCGACGGCTAGGGTACCGTTATTCACGCTAACGGCACTATTGTTGCCCAAAGCTGATAGATTCCTAGTCATTAGCGTGCCATCAATGACTGTGGTGCGGCCAGTGTAGATGTTAGAGTTCAATAAAACGAGAGTGCCACCACCTGATTTAACTAAATCGCCAGTGCCACTTAGAGTACTACTATAGAAGCTTGTCGCATTTGTCCCTATATTCACTATATACACGCTGTTGTTGATGATGTTTCCACTGATAGCTAGGCTGCGCGTTTCTAATGTTCCTGCAGAAATGGTTGTATCGCCAGTGTAGTTTTTAAAACCTGCCAGGATTAGCTTCCCATCGCCCAACTTGGTTAATGCATTAGGTGATAAGCCCCAAACATACCGACAATAGTTCTAATAGTTGCCGTATGATCAGCATTTGTCACGGTATATGTATTGACAGGATTAGCAAATAGAACTGCATTGGCATTATTAGTCTTGGTCAATAAATAGCCATCGGAATTAAATGTTATATCTCCGACAGACTGAGCGGAATCCAAAGTTACTGTACCGCCTGTGCCACCAAACACTGCATTATCACCGTCTCCCCAAGCTTGGTTAGTTGTGCCTGAAGCATCACTAGTCCAGTTGGTAGACGTATTCCAATTTCCCGAACCCCCCACTGGAGACCCATTACCGCTGGTAGTATCTGTTCCATCCCAATAAAGCGTGTCTGCGGTGGCATAATAGCTCATTCCAAAATATATCAACGGCAACATAGTTTTGGTGAGTGATTTTAGTTTTCTACGAGGCGATTTTGTGAATATTTGGTTCGGTGATTTAATCTTGAATATTTGGTTCGGTGATTTCATCTTATTTCTTAATTTATTTTTAAACGAGGTTTGTAATTAAAGGTGTCTTCATGTGCTGGTAAGGTCACACTCAACATTTTTTGGTTTTCAGTTTATTTATTATCTTTATTAATCAATTAACTACAGATAAAAATAACTTTCTTTTGTCACATGCATACCCTCTATTTGGCAAAATTAGCTTGCTTGATTTTGTATGTTGAGTTGGCAAAAACTGATCCACGACATCACCTAAAGGGCTTAGTAAATTTAGGTAAAGCAGAAAGTGTGTATGCATTTCTCATATCCGATTTACCTGTGTAATCCAGCTCATGTAGGCATTGCTCCTGAGGCTTTCCGCTTTGATTCACATGATGTTAGGCAATCTTTAATTAACAAACTCATTAGCGGATGGAGCATAAAGAAATTTGGCATTAAAAACTATCAGCCAAAAGAATGATTTTTGAAAAAAGTGGAATTTTGAAATATTGGAGAGAATAACTGACAAAAGTCTCTTGTAACCATTTGAGTTACGTGGACTCTGTCAGCCATGATTGTAAGATTTATTGGACTTTTTGCTTTCTGTATTTAGCCACTTTATGTCTGTTGCCACAAAGCGCCATACTGCACCAGCGTCTTTTATGTGTTTTGGTGCGATCTAAAAACCACAGTATGCACTCCTCGTGTTCACATACTCTGACCAGATTAAAATCTACCTCTGCTAATAGTGCAGCGGCTGCTTCTGTTATCGGAGCAAAAACTTGTTCGACCGTATCCTGCTTATAACAACGGTGTTGCTGCCATTGCCCTTCCGCATTTTTTTGCAGACGGACCCAGCTCAGCGATGCATCAAGAAAAGGTTCTAAAGACTTAATACTGTCTAGCGAATCCCCTTTCTTTTTTACCACCAGCTTACGAATGACTTCTCTTAACAATCTTGCAGTCTTGAGTAACTCGCCTTGCTTAAACGTTTTATGTGAAGTGAGCTTAATATTCGCTACAGTTTCCAACCAATAAATAACATCTTCATCCGTTTGCCAAAAATCGTCCTGCTGTTTATTCACGATAGCCACTGTATTCAACATATCCAATACAGGATGATCAGCAATAACAATAGGCTTTCTGGTTATATTTCTAGCGTTGGTCATACCTTCTCACTCAGTTTATTCACATAATATTGTAACCATTAAAACCACAATTGACTAGTTACATAAAAACTCACATACTGCACTGAACATGTAACCTGAAAAGTTACATTTTAGAAGTTACATAATAAAGGAGAGAAGAATGACTAAAAACAGACATCATCCTATTCGTTATAAATTTGTAGAGACTGATGGTGTGAGGTTGTTTTACCGTGAAGCCGGTGATGACAAATTACCCACACTCTTATTGCTACATGGTTTTCCAAGTTCATCACATCAATTCCGTGAACTCATTCCCTTGTTAGCTGATAAGTTCCATATTATTGCGCCTGATTTACCTGGCTTTGGCTTTACTGAGGTGCCTGCTACTCGCCACTACACTTATAACTTTGATAGCTTGGGCGACACATTGGTGAAATTTGTTGATACGCTGAAGCTGGATAAATACTCCATCTACGTATTTGACTATGGTGCCCCTGCTGGTCTGCGTCTGGCATTAGCTTATCCGGAACGTGTAACCGGCTTTATCTCACAAAATGGTAATGCTTATATGGAAGGTCTAGGTGATGCCTGGGCACCTGTTCAAGCATATTGGGATGAACCAAATGCAGAAAATCGTCAGGTAGTACATGATGCTATTCTTAATCTGGAAGGTACACGCTGGCAGTATGCTCATGGAGTAGAAAATGAGGAGTTGTTAGCTAGCACCGGAAGCTTATTATCTGGATACATTTTTATTTGAACGTGGAGGCAATAAAGAGATTCAGTTAGACCTGTTTCTTGACTATCAAAATAACCTGAAAATCTATCCCAAGTTTCAGCAGTTCTTTCGAGACACTCAAATTCCATCACTGATTATCTGGGGTAAACACGATCCTTTCTTTATCCCACCCGGTGCAGAGGCTTATAAGCGAGATAATCCAAATGCCGTGGTCGAGTTACTAGAGACCGGCCATTTTGCTCTGGAAACCCATGTTAGCTACATCGCTCAACGTATTCGTGAAGTTATCGGTGACGAATAGTTCTGATATACAAAAGCCGCTAGTTTTTTCTAGCGGCTTTTTTTGTAGCTTTATTTGCGCATAAGTTATTTCATCTAGTGCTTTTTAATATAGTTAGTAATGACTTGTGCTGATTCTTCTATACTCAGCTTCTCTGTCTCAATCACAATTTCAGCATGTTCCGGTTCTTCGTACACATCACTGATGCCCGTAAAATTTTTCAGCTCACCTTGAAGTGCTCTTTCATAACTTCCGGTTGTATCTCTTTTTTTACAGGTTTCAATATCCGTTTTCACATAAACAACAATGTTATTTTTCACCATATTTCTTAATGCTTTACGTGATTCTTTATAGGGACTAATAAAAGAAACGACAGTGGAGATGGAATTATTTTGTAACGTTTTGATTAAGTGCCCCACTCTACTTAGATGTCTGTTACGTTCTTCTCTTGAAAAGCCGATGTTAGGAATCAGATCACGAATATCTTTGGAGTCTATTCGTTCGATGGGTATTTGCATTTTTTCTAATTCAACGTAAACAGCATCTGCGATAACTGTTTTCCCGGATGCGGGTAAACCTGTAAACCAGAGATTAAATGGTTCAATGCGCTTTTTCCCCCATTTGACTTTGTGCCATACCCGTTCATGTCCCCAGTAAAGCGCAATTTTCAATACACTTTCGAGCAACCCGGCCACAATAGCCAGATCAAGCCGACCAAAAAATACATAAACGATAATCACTGTCGTCGTCGTTGCGACCAAGCGCCACGTAATGCCTTTAATAATTGACCGCGTGTTGGTCTCTTTGAACATTCTGATTGCTTCCCTACTTTAATTTTATGTCTAATATCTGAAGTTAATTTTCACCTGATTATTTCATCACTTCGTTGCAGAGAAACCCAGCATTATCATCTCAATTTTACTAACGATTTGAATACTTAAATTTGACATCATATTGAAGGTCCATGCTCTGTCGCGATTAATTAAAACTCAAACAAAGCATGATAACCATAGATCATGGATAAATAATCGTTCTATCGAATATGTCAGTCAACACGCCAAGAAAATTACTTGGTTTTAAATCGTTCACATTTTAATCTGAAAAATTCGATTCTATGCATGAACTTTAAACACATTTAGTACCCAACTAGATAAGGAGGATAAGTTATGCAAAATACAACCACCACTCTGCAAGGCAAAAAAATTGCGTTTCTCGTGACCGATGGTTTTGAACAGATCGAATTGACTACGCCTTGGGAGCAAATCAAACTCGCAGGCGCTGACTCGGAACTCATTGCACTCAAAGCAGGGAAAGTTCAGGGCTACAATCATCTCGACAAAGCGGATGCTTTTGGTGTCGACAAAGCTATCTCTGAGGTATCAGCCAGTGATTATGATGAACTGGTATTACCTGGAGGTGTCGCCAACCCGGATGCACTTCGAACTGACTCAAATGTTGTCAATTTTATCCGTGATTTTTTCAGTCTACACAAACCAGTTGTTGCCATATGCCATGCGCCTTGGACATTGGTAGAAGCCGATATTCTTAAAGGTAAGACGCTTACCTCTTGGCCAAGTTTAAAAACGGATATTCAAAATGCTGGAGGCACTTGGCTAGATGAAGAAGTGGTAGTCGATAATGGTCTTGTGACCAGTAGAAAACCCGATGACCTGGATGCATTCTGTAGCAAAGCTATTGAAGAGTTTGCTGAAGGTAAGCATTAGTATGGCTAAATGCTGATCTCGTTGAAAATAGAAAAAAGCCCTGCTGATTTCAGCGGGGCTTTTTTGTGTATAGCTTAGGCTTGTTTACTCTTACGACGTAAACCGACCATGCCTAATATTGCTGGGCCAAACAAGAAAGCTGCTGCAGGGATAGGTACTTCAGAAACGCCAGGCGCTCCACTTTCTAAATTTGAAAAAGCCACTTCACCCAGAGATGTCATGAAGACTGAATTACCGGTTACATCAAACTTAAAAAATTGAGCCGTAACAAAGTTAAACGACAAAACATCGGCAAGATAGTCTTGATTGAGCAGATTTTTTGTCAAAGAAAAAGTCCCCAACGAGACTTCATCTGAAAAAAGTGAATCAGTGGCATATGAAATGGAGACGGTTTTCGTACCAATCGATTCTTCATTCCAAATTGCAATTTTATCTACAGAATAAAGTGCACCAAGATCGTAGATGAGCGTGTCTGTCTTGTTGCCACTTTTTGAAAACCATTCTTTCTGATGAGCTAGGTATGAGTGTTTTGTTGTCGCTGTAAACGAATCAAAATCTGTCGTGCCGCTTGTGTATGTGGCATGAAGTCCAGATTGGTTAATCGTTGTGTAAGGATTATTATTCACAGAAGACTGTGTTTTTGATGTAACTGATTTTGCACCGATGATTGTGCCAGCTGAAACGGCATGAGAGAGGCCCAGTGCAAGAAGGCCGGATAAGAGAAGCTTTGCTTTCATGGTAAACACATTCCTGATAGTGCAACCCAGCCCTGATACATTATTTGCATAGCTGTAGGCTTTCCGTCCCTGACTCACATCAAGTTTGGCCGTTATTTAAATGTTATATTTGCCCAAACGGTAGGCAAAATAAAAATATCAGGAGATTTAATTGTGCACTATTGTACTTAAGTACAATTTACAACTGCACCGGAGATAAAAGTGCATACCTTCAAGAATAGAATCTATTTATTCTGATTTTATTTAATAGAGACAGTTATTATTTCTGAGACAAAGTATAGAAAAATATGAAGTTATCTTGCCGTTAGTTACCGACCACATAACAGCTTGAAATATCAGGTAGTTGACCCGAACTGAAGCTGGCGTAGTAACTCCAGAATGTATTATCGATGGAACGTAATCTGGCAGGGGTGTTTTCACTTCGGTAGCGTGCCAACTGCCCTGGCCCACCGTTATAGGCAGCATAACTTGCTTTTATCAAATTATCATCACCACCAGGTTGTTCGTGCTCGCCACGACGAATCGCATAATCAATCATGTAGTGTGTCAGGATATCGATACCGGCACTCACGTTGTAGTCCACTTCATCAACCAGGCGGTCGAGATCGTAAACCTTACGCCACACCCGACCATTTATCTGCATCATACCCACCGCCCCCACTGCCGAACGCAATACTTGGGGATTTTTAGTCGAACCAGAAAACTGACGCCAACAGGACTCTTTCCATGCTGTCGCCCGAACAAGCGGGTCAAGTCGCTCCGTAAGTCTGGCAGGCATCTTTTTATTATTCGCCAACCATGACTTAGATTGTTCTTGTAATAAGCTGGCAACCAAATCGAGATAGTCATCAAGGTTGTCGCGCTGTGGCACCATGCCTTTTAAGACTTCAGCGGGTGAAATGGTTGCAGCATGGGCGACTGGCATTAACCAGCTACCTAATAAACTCACCGTATCAACGAGACTTTGTGTGACTTCGATGGTGGTGGCTGCAGACTTCTTTCCAGTATCAAAACCAAACAGGTCACGAAAATCTTCGTCCACCTCTAACGGTAACGGTGTAAATCGCGGTGGTGCAGTTCCAGCCAGTAACAAGCGAGCAAGTCTACGTAGGCCATCCCGAGTAATTTCCAGACCATACTCAGGTCCAAGTGCATCTAGTGCACGAAGCGCGTCACCACCAGCAATAAACGCAGCTAGTTTGTAATCGACTTCCAAGCCTGGCGTATCCATTCCTTCAAGCTCACTCATCAGTGGGCGTAAGCGTTCCCACGTGGTTAAAAATAACTCACGAACAGGATCAGACTCGGGGTCATCGGTTGTCAGCGCCTCAGTAATCGCATATCTCGCATCCAGCAAGATAGCGAGTAATTCCATTCTTAACACATGAGAGTCAGTTGACTCAGCCAGTACTGAAATAATCGTAGTCAAGAAGCCATCGAATTCATCTTCAAGCGTTTGCCATTGTGCGGCTTCATCGGCATCTAAAACCGGCTCAGAATATTTATGACTCGGGTCAGATGCCCGAACCTGAAAAGCGATCCATGCTTTTAAACCTGTTTCTTCTGTCTGGAGACGTGAAATATGTGTACGTTGCACCAAGGATTGCTCAACGCTTTGTGTGCTATTTGGCCCTAGTAACTGTTCTATTAAACCATCCAACTCATTAAGCGGCCCACCCAGATCAATTTTCACTGTTTTCATTCGTGGCAGCACCAAGGCATCCGCAATCACCTGTACAGGTTTGCTTAGAATACCGGGGCTATTATCGGGGCGTGATAATTCAATCGATGTGGGAATAAACTCTATTGCAAGGCCAGACTCGGTCACTTGAGGCATCAATTTTAATGCCAGACGTCCCTGCCATGGTGTTAACCCTCGGCAGGAACCAAATACTCGGACTCCGGTGGTTGCTGCTACAGCCATGTCAACCGACAGGTTGTCATCCTCTGTGGCCA
>ENA-ORDI01001029-ORDI01001029.1-marine-metagenome-genome-assembly--contig:-NODE-1029-length-16301-cov-6.216038_pt1 | contig 16301 bp, 13 predicted proteins | sample MGYA00248628_ERZ508525 | MGnify/ENA primary metagenome ERZ508525 (study PRJEB26195, sample SAMN05422138) | marine metagenome | isolation source: East of Porto Seguro, South Atlantic Ocean | place... | reverse complement strand
AAGATTGTGATTCAAATTCGGCCCGGTCAATGGATGTATTTTCATCTTCATATAATATTGATTTTGACGCTCCATAAATGTTAACACTTATTTGATTGGATATTTCCAGAAAAGCGGATTCATTGGCTATTTGTTTGAATTCTTTTTCAGATTGCCCAATTTTTGGGGCCGACCCAAAACCTACATAATAACCTGTGATTTTTTTTTGTCCCTGAGTCACCCATGATGGTTCACGGGAAGATTGGGCCAAGATTTGATTTGAGAACAATAGAAAAAATGTTAGACAAAAAAACAAGTTAATATAATTAAGATTTAAGAGATTTTCAGTTAAAAAAATATTATCCCCTAAAATAAGGCAAATGTTATCAGTTCCGATGAAGTCTTCTCCGATTATGAAAGCTTCTGCTAAGCCGTTGGGTTCCGCTTGTTCCGCATATTGGAGATTCAAACCGAAATTGGAACCGTCGCCAAGTAATTTTCTGAAACTATGTTGATCTTCAGGGGTTGTGATAATCAAAACATCTCTGATTTCTGCCAACATCAATACGGACAATGGATAGTAAATCAAAGGTTTGTCATAAACTGGAAGTAACTGTTTGGATACAGCTCTTGTGATGGGATGTAGACGTGTACCTGCTCCACCAGCAAGGATAATTCCTTTCCATGTTTTCATATTTTTCCTGATTTACAATTCTTTTTTTATATGTTTTTAAGAAAATGCACCTACAAATTATTAATCATTACTTCCGGAGTGTCTCTTATTGATTGGTGTAAAGTTGTGGTTCTTTAGGAATTCTAAAAACCAATATAGTCTGGATTCATTTTATAACTTTCAATTACTCCTAATCTTACGGATTCAGCTTTTCCTTTATTGGTTTCATTTATTAGCAAGGAAACCAGAGAATTATATTTTAATATTAGCTGATTAATGATTAGATTAGTATTATCTGTACTACCGTCATCTACAAAGATAAAATGTAGATGTGAATTTTGAGAAAGATAGTCTATGAATTTATTTGTATCTAGCCTATCAGCCTCATTATAACAGGGAATTATAATTACTACTTTCATTGCTTTTATTCTATGTAACTAAAAATTGCTTTGCTGCACAAAGCTCAACGTGTAACTAAGCAAACCAATCGAAATGACGAAACCGCCGCGCACCCGGATTCATGTTTGTCTCAACCGCCAGGGGACGATACCGGCACTGCCAGGGAGAGGCCCCGCCAGACTTATTATTCCTGCGAAGGCCCTTTCGATTTGATTTGCCATCGGGTCAGGCGCTAGATACGCCTAGGTCGCGCCCTCTGAGTGGCCGCCTTGGTCCAGGGCGATGACCTCATCGGCGGAGATCCAGGCCTCGGTGCCCACCAGGGCGGGGTCTCCCATGTTGTCCACATACCTGATCTGGACCGTGTATTCGCCTTCGTTGATGGCCACCACTTCGGCTAGGTCTCCTGAAGAAAGCATTACCTTGGCTTGAACTGAGAGATCGGCTGGATTCACGGCTATCTCCTCCACATTTCGTTGATAAACGGGCCGGCAACGCAATGCCCGCCGCAAAGGGCCCTGGTCACCCATCGTGTATAAATGGGGGCCGCCTGAGATATCTGTCTCAAGATTCGACCTGAGCGGGGGCCTCAGTCGTCTATCTCTACCTGATGGGACAGGAACACTTCCTTGCGCTCCTCGCCCGACTGTTTGATCGCCAGCAGAACTTCCAATGTCGCAACGCCCCACCGTCCGTCGTTCACGGGGCGTTTGTCATGGACGGCCGCGTCATAAAGATTCTGAACTATCCTGTGGCGGCCATCTTGCTCCACAGGGACATCGATGGACCACCTCTCTTCGTCGCCGTAGACCTCATCGTCATCGATACCCGCGTTGATAGAATCGTCGCCCGTACCGCCGTAGATGGTGTCAGAGTCGTCGCCGGTGCGGATCGTATCGTTGCCGCTGCCGCCATCGACAAAATCACGACCATCGTCCTTGTTCGGATCGCCGGAGTTGAAGAATGGGTTGGGTCGTCCACCGACGGTCGGTTGATCATTCGCATAATCAGAGAAGGTGTCGATACCCGCTTCGATCAGATCGTCACCGTCACCGCCATAGATTTCGTCGGCACCTTGGACATCGGTGATGGTGTCGTTGCCGCTACCGCCATAGATGGTGTCGTTGTCGATGCCGCCTTCGATGACATCATCATCGTCGCCACCGTCGATATAGTCGGCATCATCACCGCCATCGATCGTATCATTCCCCGCGCCGCCGATCAGCGTGTCTTTGTCGTCGTTGGGGTTGGTATCCTGATCAAAGGGTTTGGAGACCAGTGGAACGTCCGTGTCGGGCACGCCAATCGCACCGGGCTTGTTGCCGATCAGGACGTCGTCACCCTCACCACCGACGAGGGAGTCGTTGCCGTCACCACCGATCAGGCTGTCATCATATTTACCACCGTCGATGGTATCATTGCCGCCCTGGCCATCGATGGTATCATCACCACCGCCGGCGTTCACCACGTCGTTGCCGTCACCGGTCAAGACATTTTCATCGCCGCCGGAGCCTGTAACCGTATCGTCACCGCCACCCAGTTCGAGTCTCTCGATCTCCGAGAATTCGGTGGTGCCGGACCCGTTGGTCAGTGTCCCTTCCTCTTTGTCGGTGAAAGTGACCGTCAGATCATCATCCACGGCCGTACTGTCGATGACATCGCCGTCGGTTTCGCCGCTTTCGCCGCCGATGATAACGTCATTGTCGACGCCATCGGTCAGTGTGAACGTGTCGTCGCCCGACCCGCCGTCAACGGTATCGTCGCCCAACCCGCTGTCGATCGTGTCGTCGCCACCGTTGCCAAAGATCGTATCGTTGATCCCGTCGGTGCCGTCGATCTGGTCGCCTTGGGCGTCGGTGTAGCCCGGTGCCATATCCTCGCCACTGTCCAGACCATCAACAGGACCGGCCATCTCTTCGCCGATGATGTTTTCGATCTCGGTGAATTTGAACGAGCCCGCGGATGTGCCGTCGGCGTTGTAAAGGTCAACAGTACCGTTCTGACCATTGCCGTTGCTATCTGGTTCCAGATCACGCAAGCGGAAATTGAGGCCAGTCAGATCAAGCGTGTCATCGTCGGTGTTCAGCGCAGGGTCGGCATTGAAGCCGCCGGCACCACCGTCAACCGTATCGCCATCGGTGCCGCCAAAGATGGTATCCTTGCCCGCGCCGCCGCTGATCTTGTCTTTGCCTTCGCCGCCAGTGAGCTGGTCATCACCGTCGCCGCCGATCAGCGTATCGTCATCATTGCCGCCAAACAGCGTGTCATTGCCTGCGCCGCCGTCGATCAGATCATCGCCGTCGTCGCCCATTAGCAGGTCATTGCCGGCACCCCCGTCAACGCCGCCAACGGGCGCGTCAAAATAGACGTCGGTGATGTTGATGCCCGCGTGGTTCCCGGGCGACAGGCTTTGATCCATCGTGTGGGTGATTTCGAGGTAATCCACCGGACCCGAGATGTTCACCAGCGCAGAGTGGCTCGGATCTGTATCCAGGCCATCGGCACCGCGGCTGATCAGCGTTTCATTCCCGCCAACGCCGTCCTGGTTCTGTGCCTGAATGCCGCCGCCTGTGCTGACGTTGATCGGCGTGCGCGCACCATCGGGGCCAACGGCCACGATCACAACTTTCGACGCGTTATCAATGTCATTGATGCGGAAGCTGATGTTGGTCACATCCTTCGAGAAGTCCAGGCGATAGGTCGCGCTTTCGCCGTCCTGGTTCGCCAGAGACGCCAAAGAGCTGTTCGCATTGGTCGCCTGACCGTCGCCGGTGATCGAATGCACCTTCTGCTGGTCAGTGGAGAATGTCGTCTCGGGCGTTTTGCTGCTGCCGGTGACCGAGAAGGTCACATTGACGTTGCCCGTGTCCTGAACAAAGCCACCGCCCAGATTGTCGTTATTATCTACAGCCGAGTTGTCATGGGGGTCTGGTGCCTTGTCCCACTCAAAGCTCTCACGCTCTGTCGTGCCGCCGGGCGTAGAGGCGCCGCCGGTGTTGTTGTCGCCATAGATCGTGTCATTGCCGGTGCCACCGGAAATGGTGTCATCGCCGTGGTTGCCTTCGATCGAATCGTGGCCCGCATTGCCTTCGATGCTGTCGTTGCCGCCTTCACCAAAGATCGTGTCGTTGCCATTCCCGCCGGTCAGCACATCGTCGCCACCAACGGTTCCGTCTGTCGGGGACGTGCTGTCATCGCTCACGGTATAGGTTTTGGCGATATGATCGTATTTAATCGACGGCAGGTTAGAGTTGTGGCTGACGAAATCGTAGGATTTGCCGACTTCCAGTGGTTTGTCTGTCACGAAACCGACGGCATCGTTGCCGTCAAAGTTCACGACGTAGACTGTCACATCCTGCGAGGAATCCACCGCGCCTTCGGGGCGCACAATATAGGAATACTCGGGGATGATCTTGTCGCCGGCGTATTCGGTGTTGCCATCCAATTTGGTGGTCTTTGCCAGGGTTTGCGAGTTGTCGTTGTCATTCAACTTGTCGTCGTCATCATTGATGCCAACCGCGACAGGTGCTGAATTTTCGTTGATGGTGAACGACTTGCCAGACAGATCGCCGGAGCCCACATCGCTGTTCTGGAAGGGGCTTGAACCGCCAGCCACCGTCACATTTGCCAGATCCCATGTCAGAACGGTATGATCCGCACCCGATACAGGCTCAACAGTCTTGGAGACGGGCTGCGCTTTGGTCAGGCCGGCGCTATCGCCAAAGATGATGTCATCGCCTTCGCCGCCGTGCAGCGTGTCGTTGCCGACAGTGCCGTCGTCATCCGCCAGCAAGGCCGCGGGGTTGTCAAAGAACACATCGGTTACATTGACGCCCGAGTTGCCGCTTGTGGCACCGGTGTGGATGAACTCGATCCGCGATACGGGACCGTCGATGGACACGTTAACGGAATACTTGCTCGACGAGGGGGAATCGTCGTCGCCCTTGCTGGTGGCCGTGTCTACGCCGAACTTGCCGTCACTGTCCGTCAGCTTCACTTTGCTGGAGCTGCTGTTGGCGATCATATCGACGTCGATCATCTTGCCGGATGCGTCGTAGGCCAGCACTTTCACAGCGCCTCTGTTGTCGATGTCGTTCACATTGAACGACACATTGCCAACGGCCTCGTCAAACCGCAGTTCGAACTTTGTTTCGCCGGTGCAGTTGGCCAGCGATTCAAACGAACTGTTATCGTTCACGCCATGGGCATCGCCCTCGACATTGCCGGTGAACTGCTTGCTGTCGCTGAATTTTTGATCCGCATTGTTACGCGGCGAAAAGCTCTTGAGCTCGAACGTGACGTTGACGGTGCCGGTATTCTGGGTGAACCCGCCCTTGAGGTTGTCATTGTCGTCGATCGCGGAACCGTCGCCCGATGGGTCGGGTGCCTTGGACCATTCAAAGCTTTCGCGGGTGTCGCCGTAGTTGCCCTTGGTCGCGCCATCACCGATCAGGATGTCGTTGCCCTTGCCCCCGTCAACATAATCATTGCCCGACCCTGCAACGACCGTATCATTCCCCAAACCCGCGTTGACCGTATCATTGCCGCCACGTGCGAGGATGATGTCATCATTTGACCCGATGTTGCCGAATACCGCGTCGTTACCGTCAACACGGTCACCGCTTGGGTCATCATTATAGCTGGCGTCGATCTTGTTGCCCTGCTGGTTACCGTCCACGATCCCGTTCGGCCCGTCGGCCGGAGCCTCGGTCGCGGTTTTCTCGGCCTCGGCGGTCGAGCTTTTTCCAAAGAGCCACAGTTTATTCAAAAAGATGGTCATATCGGTCGTCTCCAAAATCAGGTCAGGCACGCTACGGTTGTACCGTCAGCCGTAAAACGAGGGTGCCCAGTCATGGGCGAAGCTAATTAATTCACATGGCACCAATTCTGTGCCGGGGTACTAAGGCGGGACAAAGCAACGCCCTGCCCGCGACGCTGCTGCAATGAGACATACGGCGCGCGGACGGGTGCATCGCGTGACACGCCCAAATCTGCAGCCGTTTGGATACGGGTCATTTGTGTTCTTGTTGTGATCCGAAAACGGCGCTTCGGGGAAGAAATCAAGACGGTGTCGGCAGCGGCGGAGCAACGCAGAGTTGCAACATCACCCATACCCGAACGGTCCGGCACTCGTGGTCTGTAGATACAGTTTCCCATCAGTTTCTCCTCCTTCCGCCAACGTGGCGGGCCGTTAAAAAACGGCGCACAATACCCCTAACAAAGCTCCGCGGTCACAGACGACACACAAAGAACTCTACCGTTCTGAAGGGAGGATCAGCCGCAGACAGCTGCCCGCTGCCGCGCAACCGGCAGTGGTATATTCAACGGCTCTTAAGAGCCAAGCGAACACATCTTCCCCGCACAACATGTGCGTTCGATGCGGTCGCCCCCGAAACCTAAAAAACTTTGCCCCCCAGTTGGGCACGTTCTTATTACCCACCCGTTGACGTTGCTGGAAGGAAAAAAATGGCAAGAATTCGCAGACGCGCCTCTTTTCCGCCTTGTTTGACTCGACGGCGACGCGGACCCTGCACGCATAGGTAGCACATTGTTTCCCATCTCAGGGCGCGAATTTCGACAGTGCTGGTGATTTTCGGGGTTTTTCACCTAATCTTAATGATTTCTCAAATTCAGCCCTCGGCACTGTTTCGCAGGCAGACACAATAAACCATCTTTGCGATTAAATTCGGCGTGGCGGGACTGTGGCGGGGCGTAAATTCGCGATTTGGAACCAATAGCTTGCGACCGCGCCCATTTTTTCGAAAACGCCGCCAGTTTGCCAGCGCAAAACCGAATCGCAATACCACCTAAAGGATAGTCTTCGGCACCTCAGGTGGGGTGCCATATGCCGATTATTTAGGCCCGACACCATAAGTTCGAGGCGAGGACATGCGTTTGAGCGAACATCTGCCGCTACAACCGCAAGAGGGTATTTTGGTCAAATTCGCAGCAAAATCCCACTGTCTCATGATGTTAGGGGGTGATATTTACCGCGCGACAAGTATGCTGATCCAACAGATACAGGAACATGGCGTCGTCACTTGGCCTCTGCCACCACCAGAAGAAGCGTTTGATGAGCAGTCGTAAAATCAAGAATATGGAAGAGTTTGCCGCCGTCAGCGGGATCTCCCGTCCGACGCTTTCCAAGTTCTTCAACGACCCCACCAGCGTGCGTAGCAGCACCCGCAAACGGGTTGAGGCAGCGCTGGACCGATATGACTATCGGCCCAATCTTTATGCCATGAACCAGAACCGCCGTTTGACCAAGAACATCGGCGTCGTGGTGCCGCATCTGGCTGACCCTTTCTTTGCCAAGATTGCCCGCACGATCGAAGAACACATCTTGCGGCAGGGCTTCCGGCCCGTTCTGCTCGGGTCGCACGGCAGCCCCGAGATGGAGCTGGAGAACCTCGAAAACCTGCGCATGTTGAAACCGGCGGGCGTATTGCTGGCCGCTTTCGGGCGCAGCTCTGATCACGCGCAGATCCAGACCTTTACCGAAGAGGTCCCTACCGTCCTGTTCGATGCGAACATCGATAAGGTCGGCAAGGCGTTCATAGGCTCCAACAATGAACAAAGCGTTGATCTGATCGTCGACTATCTGTGCCGCACGGGCGAGCCGCCTGCCTTTTTCGAGATGAAAGACCCGATGAACCCCAACGCCTACAAACGGCGGGCGGCCTATGTCAGGGCGATGGAACGTCTGGGCCAAACGCCGCATCTGATCCAGGTCGGTGGAGAGGGATGGGAATTCGAAGAGATCGGGTTTCGCGAAGGCACCCGCGTGATCCGCGACCGGAGCCTGCCGTCAAAAACCATACTGTGCAGCAATGACCGTTTGGCCATCGGGCTGTTGTCCGCCATTTTCGAGGCGGGGATGAGCGTCGGGATCGAGGCAGGTCACGACTTCCGCGTCGCGGGCCATGACGACCATCCTTTCTCGCGCTTCACCTGCCCGCGCCTGACCACCGTGTCCCAAGACTACGAAGCCATTGCCGAGAAAAGCGCGACCACCCTGCTGGCCCTGATCGAGGCAGATGATTCTCTTGATTCGCGTACAGAGACGCTGTTTGACGGCAAGCTCGTGCTCAGGGGCTCTGCCTAGATAATTGAAAACACGAACCTAAATCGCAAAACTAGACGCGCGTAAAATTCAAATTGACGCGAGTTCACCAATAGCCGTAAGCTTGTCGCTAACATCTCATCAGGGAGGTAGAAGATGTTTGTTTTGAACGCGTTTCGAACGGCGACCGCCATTTCACTTTTGACGGCAGCCGCTGCTTCTGCGGATACGATCACAATCGCTACAGTCAACAACGGCGATATGATCCGGATGCAGGGTTTTACCGATGATTTTACTGCCAAAACCGGCCACGAGGTTGAATGGGTCACGCTGGAGGAGAATGTCCTGCGTCAACGTGTGACCACGGACATCACCACCAAAGGTGGGCAGTTCGACATCATGACCATCGGCATGTACGAGACCCCGATCTGGGGCAAGCAAGGCTGGCTGGTGCCGCTGGACGATCTGTCTGCAGAATATGACACCGACGACATCCTGCCCGCGATGCGCGGCGGTCTGAGCGTCGACGGCACGCTTTATGCGGCCCCATTCTACGGCGAAAGCTCCATGATCATGTACCGCAAGGACCTGATGGAGAAAGCCGGACTGGAGATGCCCGACGCGCCCACATGGGAATTCGTCGCTGAGGCCGCCCGCGCCATGACCGACCGTGACGCCGGCATCAACGGCATCTGTCTGCGTGGCAAGGCCGGTTGGGGCGAGAACATGGCGTTCCTCACCGCGACAGCAAACGCCTTTGGGGCACGCTGGTTCGACGAAAGCTGGACCGCGCAGTTTGACCAGCCCGCATGGAAAGAAACACTTGAGTTCTATGTGAACCTGATGAACGACGCGGGCCCTCCGGGTGCGGCGAACAACGGGTTCAACGAAAACCTGTCGCTGTTCCAACAGGGCAAATGCGGCATGTGGATCGACGCGACTGTTGCGGCGTCCTTTGTGACCAACCCGACAGATTCCACCGTCGCGGATCAGGTCGGCTTTGCGCTGGCACCTGACACCGGCAAAGGCAAACGCGGCAACTGGCTGTGGGCTTGGGCGCTTGGCATCCCTGCTGGCACCGATAACGAAGCCGCCGCGAAAGAATTCATCGAATGGGCCACGTCCAAAGAGTATCTTGAACTGGTCGCCGAGAAAGACGGTTGGGCAAATGTTCCTCCCGGCACGCGGACATCGCTGTACGAAAACGCCGAATACAAAAAGGTGCCTTTCGCGCAGATGACACTGGACAGCATCCTGTCGGCTGATCCCACCGCGCCAACCGTGGATCCGGTGCCCTACGTCGGTGTGCAGTTTGCAGCTATCCCGGAGTTTGCAGGCATCGCCACACAGGTCGGACAAGAGTTCTCTGCCGCGCTGGCAGGACAGCAGTCCGTCGATGAAGCCCTGGCCAACGCCCAAGCGTTGACCACCGATGAGATGGAAGCCGCCGGCTACTGATCTGATCGCCCTCGGGGTCAGTCAGCAAAGCTCCCCCTTGCTGACTGGCCCCTTTTTTCCAACACGTGCATGATCGTCCGGGACGGCCCTAGCCCGTCAACGGAGGAGGTATATTCAATGGCAACGCAACACTCACGATCGGCCGCCCGTCTGATGATGGCCCCCGCTGTCGTGCTGCTTCTGGGATGGATGCTCGTCCCCCTGACGATGACGCTGTATTTTTCCTTTCGCAAATACCTGCCCCTGCGCGGCGGTGATCTGGGGTGGGTCGGCTTTGACAACTACGTCCGCTTTGTATCGTCCAGCGCATTCTGGCCGTCGGTTCAGGCGACACTGGTGATTGTGGGCGGCGTCCTGTTCATCACCGTCGTTCTGGGTGTGTTGCTGGCCGTCTTGCTGAACCAGCCGATGTGGGGTCAAGGGATCGTTCGGATCCTCGTGATTGCCCCGTTCTTCGTGATGCCGACCGTATCGGCGCTGGTCTGGAAGAACATGTTCATGGATCCGGTCAACGGGCTGCTCGCCCACCTGTGGGGCCTGTTCGGGGCTGAACCGCTGGTGTGGCTGACCGAAGCCTCGACCCAATCCATCATTCTGATTGTCAGCTGGCAGTGGCTGCCCTTTGCGACGCTGATCCTGCTGACCGCGATCCAGTCGCTGGACAGTGAACAACTTGAGGCCGCCGAGATGGACGGCGCATCGCCCGTCAAACGCTTTGGTTTCATCACTCTGCCCCACCTGTCGCGGGCGATCACGGTGGTGGTGCTGATCCAGACGATCTTTTTGCTCTCTATCTTCGCCGAAATTTTCGTGACCACCCAAGGCGCCTTTGGCACCAAAACCCTGACCTATCTGATCTTCCAGCGTGTGCTGGAAAGCCAGAACATCGGGCTCGGCTCTGCCGGCGGTGTCTATGCCATCATCCTCGCCAATATCGTTGCCATCTTCCTGATGCGCATGGTTGGCAAGAACCTCGACGCATAAGGAGCCCGTCATGGCACGTGCAACGACCACACAACGCAAGGCTCTGAACACCGCACTCGCATGGGGCGTCGGGCTGCTGATTTTCTTCCCGATCCTCTGGACCATCCTGACCAGCTTCAAGACCGAAGCCCAGGCGATTGCAGACCCGCCGGTGTTCCTGTTCTTTGACTGGACACTGGAGAACTACGCCGCGGTGCAGGAACGTTCGAACTACGGCCGGTTCTTGTGGAATTCGGTGGTGATCGCGGGGGGCTCTACCCTTCTGGGCATCCTGATCGCCGTTCCCGCCGCCTGGTCAATGGCCTTTGTCCCCTCCAACCGGACCAAAGATATCCTGCTGTGGATGTTGTCCACAAAGATGTTGCCAGCGGTCGGGGTGCTATATCCGATCTACCTCATCTTTATCAAAATGGGTCTGCTGGACAGCAAGCTGGGGCTGGTCGTGGTGCTGATGCTGATCAACCTGCCGATCATCATCTGGATGCTTTACACCTACTTCAAGGAAATCCCCGGCGAGATCCTGGAGGCAGCCCGTATGGATGGTGCCAGCCTGCGCGAAGAGGTGCTGTATATCCTCACGCCGATGGCGATCCCCGGCATCGCCTCCACGCTGCTTCTGAACGTGATCCTCGCCTGGAATGAAGCCTTCTGGACCCTCAACCTCGCCGCCGCCAAGGCGGCCCCTCTGACGGCCTTTATCGCCAGCTATTCCAGCCCCGAGGGGTTGTTCTACGCCAAGCTCAGCGCGGCCTCGACCATGGCCATCGCGCCGATCCTCATCCTTGGCTGGTTCAGCCAGAAACAACTTGTCAGCGGCCTGACCTTTGGCGCAGTGAAATAAGGAAACAACACCATGGGACGCATCACATTAGACAAGGTTTCCAAGCGCTTCGGTGACGTCGAAGTCATCCCGCCGCTGGACCTGACCATCGAAGACGGCGAATTCACCGTCTTTGTCGGCCCCTCGGGCTGTGGCAAATCCACCTTGCTGCGCCTGATTGCAGGGCTCGAAGATACCTCGGGCGGGCAAATCCGCATCGACAAGCAGGACGCCACCCATGTGCCCCCCGCCAAGCGCGGTCTGGCAATGGTGTTCCAGTCCTACGCGCTGTACCCCACCATGTCGGTGCGCGAGAACATTGCCTTCGGCCTGAAAATTCGCGGCATGCCGAAAGACGAGATCCAGCAGGAAGTGGAGCGGGTGGCCGACCTGTTGCAGATTTCCGCATTGCTGGACAAAAAACCAGCCCGGCTTTCAGGCGGTCAGCAGCAGCGAGTCGCCATGGGGCGCGCCCTGGCTCGCAGGCCGAAGATCTATCTGTTCGATGAGCCGTTGTCCAACCTGGACGCCAAGCTTCGGGCTGATGCCCGGGAGGATCTTCTTGAGTTGCATCGGCGCGTCGGAACCACCACCATCTACGTGACCCATGACCAGGTGGAGGCCATGACCATGGGTGATCTTATAGTGATTCTAAAGGATGGTGAGATACAGCAGGTTGGTTCACCCATGGAGGTATACCAACAACCGGCCAATAAATTTGTTGGCAGTTTTATCGGATCGCCGGCAATGAATTTTATTGACGGTATCATCAAAAATGGTGAATTCATTGCTCCGGGAATTAATATCGATCTGAACGCAAAAGACCGGATTGTGGATGGATTGGAGGTAAGTCTGGGCATTCGACCCGAGGATATCGCGATAAACCATGGTAACATCGAAGCGATAGTCATCGTAACCGAACCATTAGGGAGTGAGACAATCATCCATGTCCAAATGGGCGAAACATCCCTTGTCACCAAACATCCATCCATGACCACTTTGCAAACCGGAGAGAAGATCACCCTGCAATTCAAGTCCGATAAAATCGTTTTATTTGACAAGGCAACAGACTATCCTGTGAACATTTAACTCCGCGAATATAACGCTGCAAGTTGATGAAATATCCACCCATCGGGTTATGAGGTCGACTTAAATCCACAAACAAAAAACCCTGCAACTGCGGGGCTTGATTTTTTAATTTTAATTCTTTCTATTTTGGAATAATATAGACCGGATGAAGATGGAGATAATCAATGAGAAGGTATGACGTTGACTGGATGAGGATCCTCGCCTTGGGCCATGTACATTTTCTTTATCCAGAACAAGCAGTCTCTTGAGGGACTGTGGATTTTCATGGAGATGATCAACATTTGGCGGATTCCCATAATTTTTATGGTGTCCGGTATGGGGGTTTGTTTTGCCATGGAGGGCCGCACCCGAGAGCAGCTCCTGTAAGACAGAACCGTCCGGATTTAGTTTGTGGGAGGAACAATTATTGCTGAATTATTCGGATTCATTATTTCGGAAATCAATGAGTGGCGGCACGGCCAATTGGAGTGAGCTATTATCATTCCAAAATGTCAACATCTGAATACCGGTATAATTAACCGAATTTAACAATTGATTGTTAACACGAATTTCAGCATCCTTCCGTAAACTATTTAGCCATGCCGTTAATACCTTCCGACGATTGTCCGGGTCTACATTTGCTATAAAGGTCGAAACACCCTTTCTGTATAACAAATACCTTTTCCATAAACCATAATCTTTTTGGGCGGCAAGACTTTTATTCAAGTTTAATTCCAAAGCCTTTCTGTACAGATATTCGTCCCGCACGGCATTTTTCAATAACCGTACGATGTTTTTAATTAAACTTTGTTCATTACTTTCTTGATGAGGAAAATTATATTGGTATAGAATCTTTATTGTTTCTCGTATTGACCATGTAAAATCAGGCGTAACAATAACAGGCAGATCCAAACGATCTATCTCTGTATTTAGGCTTAAACTGGTATCTTGAGAAAATGAAATGAGTAATTCATTTATTGTAGTCCCTTTCACATAGGGTTGAAGAACACGGATCAGTTCACTGACACCTTCCGCTTTTGTTGTGACTTGTTTTCCAGCCATTAAATTTTTAACATATTCATTTGCACGAATTGTTTCCATCCGGGCTTTTAAAACAGTTAAGACGTCCTGCTGCTTTAAAGGAATTTGATCCTGCGTTAAAAACTTATCCTGAACCCGGTTTTTTACGAATAAAAGTCCATGCCCTTGCGGTAAATTGATAATATCCGAATATTCCCCCGGTTCAATTGAATAGGCCGCCTTATCTATTAATACAGGAACAGCACCATCTCCCCAATGAAAGGAAGCGCTGTCGATTCTCACCTGGGAATCATTGCCCCACTTTTGCAGTATTTTCGAAAAGGAATAGTTACTGTTGATTAACTCCTTCCATTCATCAACGATGGTCTGATTTTCAGTATATAACCCTACCACATCATTACGAAACAATGATTGAATAAACGCCTCATGCAGTTCTACAGAGTCGGGCTTAATTAATTCTCGTACTTCATGATAAAATAACTCACGAATTAATGTACGTTTATTAATTAACTCCAGTGTTTCAATAAAGCCCGGATTTTCATCAATTTTATTTTGTTGGGCCCAATGACTAACTAAGTGCTCATCAATCCATATATCTAATGCTTTCTGTTTGCGATTCGTTTTATTCGCACCCTGTAAAGGTGTCAATTCTAAACGCTTAACAAAGTCGTCCAATACAATATATTGATCATTTACTGTTGCAATAATTTTATCATCTGCTATGTTGTTTTCTTTACTACAACCATAAAAATAAGACAATAACAGAAGACCAAAAGAAAAGAACATGAATCCAATTATTGTATGATTTTGCCTACCCATATTTTTGTGGAAACATTATAGTCATATTCAAAATAATCACCTTCCAACGCTAAACATATTATGATACTATATTTGAAAAAAAGTATACAATAGAGAATCTCGCAGTAATATGGATATCAGTTTTTCAGGAATCGTGATGATTATGAAATCAATTGATCGAATGGTTTTGTGTATTCAAATCCCGTATATGGATCATTTGCCAAGTGGCGTATAGCCCATATATAATATAGATAATAACCGGGAGCCGAAACTTGGCTATGGTCCAATGAATTTGTAATCATTAATAAATCTTGATGTTTTAGCTTATAGACCTTATCCCCTAATTCACCATGGCCGTATCCTTCATTGGGAGAAAACTCATAGTAGTAGATTTCAGGGTGTTTATGATGGTGGGGTGGATAACTACTCCATTTACCCGGAAAATTCAAGACTTCTCCCAGTACTAATTTAGCCGCTTTCGGGGCGTTTGTACGATCAAAGGCAAGTCGAACCAATCGGTAACAGGTACCACCCAATTGATCTTTTCCCCGATGTTCTACGTCAATATCATTAGGAATAAATACCCGACCGGGGAATGAATCGGAATTCTTTGTTTGAACAATCGCAACGCGGCATTGATTCTGAGCATTTATCTGAACAATGTCATCTTTTGGGAGATGAATGACACAGGGGTTTTCATCAATCCAGTTTGAACGTTGTACTGAAATAGTTTGATCTTGGTATATAAATTCTCCTTTCCCTTCAATCAATAATATAGCTGTTTCATATTCTCCGGTATGGATATAACTCTGATCGTTTTCAGCTATGATTACAATTGAAAATTTGATGCCGGTAGTCTGTTCAACATCCGGGTATTCATGAATTCCGGCTGTAAATTGAAAATCTCTAAACGAAGAAATTAATTTCATATTCATTGTATCCTATTTAATAATAGCTCTGTTTGAACTATTCTTATTTCACCATTTGCTTCCGAACAATGGCAACAAATTCATCATAACCCAGTAAAAATCCATTCAATGTATTTACCGAGGAGTCGAAACTTGCAAATTCCTCAACCGTCATGCCCGTTTCTTCGTATGCTCTCCTAAAATCATCAAAGTTATCTTCCAACTGTGATAGTATTTCCAATGGTACTTCCTGATCCATGCGCGGAATAACTTTGATCGATGAAGCGTTAAATTGATTCCACCAATAATAGGGAATACTGATGATTACATCGCCCCCGATAAACTCCGACCAATGCATGTGACATCTAAACGCTGCGGACAGTAATTTGCCGCGATAGCCGCGTTCTTTAAAGATACGATATGCTTTCTTAAAGATTGCAACCCCGGCCCAATTAACAACACCAGGATCTACCATTATTTTTTGATTAGCCATTACTCGTCGGAGATGATCGTCAATACGCCCAACCATAATTGTAATATAAGGTGTTACTGAATCAGTGTTAATGCCGTTTTTTTCTGCCGTAAGTAAACCGCGTTCAACTGCATCTGCTGCCGCAATCGCTTGGGGAACAGAAAAACTTACCGTTGCATTAATAGATATTCCTTTTGCGGTCAAGGATTCAATTGCCTTAATACCTGCGGCAACAGCAGGACATTTAATAGCTATATTTGGAGAGATGCTCACTAATTGATCAGCTTGGGTTACCATAAGATCTGCATTACGGTAGTATTTAGGATTGACTTGTAAAGATAATTTCCCTTTTTTCCCATCAGTATTTTCATATATGGGTTGCAAAATTTTTGCTGCTCTTTTCCCAACATGATCACTAAGCATCCAGGCAATTTCATCCTCCGTACTTAAAGGGTTTTCATTAATTAAACGATCAATCACCGGTAACCAAACATCCGGATGCGCCGCCACAGATGCCTTGGTAATAACCGGATTGGAAGTGGCGCCGACTGCCCCTTCATCCACCGCATGTTGTAATTCTGAATGGTCATTAGAATCGTTCCACCAATCGGTGCCAAATTCACTCGTTAGTTGCATCT
>ENA-ORDI01001027-ORDI01001027.1-marine-metagenome-genome-assembly--contig:-NODE-1027-length-16316-cov-5.868957_pt1 | contig 16316 bp, 18 predicted proteins | sample MGYA00248628_ERZ508525 | MGnify/ENA primary metagenome ERZ508525 (study PRJEB26195, sample SAMN05422138) | marine metagenome | isolation source: East of Porto Seguro, South Atlantic Ocean | place... | reverse complement strand
TATTCACTTCAGCCGCTTTATCTGGGTACCGTCCTAGATTCATATCTCAAGAACCTCAACTATTTCATCAGCTACCACCTGCGGACTTTTATTCTCGGTATTTATCATAATTTCAGATTCAGCATATACATTTGACCGTAGTTCTAGAAAATGGACTGTAAATGAACTTCCTATTGAGCATGCTGAGGAGTTTGCAAGTTATTGTAGAAAATATGGTTTAAGTTTTGAGAGATCAGATAGACAGATAACTCAATTTGATTATGCTGATTATTTGTGGGATGGTCAAAGAGATGAGTTTATGAAGCCTGTTGAACAAGTAGAAATACCTCGACCAAAAAATAAAATTTAATACTCTTAAATCATATTTAAAAAAATTTCCTAAATCAGCATAGATTGCTTGACCTATTAGCACAACTTCAGCTAGATTGTCTGAATGCCAAAATTATATTCAGGAGCTGAGATAGTATTTAAATGTTTAAAGGATCAATAACTGCATTAATAACGCCATTAAAAAATGGGAAAGTAGATGAAAAAGCTTTTCAAGATTTTGTTGAATGGCAAATAAACCAAGGTTCACATGGTCTTGTTCCTTGTGGAACTACAGGTGAATCGCCCACATTAACTCACGAAGAACATGAAAGAGTAATAGATTTATGTATTGAGGCAGTTAATGGCAAAGTACCTGTTATAGCGGGCACAGGTTCAAATTCAACTGATGAAGCAATAAGTTTAACAAAGTATTCGAAGCAAGCAGGTGCAGATGCCGCTCTTGTTGTTACCCCATATTATAATAAACCCACACAAGAAGGTTTATATCATCATTTTAAAGCTATTAATGATAGTTGTGATTTGCCTATAATTATTTACAACATACCAGGAAGAAGCGTTGTTGATATTAATATTGAAACAATGAAAAAATTAGCAAAATTAAAAAATATCATTGGAGTAAAAGATTCTTCAAATGATTTAGCTAGACCTTTATTAACAACTAAAAGTATCGGCAAGAATTTTTGTCAGATTTCTGGCGAAGATGCAACAGTTGTACCTTTTTTATCTCAAGGTGGACATGGATGTATTTCGGTTACTGCAAATATAGTGCCAAGAATGTGTTCCGATCTTCACAATGCATGGCAAAAAGGTAATTTTAAAAAAGTTCAGTCTTTAAATTCATTTCTTTTTCCTTTACATAATGTTCTTTTTTTAGAAACAAGTCCAGGCCCTGTAAAATATGCTGCTTCTCTTTTAAAAATATGTTCAGAAGAACTTAGATTGCCACTGGTAAAAGTTGCGCCAAACACTAAGAAAGAAATTAAATCAATTTTAACTAAGTTAAAAATTAAACCGATAAAAAAAAATAAATGTTAAAAAAAAAAACTAACTCTATAGCCACAAATAGACGTGCAAGTTATGATTACAAAATTGGTGACAAATTTGAGGCAGGCATTGTTTTGAAAGGAAGTGAAGTTAAGTCTTTGAGAAACAATCGCGTAGATATTTCACATGCTTTTATAAGTAATGAAAATGGAGAAATTTTTTTAAAAAATTCAAGCATACCTCAATATTTATCTTCAGGAATGTTAAATCATGAAGTTAGTAGATCAAGAAAGTTATTGTTTAAAAAAAAAGAAATAAAAAAAATGTTAGGAAATATAAATAAAAAAGGAACGACTTTGGTTCCTTTAAAAATATATTTTTCCTCTAAGGGTTTTGCTAAATTATTAATAGCAATTGGAGAAGGAAAGAAAAAATACGATAAAAGACAGATAAAAAAAGAAAAAGAGTGGAAAAGACAAAAAAAATTAATTTAATTTTTAAAGTTATAAATTGATATATATAGGTATTGGTTCAAATTTAAATGGTAAAAATAATGAAACACCATTACAAAATTGTAAAAAAGCACTTGTAGAATTAAAAAAAGAAGTGAATATTTGTAAAATTTCTTCTTGGTATAAAAGTGAACCAATACCTGTTTCAAATCAACCTTGGTTTATAAATGGTGTTATTGAAATAAGTACTGACAAATCTTCATTAGATTTATTAGAATTTATTTTAAGTATCGAAAAAGTTTTTGGAAGAGTAAGAGAAAAAAAAAATGAAGCAAGGATATTAGATCTAGATATAATTGATTATAAGAAAAAAATACTTTATATAAAAAATAAATTAATCATCCCGCATCCAAGAATGCATGAAAGATCTTTTGTTTTACAACCTTTAAGTGAATTAAATCCTAAATGGATGCATCCTATAAAAAAAAAAGGAATTAAAGAATTAATAAGAAATTTAAATGATAAACAAAAAATATCAAAAATATCTAAAAAATAAGTTGATCAGAACAAAATTTTCATTAAATTATAACTTTAATTATGGCAAGAGTTACAATAGAAGATTGTATTAAAAAGATATCAAACCCTTTTGATTTAGTTTTGTATGCATCTCAAAGAGCAAAAGAATTAAACCAAGGTGAATCCACAGATTTAGATAAAGACAATGATAAAAATACAGTAATAGCTCTTAGAGAAATTGCTCAAGAAAAAATTTCTTTAAATTATTTGAAAATAGAGTTAATAAAATCCTTTCAAAAAAATACCGCTTTACTTGAAGAATTAGAAGAAGATAACAAAAAATAAGATAAAATTAACCTTAAATTAATAAATTTTTTCAAAATTTGTTTTAATCAAACTAAATTTTATTATTTATATTATAATAAGAAAAAAAAAAATGAATGAACAAATAAAATTAGTCCAAAAAGTAAAAAATTATTTTCCAAACCTTAATGTTGAAAACATTAATAAAGCATATAATTTTGGAAAAAAAGCACATGGAAGCCAAACTAGGGCATCCGGAGATCCATTCTTTTCACATCCATTTGAAGTTGCTAATATACTTGTTCAGATGAAATTAGATGAAAACTCAATTATTACAGCTTTGCTACACGATGTAATTGAGGATACTTTAGCAACTAAAGAAGAAATAAAAAAAATTTTTGGTATAGAAATTGCCAATCTAGTTGATGGAGTAACAAAATTATCAAAAATCAATCTTCAACAAACAAATAAAAATAAACAAGTAGAAAACTTAAGAAAATTTATTTTAGCAATTTCTGAAGATATTAGAGTTCTTTTTGTCAAATTAGCTGACAGATTACATAATATGAGAACAATTAAATTTTTAAAAGATAGCAACAAAAAAAAGAAAATTTCAAATGAAACTCTTGAGATCTTTGCTCCATTGGCTGATAGAATAGGAATACGTAAAATAAAAGATGAATTAGAAGACTTAGCTTTTGAAGAATTAAATACAAGTGTTAAATCTATAATTATAAAAAGGATTAACTTTCTTAAATCTGAAGGTAAAAATAATATTAAATTAATTATTCATCAGTTAATGAGAGTATTAGAAAAATTTAATATTAAAGCTGAAATAATTGGAAGAGAAAAAACACCATATTCAATATGGAAAAAAATGAGAAAGAAAAATATTAACTTTGAACAGTTATCTGATGTAATGGCATTTAAAATAATTGTAGAGGATATTGATGAATGTTATTTATGTCTTAAAGCAATTCACACAAGTTATCCTATAGTTCCAGGTAGATTTAAAGATTATATAAGTTTACCTAAACAAAATGGTTACAAATCAATACATACATCAATATTTGGCCCAGCTCATCAGAAAATTGAAATTCAAATAAGAACAAAAGAAATGGAAAAAATAGCTGAGTTAGGAGTTGCAGCACATTGGCAATATAAAAATAATTTAAATTTACAAGAAGGAAAACAATATAAATGGATAAGACAGTTAGTTGAAATAGTTGAAACATCATCTGAACCTAATGATTTTCTTGAAAATACAAAAATGGAAATGTTTAAAGATCAGGTTTTTTGTTTTACTCCAAAAGGAGATTTAATTGCTTTGCCTAACAAATCAACACCAATTGATTTTGCTTATGCTGTTCATACAAAACTTGGAGATATTTGTTCAGGAGCTAAAGTAAATGGGAAAATAACTCCATTAAAGAATTATTTAAAAAATGGTGATCAAGTAGAAATAATAAAATCTAAATTTCAGAATCCTTCACCAAACTGGTCCGATTTTGTTAAAACTCCTAAAGCAAAGAGTAGAATAAAAAAATTTATAAAAACAAAGGAATATAAAGAATATTCAATTCTAGGTTTAAAAATTCTGAAACATTTTTTCTCTAAAAATAATAAAAATTTTGATGAATCTAATTTAAAGCAGACATTGGAATTATTTAATTTATCTACAATTGATGACTTATACTTTAATATTGGAAAAGGCAATTTTGATCCTCTAAAAGTATTATATGCAATTTATCCATCATTAAAAAGAATTAGAAAAAAATCGAATATTAAGAATTTTAAAAAAGAAAGAAAAAATCCAATCCCTTTGAAAGGTTTATTGCCAGGTTTTGCTATAAATTATTCAAAATGTTGTTGTCCTATGCCTGGTGATAATATTGTTGGTGTTATAATCAAAGGAAAGGGCATTTCTGTTCACACTACTGATTGTAATGAGATTGGAAAATATTTAAAAAAGAATATAATTTCTCTTTCTTGGGACAATAAAAAAATTAGTTTAGAAAATTATGTAGGTAGAATAATGATCATAGTTCTTAACGAACCTGGAAGTTTAGGTGAAATTGCATCTGCTATAGGTAATAATAAAGGGAATATCATAAATTTGAAATTAACATCAAGAAAAAAGACATTTTTTGAAATGTTAGTTGATATTAAAGTAAAAAATTTAAACCATTTTACAAATATTATAGCTTCAATTAGATCATTAGATTCTGTTTCATCTGTAAATAGAATTAAAGGTGAATAGATGAATTTGAAATTAAAATTAGGCATAAATATAGATCACGTTGCAACAATTAGAAATGCTAGAGGAGGGCTACACCCTGATCCACTCAAAGCTGCATTAATTGCACAAAGTTCTGGTGCTGATAATATAACTGCTCACTTAAGAGAGGATAGAAGACACATGTCCGATATAGATATTAAAAAAATAATAAAAAAATTAAGAATACCTTTAAATTTAGAAATGGCCCCTACAAATGAAATGTTAAATATTGCTATTTCTTCAAAAGTAAACAGGGTTTGTTTAGTTCCTGAAAAAAGAAAAGAAATAACAACAGAAGGAGGGCTAAATGTAATAAAAAATAAGAAAAAAATTTTTAACTTTGCAAAGAAGTTAAAAAAAAATAATGTAAAGGTTAGTATTTTTGTAGATCCAAATATAAAACAAATAATAGCTTGTAAAGATTTAAAAGTTTTTTCTGTCGAACTTCATACTGGAGAGTTTTGTGATAATAATAAAAATAAAAGATATGAATATGAAAAATTAAAAAAATCTGCAATATTTGCAAAAAAAAATAATTTGGAGTGTCATGCTGGTCACGGTATAAGCTATGAAACAGTGGAAGAAATAGCAAAAATTAATGAAATAACTGAATTAAATATTGGACATTTTATAATAGGAGAGGCTGTTTTTATTGGTTTAAACAAATCGATTTTAAAAATGAGAAGAATAATAGATAATTCTAGAAAGAAAAGCTTTTATCTCAAATCAGCATAAAAAGAATGATTTTAGGAAATGGTATAGATCTATTAAAAGTATCAAGAGTAAAGAAAATGCTAGATAAGTATGGTGATTTATTTTTAAAAAAAGTTTTTTCAGATCATGAAATAAAAAAAAATAAAAAAATAATTTTTAAAGCAAATAAATTAGCTAAGTCTTTTGCAACTAAAGAAGCATTTGTAAAAGCGTTGGGTACTGGATTTTCTAAACAAATTTCTTTTAAAGATATTTCATTAAAAAATGAAAAAAACGGCAAGCCTTACATAGATTTAAGTAATCGTGCCCAAAAATATTTAAAAAAAAAAACACCAAATGGATATAAAACAATAATTAATGTCTCAATTTCTGATGAAAAAGATTATGTAATTTCTAATGTTATTATAAGTCTACAAAAAAAATAATATTTTATGCAATTATCAATTATTTTATTATTACTCTTAGTTTTATATATTGTTTTTACAAGTGAAAATAAGTGGGAAGCTTTTAAAATAATTATATCTGCTGGTGCTATAGCATTATTTATTAGAACATTTTTTTTTCAACCTTTTACTATACCTTCAGGTTCAATGATACCCACATTGTTAATAGGAGATTTTATATTTGTTTCACAGTATAAATACGGTTATAGTAAGTATTCATTACCTTTTTCCCTGCCATTGATTAAAGGGAGAATTTTGGAAAAAAAACCAAAAAGAGGCGATGTTGTTGTCTTTAAAACACCCAATGATAACAGAACTGATTATGTAAAAACTTTAATAGGTCTTCCAGGAGATAAAATCCAGGTTAAAGATGGTATGCTCTATATAAATCATACAATAGTTGATAGAGATAGTATTTTAAATTCATCTATTAAAGTTCATAACAATTATTTAAATGAATTTGATTATGTTGAAATTTTACCAAATGGAAAAAAACATATTGTTAGAGAATTAAAGGGAGATAACAGTTCAAGTGACAATACAATTGTATATACAGTACCAGAAAATAACTTTTTTTTAATGGGAGATAATAGAGATAATTCAATAGATAGTAGAGTTTTAAATTATGTGGGCTTTGTACCATTTGAAAATTTAATAGGTAAAGCTGAAATTATCTTCTTTTCAATAGATAAAAAAAATTATGGACTTAAAAATTTCTGGAAGTGGAGAATAAGATTTGACAGAATTGGAAAAATACTAAATAAAAAAGTAAATATGTATTATGAAAGTTGATGAATTTGAAAAAAAAATTAATTATAAATTTAAAAATAAAAGTTTAATAGATCTAGCGTTCACACATTCAAGTTTTAAAAATAAAAAAAATAAAAACTATGAAAGATTAGAGTTTCTTGGAGATAGAGTTTTATCTCTTGTTATTTCTGAAGATTTATTTTTAAAATACTCTAATGAAAATGAAGGTGCGTTATCAAAAAGATTGTCTGATTTAGTATCAAAACAAAAACTATTAGAAGTTGCAAATGAAATAAGTATAAAAGAAATGTTGAAAATTGATCAATTTGAAAAGAGAAACTTAAAATTAAAAAAAAATATATCTATTTTAAGTGATGTTTGTGAGGCATTAATTGGTGCTATATATTTAGATTCAAATTTGGAAAATGCAAAAAAATTTATTTCAAAATATTGGAAAAAAAAAATTTCAAAAAATATTTTACCTCCACAAGATCCAAAATCTCTATTGCAGGAAGTTGCGCAAAAAAAAGGATTAAATTTACCAAAATATATTTTAAAAAATAAAGAAGGCCCTCCGCATAATCCTAGATTCGAAGTAGAAGTTTTTTTAAAAGGAATAAGAAAATTTTCAGCAATTGCAAAAACAATTAAAATTGCGGAAATTAACGCTGCAAAGAAAATGGTAGATTATATATTTAAAAATAAATTACTTTGATAAAATGCAAATAGACGATGAAGGAATTATTATAAAAAAAAAAAAATATAGAGAAAGTTCACTATTAATTTCTTTTTTTTCTTTAAATCACGGTATTAATTCTGGTCTTGTTAAGGGAGTCTTAAAAAAAGATTTCGGAACATATGAAATAGGAAATAAAGTTTATATAAAATCTAGTTTTAGATTAGATGAACAATTATGGAATTGTAAGTTCGAATTAATTAAAAATAATAGCGTTAATTATTTTGATAATCAAAATAAATTAAATACCTTACTTACTATTTGCTCAATAATAGATCTTAGTTTACCTAAAAATAATCCTCAAATTAAGATATATAATAAAACAATTGATTTGATAGAAAATTTATTATCTAAAGACTGGGCCGTAAAATATATCTTTTGGGAATTATTTTTACTATCAGAATTAGGGTATGGCCTTGACTTAGAAAAATGTGTAGTTTCTGGAAAAAAAGAAAATCTTATATATGTATCTCCAAAATCTGGTAAAGCAGTTTCAAAAAAAGAAGGTGAAAAATACAAAAATAAATTATTTAATTTACCAAAATTTTTAATAAATAAGAATGTAAAACCAACAAACGATTCATTGAAACAAGCTATATCATTAACAGGATTTTTTATAGATAAGTTCTTAAAAAAAAATAATAAAAAATTACCATTTTATAGAAAAAATATTTTAGCCTAAAAATCAATGACTGATTTAAAAAAAATAATTTTTGTGATTGAAAATATTACTTTAAAAGTTGGAAGAACGATTTCTTGGCTAATTTTGTTCATGACTTTAACAGCTTTTTCAGTTGCTCTACTTAGATATTTTTTTAATATCGGCTTTGTTTGGATGCAGGAGTCATATATTTGGATGCATGGCTTAGTTTTTTTATTAGGATCAGCTTATACCTTACTTGATGATAAGCATGTAAGAGTAGATATTTTTTATAGAACATTTAGTGAAAGATACAAAGCATATGTAAATATTTTCTTTTCTATTTTTTTTATTTTTCCTTTTATTTTTATAGTTAGCAAATATTCCATCCCTTATATTTTAAAATCTTGGATTAGTTTGGAAAAATCAAGAGAAGCTGGAGGGTTACAATTTTTGTATCTTTATAAGACCTCTATAATTTTGTTTTGTTTTTTTTTATTTATTCAAACAATAGCCTTAATTTTAAGATGTGTTCTAGTAATAAATAAAAAACAAGCAAAAATCTTTTTTAAATTTTAAAAAAAAATATGACAGTTCAAATATTAAGTATTTGTATGTTTGTAACCACATTCGCTTTTTTGTTGTTTGGTTTTCCAGTTGCATTTACTTTAGCTGGTACTGCTATTTTATTTGCGCTAACGGCATCTTTTTTTGGTTTCATGAGTGTTGATTTTTTAGCTTTAATTCCGTCAAAAATTTTCGGAACTATGACCAATGAATTATTAGTTGCTGTTCCATTGTTTATATTTATGGGTTTAATTTTAGAAAAATCCAAGATAGCACAAGAATTATTAGAAACTATAGCAAATTTATTTGGGAAGTTAAGAGGCGGGTTAGGTTTTACAGTTATTATTGTTGGAGCTTTATTAGCTGCATCAACTGGTATTGTTGGAGCAACAGTTGTTACGATGGGTTTATTAACATTGCCAACGATGCTTAAACGGGGATATGATAAAAAGCTAGCTTCAGGGTTAATATGTGCTTCTGGGACATTAGGACAAATTATACCACCATCCATAGCACTAATCTTGTTAAGTGATGTACTTCAAGGCGCTTATAGCCAATCACAATTACTTCAAGGCAAAATTCCATCAAATCCAATTTCAACAATCGATCTCTTTGCAGGAGCAATATTGCCTGGAGTTCTACTTGTTATTTTATATTGTTTGTGGTTACAAATTATAATTTATTTAAAACCACAATACGCACCGCTCATAATCAGTAAAGGAAAAAAATATACTTTAAAAAAAACTTTAAGCATAATTTTTTTACCAATAATTCTTATTATTTTTGTTTTAGGATCTATCTTAATGGGTATAGCAACCCCTACTGAAGCAGCTTCTTTCGGTGCTATCGGCGCTATTGTTTTAAGTTTTATTAAAAATAGTTTTTCTTTAAAAGTTTTAAACAAAGCAATTCTTGATACTACAAAAATTAGTTCAATGATTTTTTTGATACTTATTAGCGCAAAAATTTTTTCTTTAGTTTTTATAGGACTTGAAGGAAGAGAAATCTTAACTTCATTTATAAACCAAATCCCTGGAGGGGTTATAGGAGCAATGCTATTTACCATGATTTTGATTTTTGTTCTTGGATTTTTTTTGGATTTTATACAAATTGTTTTTACTATAATACCAATTATTGGTCCTATATTATTGCAAATGGATATAAATCCGCTTTGGCTTGGCATTATGATTGCAGTTAATCTTCAAACAAGTTTTTTAACCCCACCTTTTGGATTTGCTTTATTTTATTTTAGAGGCATTGCTCCAATTTCTATAAAAACTTATGATATATATAAAGGGGTTTTGCCTTTTGTAATAATTCAAATAATTGTACTTTTATTAATCGCTAAATTTCCACAATTAGCTTTATGGTTACCAGATAAATTATATTAAGGGTTTTTTTGAATGATATTTTGATAATCAAAGGATATTATGCCTGTATAAATTAAAAAAAGTAATATAACATTCAACACTACTATTACTCTCGAGAGATCTCCCCAAATTTTGTTTTTAACATTATACGCACAATTCCAAATAGAAACTAAGATCCAAATTGTATATATATTTGATATTAAAAAAATAATAACTTTTATTGACCAAGTTAGTCCAAAAAGGAAGCCAATGTATGATAGAAATAATAAAAAATAAAAAAATAAAATTTGAAAAACAAAGCCCATAATCCAAAAGGCTTTCCAGAGCTTCCGCTCTCCATTCCAGTAACTCAATAAAAGACTTTCTACTTTATTTAAGAATTTTCTATTATTCATAATTTACATATTTTGCTCTTGAATCTAAAAACTTCTTTTCTGAAATTTCAGATCTTTTTATTGAAATATTTCTGAAATTAATAATACTTTGATAAACTTTTTTACTTAAATTATCAGACGATGTTAATTTAGACATTACTTTTTCAGATAACTTTGCAAGTTTTTTTAAAACCTCATCAGGAAAAGGTTTTAAATTTACATTATGTTTTTTTACAAGTGTTTGTAGCGCTAAATTATTACCAGCTATCATTTCATTCGTGATTTTTTGCGTTGTTGCTTTTGAAGATATTTCGATAATTTTTTTTAAATCTTTTGGTAAAGAATTCCACTTTTTTAAATTTATAAAACAATCTAAAACCCCACCAGGCTCATGCCAGCCAGGATAATAATAATATTTAGCAGCTTTATAAATTCCAAAAGCTAAATCATTATAAGGCCCAACCCATTCTAAAGCATCTATGGCACCTGATTGAATTGAAGTTAGTAATTCACCTCCATGTAAATTGACAACTGTGCCACCCGCAGCTTTAATAACCTCACCTCCCAATCCAGGAATTCTCATTTTTAAACCTTTAAAATCTTCTATTGTTTTTATTTCTTTATTAAACCATCCACCCATTTGTGGCCCAGTATTTCCACAAACAAAAAATTTACAACCCATCTTTTTATATATTTCATCTGCTAATTTTTGTCCTCCGCCTTTTTCAAACCATGAGTTTTGTTCTTCTGGTGTGAGTCCAAATGGAATAGCTGATAAGTATTGGGCAGCTGCAACTTTACCTTTCCAATAATAAGGACCTCCATGTCCCATTTCGATAGCTCCACTAGAAACAGCATCCATTGCTTCAAAGGCAGGCACTATTTCACCCGCTCCGAAGACTGTTATATTTATTCTTCCTCCAGATGCTTCATTAATCATATTTGCAAAAATTTCAGCTCCAGTTCCAAGAGCAGGAAAGTTTTTTGGCCAAGTTGTAACCATTTTCCAATTATAAATTTTTTTAGCGGATAGTGTTTGCGGAATAAATGTAGATAATGCGGCTGCAGTAGATAGAAGTACAGTTTTTTTTAAAAATTTTCTTCTATTGTTTTTCTTTTTCAAAAAGTTTCCCACTTTTTATTTTTAAGGATTTCTATTGGCTTGAAATTTATTTTATAAGACATTTTTTTACATTCTTTTATATAATATCCTAAGTACAAATGCTTTAGCTTTTCTTTTTTTGCTTGTTCTATAAGTTTTAAAATTAAAAAAGTCCCTAAGCTTCTATTTTTATATTTTGGATTATAAAACGAATAATTTGCAGAATATGAATTTTCATATACATCATAAAGCATTGCTCCAAAAAATTTATTGTTTTTATATATATGAAGAATCTTTGTTTCAACAGGAGATATTTCTAACATTGTTCTAAAATCTAAATAAGTCATATTAATCATGTCACCTTTTGAATGCCGTAATTTTAAATAATTTTTAAATACTTTATAATAGTTTTGATTTGTTTTTGGTTTTAATATTTTAAATTTTAAATCCTGATTTTTTCGTAAAATTCGTTTGAAATTTTTTGAAAATAAAAAATCATTAATAATGATACGTGTCGAAATACATGCTTTGCAATTTTTACAATTAGGTTTGTAAAAAATGTTTTCGCTTCTCCTGAATCCTAAAGAAATTAATTTTTCCAATGTCTTTTTACTTACAAATTTCGTTAAATCTGTAAATAGTAAATATTCTTTTTTTCCTGGAATGTAAGGACATGGTCGCGGTAACGCACTATGAAAATTAAGATTATTATATATTTTTGTTGGTTTATTCATTTTTTAAATTTTTAGCAATATCAATTGCTCCATAACAAAATATTGCAGATGCACCTGATCTTTTTATAGCAATTAAACTTTCATGCAAACATTTCTCATAATCTATTATCTTTTCTTTTTCACCAAATTTTAACATTGAGAATTCACCACTTACTTGGTATGCAAAGATAGGAATATTAAATTTTTGTTTAATTTTACTAATTACATCTAAATAAGGTAACGCAGGTTTAATCATTACCATATCTGCACCTTCATTTATATCCATTGCAACTTCTCTAATTGCTTCATCAGAGTTTTTATAATCCATTTGGTAAGTTTTTTTGTCAGTTTTACAAAGTGCTTTTGATGACCCAACAGCATCTCTAAAAGGGCCGTAGAAATTTGAAGCAAATTTTGCTGCATAAGATAAAATTATTGTTTTATCAAAACCTTCATTATCCAACCTGTCTCTTATAACTCCAATTCTTCCATCCATCATATCTGACGGAGCTATAATATCAGCACCTGCTTCTGCTTGTATAAGCGCTTGTTGTGATAAAACTTCTATTGTTTCATCATTTGCAATATAATTCTTTTTTAAAATTCCATCATGTCCATGAGTAGTGTATGGATCAAGTGCCACATCACAAATCAAACCAATTTCAGGAAAATTTTTTTTAACTTCTCTAATTGTTCTGCAAATTAAATTATTTTTATTAAGTGCTTCTTTGCCATCAAATGTTTTTAATTTTTTTTCTACATAAGGAAAAAGTGCTACAGCAGGAATGTTTAGATTTTTTACTTCCTCAATCTTTTTTACCACTGTATCTATACTGTATCTTTTAACGGAGGGTAGAGATCTTATATTTTCAACAATCTTTTTACCTTCTGTAATAAATAAAGGTAAAATTAGATCATTTATACTTAATTCTGTTTCAGAAATTAAATTTCTGCACCAAGGTGATTGTCTATTTCTTCTTAATCTGGTTCGAGGAAATTTACCAATAGTAAATCTTTTATTCATATTCCCAAATTTGATCCCTAAAAAATTTTTTTTATAGTTAAAATAAAGTATAAAAAAAATTACACAGTTTAATAGAATATATATTGTAAAAAATCGTAGAAATTAAATGAAAAAGATTAATTTTGATCAACTTTTTTTTAATTCTATATTAGAATTGAAAAAAAAAAGTCTTGATAGAAATTTAAGATTGCTGACAAAAATTGATACCGTTAAGATAAAATATAAAAGAAAGACTTTATTAAATTTTTCTTCAAATGACTACTTAGGTTTATCCCAAAATAATACAATTAAGAATGATACAATAAAAATAATCAAGAAATACGGAATAGGAAGTGGCTCTTCAAGATTAGTATCAGGCAATTTTGATTTTCATGAAAAAATAGAGCGTGAATTAGCAAAGAAGAAAAAATCTGAAACAACTATAATTTTTAGTACGGGTTATTTAGCCAATTATTCTATTTTATCTTCGATCTTGAGCTCAAATATCTTCAAAAAAAATCCAATAGTATTTTCAGATAAATTAAACCATCAATGCATATATGAAGGATGCAAAGATAAAAGAGTTAATTTTCTTCGTTTTCATCATAATGATATGAACCATTTAGAATATCTATTAAAAAAAAATAAGTTTAAACAGAATCCTAAATTTATTTTATCAGAGTCTATTTTTAGTATGGACGGGGATTTTGCAGATATTGAAAGCCTTGTTAATTTAAAAAAAAAATATAATTCATTTTTGTTTTTAGATGAAGCACATGCAACAGGTATTTATGGTAAAAACGGTTTTGGTATGTCATTAGAATTTAACAATGATATAGACTGTGTCACAGGGACCTTCAGCAAGGCATTTGGAAGTTTTGGAGCGTACGTTAGTTGTAGTAAAAATTTAAAATCATTTTTAATAAATAAATGTCCAGGTTTTATATATTCTACTTCACTTCCATTTAGTTTATTAGCTTCAATTTACTCAGGGATTAAAATTATACCAAAGTTAAAAAATGAAAGAAAAAAATTGATTAAAAATTCGTATTTTTTAAGAACCATGTTAAACAAAGAGGGGTTTAACATTGGCAACTCTCAAACTAATATAATTCCAATAATTATTGGTAATTCAAAAAAAGCACTAATAATTTCTAAAAAATTAGAAAAAAAAGGTTTTTATGTTGTTCCAATAAGGCCTCCATCTGTTCCTCCCAACAGTTCTAGATTAAGAATATCTATTACGAGTTCTCATAGTCAAAATAATATAAAAAAATTATTTAAATTTTTAAAAATGTTTAAAAATGAAATGTAAAATTATGAGTAAAAAAGGTTTTTTTATAACTGGAACTGATACAGGAGTTGGAAAGACATTTTTTGCCTCTATATTAATGAAAAAATATAATTTTGATTATTGGAAACCAATACAAACCGGAAAATTTACTGAAAATGATACTTTATATATTAAAAAGAAACTAGGCATTGAAAACAATAGGTTTCATAAACCAATTTATACATTTAAAAAACCTTTATCTCCCCATTTAGCCTCAAGGTATGAAAAAATCTCAATCAGTATCAAAAAAATTAAAAAACCAAATACTATTAAGCCATTAATAATTGAAGGGGCTGGAGGAGTCCTTGTACCTTTAAATAAAAAAAACTTAATAATTGATTTGATTAAAAAATTTAGACTTCCTGTGATTATTGTTTCAAAATCTATTTTAGGAACAATTAATCACACTTTAATGACTTTAGAAATATTAAAGAAAAATAAAATAAAAGTTTTTGGTGTTGTTTTAAATAATGTAAAAAATAAAAAAGAAGGTAATGATAACGCAAAATCAATTGAGACTTTTGGAAAAATAAAAGTTTTAACACAAATATCTTCGGTTAATCCAATTACAAAAAAAAGAATTGAAACTTTATCTAAAAAAGAATTTATTAATGTATTTAAAATATGAGTAATTCAAAATCAATAAAACAAGATAAGAAATATATTTGGCATCCATATACACAACATAAAATTTCTACAACACCAATCAAGATAGTTTCTGGAAAAATGACAAAATTGAAAGATGATAAAGGTAAATCTTATCTTGATTTAATATCTTCTTGGTGGGTTAATACTCATGGGCATTCACATCCTTATATTGCTAAAGCAATATACAAACAGTCAAAAAAATTAGAACAAGTTATATTTGGTGGTTTTACCCATGATCCTGCAATTGAATTAGCTAAAAGAATTACAAATATTCTTCCAGTAAAACTTAAAAAAGTTTTTTTCTCAGATAACGGATCAACTGCAGTTGAGGTTGCATTAAAAATTGCTTATCAATACTGGTTTAATAAAAATAAAAAAAAAAAAACTTTTATAGCTTTTAAGAATGCATATCATGGTGACACAGTTGGCGCCATGAGTTTAGCAGGTGGTTCTGATCTATTTTCAGTTTTCAAGGAACTATTTTTTAAAATAAAATTGTTTGATTATCCATCTACTTGGCAAGGAGATCAAAATATAAAAAAAAAAGAAAACATAATATTAAATAAAATAGAAAATGAATTTAAAAGAAATAATGAAATAGCAGGTTTAATAATAGAACCTTTGGTTCAAGGTTCAGGGGGCATGAATATTTGTAGAAGTATTTTTTTGCAAAAATTATCTAAGATAGTAAAGAAATATAACAATCTTCTAATTTATGATGAAGTAATGACAGGTTTTGGAAGAACAGGAGAGATTTTTGCATGTAAAAAAAGTAAAACACAACCCGATATAATTTGTCTTTCGAAAGGGTTGACCGGTGGGTTCCTTCCACTATCACTTACAGTCACAACAAATAAAATTTATAATAATTTTCTGGGAGATAATTTTGATAAAGCACTTGCGCATGGTCATTCTTTTACAGCTAATCCTCTTGGTTGTGCAGCTTCTATTGCTTCACTAAATTTATTCAAATCAAAGAAAACTTTTAAAAAAATAAAAACTATTGAAAAACAGCATCATATTTTTTTAAAAAAATTATTAAAATTAAACTCAATAGAAA
>ENA-ORDI01001026-ORDI01001026.1-marine-metagenome-genome-assembly--contig:-NODE-1026-length-16323-cov-4.113751_pt1 | contig 16323 bp, 16 predicted proteins | sample MGYA00248628_ERZ508525 | MGnify/ENA primary metagenome ERZ508525 (study PRJEB26195, sample SAMN05422138) | marine metagenome | isolation source: East of Porto Seguro, South Atlantic Ocean | place... | reverse complement strand
CGAATTTCCCCCCAAAGGCTTCATCGTCGCAAACCTCAGCTATCCATTGAAAGGGATAGTCAATTTCAATAAAGGCCACGGTACGGCGGGACAATGGATCAAAGAAGGGAATTACGTCCTCAATAGGGCGAGGTGGTCGCGTCACAAGTTCGTGGCCAACCAGATGAGGCTGTTGCTATTCATCTTCGCCTACAACCTGGCTAACTTTGTGAGACGGCTTGGGTTGCCTGAGTCCAACAAGACCTGGTCTATGACAAGCGTTCAGACAAAACTCATCAAGACAGGCTGACGAATGGTGCGCCATGCCAGAAGTCTTGTGTTCCAGCTTGCCGAAGTGATGGCCAGGAGGGCTATGTTCGATAAAATTCTGGAAAGGATTGCGAGGCTGAGACCTGGGTAGCAATTCATCTACGAGCGTAGATTCAAGAACGTATCGAGAATACCCTGGGCAAAGTGTGCAACTCAAGGCAGGCGATTTGGTCTGAAACGCCCGTTTAGAAACTTTCCAAATCGATCGGCACTCCAATTTCTCTGGATGAGATGAATTTTGAGTGCGGTTTGCGGCATTTGACAACTTCAGAATGTCGCCACATCTTTTGCGCTATCGCAGAGGAGCACGGTTATCCAGGGACAGGACGGCATCTGGTAAATATCGGTTTCAACCTGCCTCAACCACCGTATGGGGCCACATTAGCAGACACAGAGAGTTGGCAACTAGCAATCTGAGTCGCATAAGTCGAGAATCCTTAATCGGGCCGATCTTTATTCACTGGGGCGCTTGCGATTCCGAACGCGCTCAACCAGTTTTACTGAGTCTAGTGTTACTGGCCGATGCGGCCGTTTATGCGCCTTTGCTGAGGTTGGTAAGGAACTCCTGGTTGGTCTTGGACTTGCGGAGACGCTCCAAGAGCTTTTCTGCGCCCTCTCCGTGGAGTTTCTGGTCGCCGGAGATCATATTCACCATGCGGCGCAGGAGCCAGACCTGTCGCAGGGTGGCCTCGTCCATAAGCAACTCTTCACGGCGCGTTCCGCTGCGCTCGATGTCGATGGCTGGGTAGATGCGACGCTCCGACAGCCGGCGGTCCAGGTGGACCTCCATATTGCCGGTTCCCTTGAACTCCTCGTAGATCAGTTCGTCCATGCGGCTGCCGGTCTCGACGAGGCAGGCGGCCAGGATCGTAAGGCTCCCGCCCTCCTCGGTGTTGCGAGCGGCGCCGAAGAATTTCTTGGGAGGATACAGGGCCACAGGGTCCATGCCACCAGATAGAGTTCGTCCACTGGAAGGGACAGCAAGGTTGTAGGCCCTTGTGAGACGAGTGATGCTGTCCAGCAACACCACAACGTCCCGTCCGGCCTCCACAAGCCGTTTAGCCCGCTCTAGGACCGCCTCAGCGACCCTGCAATGGTCCTCAACAGGTTCGTCGAAGGTAGAGCTATACACTTCGCCTTTTACGGTTCGTCGCATGTCCGTGACTTCTTCCGGTCTTTCGCCGATGAGGGCAACCATGATGTGGATGTCTGGTGCGTTGGCCGCGATGCCGTGGGCCATTTGTTTCAGAAGAGTCGTCTTTCCTGCTTTAGGCGGGGAGACGATGAGGCCGCGCTGGCCGCGACCGATGGGCGCGAGAAGGTCGATTAGTCGAGTTGAAAGCTCTGTGGAGGTGGTTTCTAGTTTGATGCGCTCGTTCGGGAAGATTGGGGTGAGTTGCTCGAACTTGGGTCTGTTGCGGGTTGCGTCAGGCTCCAATTCGTTGACCATCTCGACCTTGACTAGTCCGAAGTATCGCTCGCCGTCTTTGGGAGGGCGTATCTGGCCGGTGACGAAATCGCCGGTGCGTAACCCGAAGCGCCTGATTTGAGACTGGGAGACGTACACGTCTCCGGCCCCGGCGCTGGCGTTGTTTGGCCGTAGGAATCCGTAACCGTCGTTGACGATGGACAGGACGCCGCCGGCTTGAATCGGGCCTTCTTTTTCGGCGTAGGCCTTCAGCACGCGGCTGACCAGCTCCTGCCTCTTTTGGGGAGTGCCGTTGTCAATCGCTCCAAGATCGGAAGCAATCTTGACAAGCTCATCGGTTGATTTGGTTAGAATTTCTGTCAGGTTCATTGCAAGCTCCGGGCTTTGTCGGTGTTCAGGTTTGTTGATTCCTGAAAATAATTTCCCATCTCGAAACCCAAAGGTCTCCAGCGGGGTTGTTAGTTCATGGATGGTGGCTGGTTGCGGAAGGGACGGATGTCGACTTCACGCTGAATCAAGCTGGTTTTCCGATATGTTGAACGCCTATCCTACAATGTCATACCGCGTTTTCGACTTCGCGTGATGGGTTTGTTGTCACAGGCTCAGATGGACAGGTTTCGCCTGACCAACTGGGAATGCGGTGTTACATTGTGCAATATCGGTGTCCGAAACGGCTTCTGCGCTTATCATGCGGAAGTTGGTAATGTGAGGCAACGCAAAGGTGATAAAAGGGGAGAGGGGTACCAAAAGCATACCACAGCCCTTGGGATTAGTCTACATAGCCGGTCGTGTTCAAGCTTTAGTGTTTCCGTGAGTTGTCGGAACTGGGTGTTCGACGATGTCATCCTCGTAAGATGTGCCCGTGTCGATAGATGTCGATACCAACGCTGCATAACCCTAGTTTCCTGCAGAATCGGCGCCAACGAGCGGCAGGTGGTGCTGTCCGCCCTCTCGAACGATGTTTTTGGCAACGCCAATGAACTCCCTGAATAGTGGATGTGGCCTGTTAGGGCGGGACAAAAACTCTGGATGGAACTGAGTTCCAACCATGAATGGGTGGTCTGCAAATTCCATGATCTCGATCAGTTTGCCATTGGGAGACAAACCGGAGGGCCATAGTCCGACCCCTTCAAATTCCTCTCGGAAGGTGTTATTAAATTCCCAGCGATGGCGGTGCCGCTCCTGCACGACATCCTGGCCGTATGCTTTGGACGACCATGTATCGTTGACCAACTGGCAGGGGTACAGACCCAATCTCATACTGCCGCCCATCTCATCGACATCTTTCTGAGATTCCATCAAATCTATGACGGGGTAGGGCGTGTTAGGGTTCATTTCAGTGGAGTTGGCCCCGTCCTTTCCCATCAAGTTTCGGGCGATGTCTACAACCATTGCCTGAAGGCCCAGGCACAAACCCAGATAAGGCACATCATGGTCGCGGGCGTACTGCACAGCTTCGATCATACCCTCGAAACCACGAGGCCCGAAGCCTCCCGGCACAACGATGCCAGAGACGGAGTTCAGAAATGCGTCGGCGCCAACCTCTTCGATCTCCTCGGCGCCGACCCACCGGACCTCGATGTCCCTGTCGAAGTGCAATCCGGCATGCAACAGGGCTTCTTTAACCGAGATGTAGGAATCCTGAAGGTCAACGTATTTGCCCACCACGGCGACGGGCAGGGACTCTTTTGGCTTGTGGATAGCCGCCACCAGTTTTCTCCAGTCGACCAGGTCTTGCTGTTGGAACTGGATGTCCAGCGTGTCCTTGATGAGGTCGCCCAATCCTTCTTCCTGAAGGATCAACGGGACTTCATAGACGCTGGACACTGTGGGCAGGGTGATAACTGCCTCGACCGGCACGTCGCAGTGGACCGAAATTTTGGTCTTGATGTCCTCGTCCACCTCGTAATCGCTTCGACAGATGATGACGTCGGGGAGGATTCCGATGCTCCGAAGCTCGCGGACGCTGTGCTGGGTCGGTTTGGTCTTGAGTTCTTTCGTGGCTGATATATAAGGCAGATACGTGACGTGGATGTAGAACACGTTGTCCTTGCCGATTTCGCGCCGCATCTGTCGGATGGCTTCGAGGAACGGCAAGCCCTCGATGTCGCCGACAGTGCCACCAACCTCCACCACAATGACGTCGGCTCCGCTGGCTTCTGCCAGTCGCATCATTCGCTCTTTTATGGCGTCTGTGACATGGGGGATCGCTTGAATGGTTCCGCCGAGGAACTCGCCCTTGCGTTCGCGGGCGATGACGTCGCTGTATATCTGGCCGGCCGTGACGTTGGATAGCTGAGACAGGTCGATGTCCACGAACCGCTCGTAGTGACCCAAGTCCAGGTCTGTTTCGCTGCCATCCTCGGTGACGTACACCTCCCCATGCTGGTAAGGTGACATGGTTCCGGGGTCAACGTTAAGGTACGGGTCCAGCTTGAGCAGAGAGACAGACACCCCTCGGCTCTTGAGAATCCGGCCAATCGAGGCAACGCTAACGCCCTTGCCCACGGAACTGACAACGCCGCCGGTAACAAATATCATCTTGGTCATGGCAAAGTTACTCCTTAGTTTTGCGATGGACGGGGAGCGAATCGCGCGGGCCGGATGCAAATCACTTTCGGATGTTCTGAGGTCAGTTCGGATGGAGGCGCCAATGAATACGCACGCCATGAAACCAGAATGCAGGCTATAGCAAATACTCGGGTGTTGAGTGGGACAGTTCGAGAGGGGTTTTGGGGGTTGAGGTTTCGGTAGGGCAGAGCCACTACCGGGACACCTCTTTGAGGGCTTTCGCGAGAATTTGCGTCACAGCCTTTGAGCGCTTCCTCTCTTGTTTGGAAAAGTATATCTATCCAGTCTCGAATGTGTCAACAAACATTTCGTTCAATTTAACCCAAAGGTTGAGGAGGTGAACACTTGGCGGTATCTGTTATACCTGCTTATCGGGTGGTGAGTCACTTCGCCAAGCAGTCCGAGAATCTGCCCGCGATGGACGCGGTGGACGCCATCGAAGATCGGACGCGGGATTATGTTCGCAACTTGTTGTCTACGCTCCACCCGTCTTTCGTTGAGATGGGCCAGCGAACTGCCGTCACTCAGTTGGGAGACCCAAGTGTCCCTGTTCTGCTTGCGGCCCTAGATGATTTGGAGGCCGGCGAAGCGCGGGAAATAGCAGACAGGGCGTTGGACAAAGCGGTCAAAGCCCTGTCGCGTCCAGACCTGAACTCCCGAATTTTCCTGTTTCCTGGCGATGGCGAGAGCAGCGTGCTATTGAACCAGATGAACGGTGTTCTCGGGTTCAGCCTGGGCGCGCAAGCCACGTTGGTGTTCGTGTGGCCTGTGGAAAATTGGCAGAACTGGTTGTCCTACACGGTGATCCACGAGTACGCTCATCTGGTCCGCAATCTGCTGTTTCCAAGAGGAATCGCCGGAGGCAAGTTGGTGTACATGAAGACGCAGGAGCCGGAGACGCTCCTCGACGCCATGATTGCGGAAGGAGTTGCCGACGCCTTCGCTCTCAGCGTCATGTCGGAGGTCAACCCGCCCTGGACGGACGCGCTTGATGATGAGGAAACCGAGCGAATATGGCCCAGGATACGCCGTCGTCTGGGAGTCTCGGACCCGACGGAAATCCGGCGGATGCTGTTCGGCGATAACGACCGCGTGCCTCAGTGGGCCGGCTACACTCTAGGATACCGAATGGTGATGTCTTACCTGGAGAGACAGCCCGATTCCACACTCGCCCAAGCGGCGCTTTTGCCAGGAAGCGCGATACTCGCCGGGTCGCGGTACGCCGACTCTTGACCCTCGGCCTCGCATCCCGTACATTCCAACTCGGCTCGTTCAGTCAATTATCTTGAATGCAGGCTCACCGGAGGTAGCTCGACCGATGCGTTATTACGCCCTGATATCCAACGACGGAGACAACCGACTTACAGCCGAACCCGAGGACGGACTTCTTTTTGACCTGACGTCGATAGACCCAGATTTGACTGATCTCGAAGACTTGGCCATCGCGGCGTCTCTCTCCGGCACCAACATTGACGAGATCGCCTCGCGGATTCTCAGCGACGGTGAAGCCGACAGGTTCGACCTGGGCGAGTTGATGGATATGTCTCGCGGAGGCGAATCGTACTATCGGCTCGACCGACCGTTCGAGCCACCGGAGGTCTGGGCCGCAGGCGTGACTTATAAGTCCAGTGAGTTGGAGCGCATTCGGGAGAGCGACACGCCGGACGTATATTCAAACGTATATTCGGCAGAGCGTCCAGAGTTGTTCTTCAAAGCAACGCCAGACCGATGCGTCGGGCCGTTTGAGTCGGTGGGCATCCGAGGAGACTCGGACTGGAACGTGCCGGAACCGGAACTCGCCTTCGTCTTGTATAAAGACGAAATCATTGGCTACACCATTGGCAACGACATGAGCAGCCGGACAATTGAGGGCCAAAATCCTTTGTATCTTCCGCAGGCGAAAGTATTCGACCGGTGCTGCGCTATCGGGCCGTGCTTCGTGTCCGCAGAGTCTTTGGGCGATGTCACCGACCTCTCAATCGCTTGCACAATAACTCGCAACGGAGAGGATGTCTGGCACGACGAAACCTCCACGTCGGAAATGGCGCGGTCGTGCGAGGAGTTAGCCGACTGGCTGCAGCGTTACAACTACGTCCCCAACATGACGGCTGTTTTGACCGGCACAGCGATAGTGCCCCCGCCTGAATTTACGCTCCGGGAGGAGGACATCGTCACGATGTCCATATCGGGCATCGGCACTCTGGAGAACGACGTGGTGGTCGTCTAGACACTAATCTCCAACCGAACGCCGCCCCTCGATCCTCCGACGCACGCGGCCTGAGAACGTCAGCGGGAGGATAACGGACAGCGCTGCCAGCGCCCACACTGACATGCTGGGAACAGGCGGCCCTGTCGTGACCGCCTTGTAGGTGTTGTTGCTGATTACGCTGTCTAACGTGTCAGCGGTAGCGCTCGCAATGTTGGTCAGCATTCTGGACACGCCTGAGGCGACTTTGACCACGATTGTTGCTGTCGAGCTAGCTGCAGCAGCCAGCGTGCTGAAGTGCTCGTAATATCCGTAGTCCCGGTGCACGAACCTCCGATTGCCTCAGCAGAAACCAGAGTCGTTCCAGGCGGGAGCTTGTCCTTAATCTGAACGTTAGTCGTGGCGGTGGATGTGCTGTTGTTGGTGATTGTGATGCGTATGTCAGGTTTGTGCCGGTGGTCACAGGGTCAGGGGAGCCGGTTTTCACTATTTCAAGGTCGGCAGACGGAATGCTCCGGCTGAACACCGCCACGGCATCGTCATCCCGAGCCGAGGCGGAGAGGTGCTTTTCATCTGCGCTTATAGCAATGGAACTAGCGCCGTCGAGTCCGTCGACACCTCCCACGCCGTCTCTCCAAACCTGCTCGATGGTGAGCTCCCCTGTCGCAGAGTTTCGACTGAACATCGTAACCGTTTTGTCGATGATACCCGCGACGTACACTTGGTTTCCATTTGGGCTGACGATTACTGACGCGGCGCCGGCGAGTCCGTCGATTAGGCCAGAACCGTCATTGTGCATCTCAACGAAGGTCAGTTCGCCTGTCGTCGTGTTTCGGCTAAATACCGCCAATGCTTTATCGAGGTAGCTTGCGGCGTAGAGGTGTTTGCCGCCCAGGCTGATCGTCACCGACCAACCGCCGTCGAGTCCGTCGACGCCTCCAACGCAGTCTTTCTTAAGCTCGACGAAATTGAGCGTACCTGTCGTAGGGTTACGGCTGAACGCCGCCACCGCATCGTCAAAATACCCTGCGGCATAGAGGTGTTTGACATCCGGACTGATCGTCACTCCGATTGCGCCATCCAGTCCGTCGACGCCTTCAACGCCGTCCTGCTTAAACTCGACGAAGCTGAGCGCACCTGTCGCAGGGTTGCGGCTGAACGCCGCCACCGAGTCGTCAGTATAAGCCGTGGCGTAAACGTGCTTGCCATCGGGACTGACGGTGACCGAACGAGCGGTTTCTAATCCATCGAGGCCTCAGGCGCCGTCCTTCTGGGCTTCAACGAATGTGAGGTTGCCTGTCGTCCCGTTCCGAATGAACATTGTGACAGTGTGATCTTGGTTGCTTGTAGCATAGACATGGTTGCCGTCTGGGCTGACATTGACCGATGTGGCGCCGTCGAGTCCGTCAACCCCTCCCTCCCCGTCTTCCAGAATCTCGATAAACGTTAGATTTCCGACCATTGCATTCTGGCTGAACACCGCCAAAGCATCGTCGTTCTTGGCTGCGACGTAAAGGCGCTTTCCATCCGGATTGAGGGCTATCGAAGCGGCGCGGTCAAACCCGTCCACACCACCCGTGCCGCCCTTCTCGTCCTCTACGAACGTGAGTTCACCCGTGGTAGCGTTCCGGCCGAAAGCCGCCACCGCGTCGTCGGTTACGTATGCACTGTAGACGTATTTTCTGTTTGGGCTGACCGTTACCGAAATCACGCCGCAAAGCCCGTCGACGCCTCCGACGCCATCCTTCTCAAGCTCCACGAAAGTAAGCACGCCAGTTGTCGCGTTCCGACTGAATACCGTCACCGCATCGTCACGATAACCTGCGGCATAGACGTATTTTCCGTCCGGGCTGACAGTTACCGAGCCGGTCCAGTCAAGTCCGTCGACGCCTCCGACTCCTTCCTTCTCAGATTCCACGAAGGTGAGTTTTGAAGTGGATTGATTCCGGCTGAAGACTGCTGCCATATTTTCAAAACTTGCGACGTAGACATGTTTTCCGTCAGGGCTGACCGTCACAGAAGTGGCTCCGTATAATTCGTCTATGCCTTCAGAAAAATGACTTTTGACCTCTGCGAACGTGAATTTTCCGGTTGATGAGTCCCGTACGAACAGCGCGACCGCGCTATCGCGTCTGCCAGCGTCGTAAACGTGGTTGCCGTCAGGGCTGACAATCACTGATCGAGCTTCGCTTAGATCATTGACGCCACCGATACCGTCCCTGTGAAGCTCCACGAAGGTTACTTCTCCTGTCGATGAGTGTCGGTCGAACACCACGACTGAATCGTCGAATTGGCTTGTAGCGTAGACGTGGTTGCCGTCTGGACTGACCGTCACAGAAGTGGCTCCGTTAAGTCCGTCGACCCCTCCAACATCGTCCTTCTCAAATTCCACGAAGGCCAGTTCGCCCGTTGTGGAGGCCCGGCTGAATACGGCGACTGAATTTTCACCTGGGCCGGCCGTGTAGAGGTGTTTACCGTCTGGGCTAACTGTCACCGCATCGCCGCCTCCGAGTCCGTCGACTCCTGCATCACCATCCTTGCGAACCTCCACGAATGTCAATTCGCCGTTGCCATCTGCTGATGCTGCTTCAATCCAGATAAGGCTGGTCAGCGTGGCGCAAATAGCGGTTATTACGATAGCGTAGAGAATATTTCGATGCGCTTTCCGGAATTCACTGATGGAATTACAACCTTAGGCATGGCTGAGCCCACCGTCGAGATACAAAGTCTCGCCGGTCATGTAGGCTGAGGCGTCGGAGATCAGATATAGGGTCAGTAGGCCGACCTCTCGGAGTTCTCCGACTCGGCCGAGGGGGATTGAGGTTTTGGCACGCTCTCGGGAGGCAGTGACTTGGGCAGGGTCGCCGGTTTCGGGGTCTGGGAATTGGCCGGGCGCGACGCAGTTGACGGTCACTCCGTAGGGTGCCCATTCAAGGGCTAGCGTTTGCGTCAGTCGGGCCACTCCGGCCTTTGCGGTGGAGTAGGCAAGCATGTCGGGACTGCCTTTGCGGGCCGCGAAGCCGCTGATGTTCACGACCCGGCCTGCTCCCCTTTCGAGGAAGTGAGGGCCGAAGGTCCGGCACCCCAAGAAGGCCTCGGTCAGGTTGATGTCGATGACGAATCGCCACTCGTCGTCGGTCAGGGGAGTTGACGGAACGCCTCCGGGCAGAGGCACGATGGGTTTTCGTATGGCGTCGCCCAGGTTGTTGACCAGGGCATCGACGTGGCCCCACTTCTCCATCGCGTAGCCGTAGGTGCGCTGCCAGTCTTCAGATTTTGTGGCGTCGGCAGTCAGGATTTCGATGGGGTGTCCGTCGGCGGCCATCGACTCGGACAGAGGGACTAGATACTGGTTCGTCAGCGACGTGACCATCACCTTGGCCCCTGATTCAGCAAGCACTCTGGCGATGCCCTTCCCAATGCCTCTTGCGGCTCCTGTGATGATGACAGTTTTTCCTTCGACGCTGTATTCGCTGGGTAGCATGGTTTGTCTCCGAGGTATCAGGTTTTCAGGTGGTCGGGTGTCAGGACGAGGAATTCTAATGGCCGACTGTTACTATGCAGGCGGCAAGTGTGAAAGAGCCTGATTGACGAAATCTATGCCGACAGCCGCGGACCACGATTCCAAAAGCGCGGTGGTTGCTTTGCCTGGGATGCCGTCCCCTACGGGCAGGCCGTTCAGGGTCGCAACTGGCAGGATGCAGTATCGTGTGCTGGAGACGAACGCTTCGTCGGCGGCGTAGATGTCTCGTTGGGTGTAGGTTCCTTCGTCCACCGGGAAGTTCAGCGAGTCCGCAAGTTCCAGCACGGTCTGCATACTGACGCCAGGGAGGACGTTTCGGCGGTCGGGCAGTTTGATGCGCCCGTCTTTGACGAACATGAAATTCGCGCCTTCACACTCGCTGACTCCGCCGTTGGGACTCGCCATGAGCAGGAAGACCTGCTGGGAACCGTCTTTGTTGTCTCCCGGCTCTTGCCCCGGAGGGATGCCATAAGTGTTGGGAGTGACGATTCGAACGCCGTCAATGTAGCTTCTAGCAAATCTTGTGAAATCCAGCGGTTGGCAATAGACGACAACGTTGATGGTCCCAGTATCGTCAGGTGACTGTCGTTGCGACTGGTTAACGATCTGAGTCACGATGTACTCGTGGCCGTCTGGGAGCAGGGACAGGTTGGCCTCTATGACTCCGAGGGTGATACGTTCAAGTTCCTCTATGGAGATTTGAGGGTCGATCGAAGATGCCTCAAGGCCTCGGTATAGCCGTTCAAGGTGCGACCTCAGTTTGAAAACTTTGCCGCCGAAAGTCCGCTCGGCGTCGTAGAACCCGCCGATGGACGCAGCGTTGATGCGCTGCAACATCGGCGAGGCCTGAGAGTGGGGCATGATGCGCCCGTTGAGGTATGTCAGAAGCTCGATGGACTCAGCCATCTAGTGTTACCTTCCCGCAAAATAGCTGTCAGCAATCACCTTTCAGCCTTCAGAATTTGCCATTCTGAGGCCTCAGTCGAAGAATCTGTTCGTTAACCAGACAACTGTTGCTCTGCACGCGATCAGATGCTTCGCTTTGGCTCAGCATGACAGTTTGGTTATTTATCGTCGTCGCAAGAAGCGTTTTTTTATCTTGGTGAAAGTGGTCACCGCATGGATGAGCGGCGTCATCTTACGCCCGTGTATCGTACCCTGAGCGAGGGCGGTTTTGAAACCCTCAGGCGTGCCGTCGAACACGGGCATGTCAACGTATGTGCGGCCAAGCTCGATTGTTGTGTGGGCATCGCTGACGCCGGATGTCAGCAGACCATGCTTCTCGGCGAACTCGTAGGCCTTGCGGTTGTCGGCGTCCATGTTGTTTCGAGAGTTGAACACTTCAACGATGTCGGCAAAGGGCAGGACTTCCTCCAGACCAGGGCGAGTGATGACCTCGCGTCTGAACCGGTCGAAGGGGTGAGGCAAGGAGACCAGGCCGCCCTGATCCTTGATACGTTTCGCGGTCTCCAGCGGAGTCAGGCCGCTGGGGATCGTTTCCTCCAGAAACAGGCCTGTCACCTCGCCTTCGGAAGTGCCCACTTCCTCGCCGATTATTACTCTGAAATCGGCTAACTCTCGGACCTCGAATGCGCCCTCGGTCGTGTTGTGGTCTGTGACCGCTATACAGGTCAGGCCCACCTTTTTGCATCGGCGGACCAGTTGCTCCGGCGCCATCTCCGAATCTGGAGAGAAGTGGGTGTGCATGTGGAAGTCGGCTTTGAGCATCACTCTTCGTCGTCATCCCAATCATCTGACGGGTCGACGATTGATTCGGACTGGAACGTCATTTGCTGGCCGTACTCGGCTTTGATGCGAGTGATCTTCAACTCGGCTGAACCCAGCATGTCGTTGCAACGCGCCGCCAGCCTGACGCCGCGCTCGTATCTTTCAGTGGCGTCAGCTAGACTCAACCCTCCGGTTTCCAGTTCTGCCACGGTCTCTTCAAACAGCTTCAGCGCTTGCTCGAAGCTGAGGTTTTCCAGTTCTGAGTCGGTCAGAGGTTGGGTTCCGTTATCGCTGTCTGCCATATTGTATCCCAAGATGAATTTGAGCTTAAAAGGCGCTTTTACGGTCGATCGTCATCGTGGAGCCGAAAGGGCGGGTAGGTGTCTGTTACCAGGATGAATGCGTAGCTCGCCACTCTGTTTCCCCATCGCATGACGCCGACATTGAAATCGAAAAAGCGGCGCGGATAGCGTCCGGTGAACAGGATAGCGAACCAGGCGAGGATGGTAACGACGATCATCGCCAACCAAAGGAAGAAAAGCGCAATGTAATGAGGAAAGGCGAATAGCCACTTGAACAGTGGCATGACCCTGTTCAGGCCCCATTCGGTGTCCGGGTAGGCGATGTCCAGATGCACCGATTGCTCCTCGTCGGTCGAGGGGTACACGTCGGTCAACAGGAACATGTAGGCGACGACCCGATTGGTGAACTGCATCAGGGCCAGGTTCCACTCGAACCACCATCGAGGATACTTGTTCTGGAATAGCAGCATAAGAACGATGGGAACGAACAGGACGCCTCCGACCTGAGCGCTTGCGAGAGACACCTTTTCGAGACCAAATGCGTATGTGGTCCCGGACATAAAGGCCAGCACTACCCAGATTGGCAATACGTAAAAAACTCGCAATAGTGTCGATTTTCTGTCCAGCGGCCTGTCGGGATAGTCGACGCTGAACTGGACAGGGTACATGCTAACTGTGTAATAAGCGGCCATTCCGATCCTTCTTGAGTTGGTTGGAGGCTCAGTCTATCACAGAGGCGTCGAAGCTCCCGCGGGAGACTCGGACTCTGACAACGTCATCTGGCGCGACATCGTCGGCGTCGGTGACCGCTGCGCCTGAGTCTCGACGTTCGACGATTGCATATCCTCGGCGGAGTGTGTCCGCTGGATTCAGGGATTCCAGCCGCAATCTGGTTCCTTCGACACGCTCGCGGGTGATATTCAGATGGCTGTCGAGATGGGCTTCCGCGGTCCGCAGCATGTCGTCCAGTCGCATTCGGTGTGTGTCAAAATCGGGCACGGTCCGGTCCAGGTCAGTTTTCAACTGGTTCAGTGTCTGGGCAGACCTGGAAATCTGGTCTGTGACGAACATACCCAACGCCTGATAGCCGGATGCCACTCGAACCGCAAGCTCGGCGCGGTCCGGGACCGCAAGCTCGGCGGCGGCGGATGGAGTGGCCGCTCGGAGGTCTGCCACGAGGTCGCATATTGTGTGGTCGGTTTCATGTCCCACTGCGCTGATTACCGGGGCCTGGCTGGAGAACACCGCTCTCGCTACCGTCTCCTCATTGAAGGGCCACAGGTCTTCCAGCGACCCGCCGCCTCTCCCAACGATCACTGTGTCGATGTCCGGTTCCGAGTTCATCGCCCTGAACGCTTCAACTATCCCTGCGGCGGCATGGTCTCCCTGCACGAGGGTTGGGGCAAGGACAAGCTCAATCAAAGGAAAGCGGCGCGCCGTGACCGTTTGGATGTCGTGCCATACTGCTCCGGTCTCGGATGTGATGACGCCAACGCGGCGGGGATACTCAGGTATTGGTCGCTTTCGAGACGGTTCGAACAGGCCTTCCTGCTCTAGTTTCAGCATGAGCTGTTCGAGTTGGAGTTGAAGCTCGCCGACGCCTTCTGGCTGGGCGATGTCAACGATCATCTGGAGGTCGCCCCGCGATTCGTAGATGGACATGCGTCCGTGGGCGATTATTGCGGCGCCGTCCCTGATGTGTTCCAGCCCGCGGGAGTTTCGGAACATCACGCAACGCAACGAGCTGTTGCCGTCCCGCAACGTGAAGTACGCGTGGCCCGCTGCTGAGATTGTCGCCTGCGGAATCTCGCCTTCGATCCAGATGTCCTGAAGGACGTCATCATAGGCAAGCAACTCGTTCATATACGAGACGACCTGGGAAACGCCGTAAACCGCCATGTCAGCCCCTGGCATGCTAGACGCGGGAGAGGTACTCGCCAGAACGGGTGTCGACCTTTATCTTCTCGCCTTCGTTTACGAACAATGGAACCTGCAACAGATGGCCGGTTTCCAGCTTGGCGAGTTTGGTGGCGCCTGTGGCAGTGTCGCCTTTGAGTCCGGGGGGCGAGTCTGTGACTTCCAATTCGACCGTGATTGGCAATTCTATGGCGATGGGATTGTCTTCGTAGAACACCATCTCGACGGTCATCTGCTCAATCAGGAACGGCAGAGCGTCGGGCATTGAATCTTTGGAAAGCGGAAACTGATCGTAGGTCTCGTCATCCATAAAGTAGTACAGATCGTCTTCTTCGTAGATGAATTGGGCGTTGCGCCTCTCCACAGCCGCTGGAGTGAGTTTGACGTCGTAGCCGTTGAAGGTCTTGTCGACTACGCGCCCTGAACGTATGGCGCGAAATCGAACCCGCATAACCGGCGCGCGCTGCTGCATCTTCCGGCTCTCGTACTCGACGACGATGTGAGGCTCGCCGTCCAGGTCGATAGCCATGCCTTTTCTGAGGTCTCCGTAGCCTATGGACATTCCGCTTCTCCACAACCCGGTCATTCTGAGACCGCAGTCGAAGAATCTGGTCTGTCGAGCGCTCATGAGATTACACGACCAGATACTTGACGTCACTCAGTATGACAACGGGGATTTATTCCTAATGCTATTAGCTCTTTCTCAGCAAGAACTGACGATTATTTCGGCGATTGGGATAGAACTTTAGCCCGCCCGTTCTCCAGGGACACGATGTCCTCGATTCGCACGCCGCCCCACCCGGGTATGTAGATGCCTGGTTCGATGGTGAACACCATCCCGTTCTCCAGCACATCCCCAGATTTTGGCACGACCCTGGGCCGTTCATGGACTGCAAGGCCGACGCCGTGTCCCAGACCGTGGCCGAAGTACTCACCGAAGCCTGCATCGGCGATAAAGTCCCGCGCCACCGCATCCACCTCTGCTCCGGTCATGCCCGGACGGACGGCCTCTTCGGCAGCGGCCTGTGCTCCCAGCACGGTATCATAGATTTCCCTGAACCGGTCGTCTGACGGGCCGACGCAGAATGTCCGGGTCAGATCGCTGCGGTATCCTTGGTAGGTGGCGCCCATATCTATGACGACCGGGTCGCCCATTTGTATCACGGTATCATCGGCCCTGTGATGTGGCAACGCCCCGTTTGGGCCTGCCCCAACGATGATGTCGAAGGCGATGCTCTCGGCCCCCAACTCTCGCATGGCCTTCTCGATGTCCCAGGCGACCCTCTTTTCGATCATGCCAGGCTCGATGGCCGACGCGACGTTTCCCAACGCCTGATCGGCGATGGCGATAGCTCGTTCCAGCAATTCTCGTTCGGTGTCATCTTTTACTGCCCGCATGGTCTCGACGATGCCTGTCGTAGGGACCAGTTCCACTAATTTGTCGGATTCACCCTTCGCGAGGTCGTCAATGAACCCGGAGTGAGTCGCGACTGTTAGATCATCGCTCTCGTAACCGATTCTGGTTAGGTTCATTTCAGAGGCTAAATCTGCCAGCCAGGGAGAGCCATATGCAGTGCGATGAATCCGGTAGTCGGGCGCTTGTTGGCCGCCCTGTTCGACATACCGGAAATCGGTTACAAGCACGGCGTCAAAGGCCGAGATCAGCAAGTAGCCCGCAGAGCCTGTGAAACCTGAGAGGTACCGTCGGTTTTCTGGCATAGAAATAAACATGCCATCAATATCATGGTCTGATAACTGGAGCCGCAGATTTTCGATTCGGGATGAAATTCTCATGCGACGCGAGATTCCTTGATCTGCTCAACCAGAAATTCCAATGCGTAAAGGTAGCCTTTGTATCCCAGTCCTGCAATCTGGCCCACCGCAAGCTCGGCGAACACCGAGTGGTGGCGGAACGCCTCGCGGGCGTGGATGTTGGACAGGTGGACCTCGATGAATGGCAGTCTGGAGTCTGCCAGCGCGTCCCTGAGGGAGATTCCGTAGTGGGTCAACGCCCCTGCGTTGATTACGATGCCATCGGCATCCTGAGCCTCTGTCTGGATGCAGTCCACGATTGCCCCCTCGTGATTGGACTGAAAGAACTCGACCAGCGTGTCCAGGTCTTGCGCCTTTTTCTGGATGAGGTCTTCGATATCGGTGAGGGTCTTGACGCCGTAGTATCCAGGCTCGCGCTTGCCGAGGTTGTTCAGGTTCGGGCCGTTAATAACCAGTATTTTCAAATTCTTTTCCCAGACAGCGCCATTTTGTTAAGAGGACGTCGCTGAATTGTCCTCAACTTCTATAGTTTTGGTGGCCCTGGGGTGAGCGGCCATGTATGCCC
>ENA-ORDI01001023-ORDI01001023.1-marine-metagenome-genome-assembly--contig:-NODE-1023-length-16343-cov-2.660273_pt1 | contig 16343 bp, 20 predicted proteins | sample MGYA00248628_ERZ508525 | MGnify/ENA primary metagenome ERZ508525 (study PRJEB26195, sample SAMN05422138) | marine metagenome | isolation source: East of Porto Seguro, South Atlantic Ocean | place... | reverse complement strand
AATGGCCCCACCAACCACAGCAACTGCTCCTGCGAATATCACAATCATGGCTATATTAATAATTACTGCCACTAGTCCACAAACGAGTCCAGCAATTGACATCCCTTTCCCATCAGCTTCGCCAGCATTGACTTTTTTCAACGAAAGTGCACCAAAGATAATAGCTAATACGCCTGGAATAAAACCCAACCACCCAATACAGGGAATAAAAGCCAGTACGGCGGCTACGATTCCAAGAACCATTGCAGTCAACCCGAGAGGATTACCTTTTTTCTGTTTTTCTTCAGTCATTTTATTTCCCTTTTTTATCTCCCCTATATAACCTTTTCTAAGAGAGAAATAGGGGATATTTTCTAATGTTTACCTAACCAACTTATTTAATTTAGTTACTCACTTAATTAGTAACAAACTAATTTAATTTCATCGAAGCAATCGAATTATACCTTGAAGTATTAATAAAGAAATAATAACAAAAGTTATTATCAACGGATGCGAAAGAAATGTTAGGCATAATCTTTTTAAGCCCCTGTTCACTTTTACTGAATGGGGAGATACAAACCCTAAGATTCCTAGAATCCATGCTGATAATAGAGTAAAAAATAAGAATGGATTTAAAGTCAAAGCTACAGACCAATTAAGATTGTGGAATGCTAAATATGATCTTGTACCTCCGCACATAGCACATTCTAAGTTCCAAAGAATTAAGGACGGACATGTAGTCTGAGGATATATTTTTGCAATAAAATACCCTAAGACTAATAAGGGAGGAATAGATATAAATAATCTATACTGCAATCTGGTGAGCATTAATTAATACCTTTTCAAAACTTTCAGCGCTTCCCGTCGGCTGAGGGGCGCTAGCTCATTCTCATCTACAAACTTCTGTACAACTGCTGGATCAATTTTTAACTGCTCCCTTAACGCCCACCCTATTGCTTTCTGAATAAAGAACTCCTCTGAACCTGACAGCTCTTGAATTGTAGAGAAGAGCAATTTCACGTCCGTTTTCTCTTTATACTTTAGTTGAAATAGAATTCAAACCCGCTGCAACCAGATGTTATCGATCTCCATCCAGCGAGAGTAAGTTTGAGTAATGAGCTCGGGATTCTGCCTGAAGCAAACTCCTACAATCCGTGTTGCCATCCAGTCAACGGTGTCCCACCATGATTTCGTCATAATCAGATACTCGAGCAATTCTATCTTCACTTGAATCCGCTTCTTCACTAGATGCTCCAATATATCGAGGGCAGCATACTGAAACTCACGCTGGGGTAAGTCCCACAACTCTCGAATGACTTCCTTGTAGTCATGTTTACTGGGTATACCTTGAGCTGTGAAGAATTTTCTTGTCAACTCCTTCCGCTCAACGGACTTGATGCCGAAGAACTCGAACTGGTCTTTCATATACTGCTTCATGTGAATGGAATTTTCAGGATGAGCATTTTGGGAGAGGAGTTTCTGCAGGGGAACTATATACGAGCGCACCGAATCAGTCAGATAGAATCTTCAGATATACTTTTCTCGTTCGAGGACCGTCAAAATCGCAGAGGAAGATCCCCTGCCATCTGCCCAGGACAAGCTTGCCGTCCTCGATAAAGACCTGTTCCGATGATCCCACTAGACTCGTTTTGATGTGGCTGTCGGCATTGTCTTCATAGTGGGCGTAGCCGGCATGATGGGGTACCAGCTTGGCCAGTTGCATGGTGATATCAGCTGCTACATCGGGATCGTCGCTTTCGTTGATGGTGACGCCGCAGGTGGTGTGGGGAACATAGACGGTGACAATACCGTCCTGCACTCCGCCGGATGCTACCGCTTCCCGTACCCGGGAGGTGATGTCCACGAAGTCCACGCGCTGATTGGTACTAACACTGAGTGTGATCATTTTGTCTCCAACGGGAGTCTACACCTCACCGGAACGAATGGCAATGTAAGGATTAGCAAGATCATAATGATTCTTAACTGTTAGTTTACGCTCTCAATGCCCCTGTTCAAGATCCATTCCTTCAAACTCCTCCGAGCCGATCACCGGATTAATCCGGGCAACCACACCCCCGGGAAGCTGAACGGAGTAGCCGGTCCAGTCATCGCTCTCTTCGTACCGTGGATCGGGACGGTAGTAGTCCGTGGAGATAAACTGAGCTCCGCTGGCGAGGGCACTGTCCCGTCGGGCTGTTTCGCCTGTCCGGGCTTCCTCTGTCTCAGTGTCACTCCTCGTCCGTACCAAGTATCCCTCCATAACTCGGGATTCGATTTCATTTGTGGGTGTATTCATCTTGAGAAAGCCTGCTTCAGGCGAACCGGGCTCTGAATCAGTAAAGAGTATTCGCCCTTCCAAAGAAGGATGATCTTCTAAATAAAGATCACTCACTTCTCCCCCGTTGTCCAGTGCGAACAATACCTTCCCTCGGGACTCACCTAGTGTGGGCCAGCCGTCCTCCAAAACTGCTTCTTCCAGCGTCTCTCGTTCACCTCTGACAACATCCGGAGTTATCACATTCTGCAGATCTTCGCCAAACACATCCCGGATTTCCTCATCCAGTTCATCCATCATTTCTGCATCAATGGGGAGCGGATCGGTAAATCCACTGAGGATGGATATGAGATCGCCTATGCCCTCATCCTTAACCTCAACGAGGATGAGAATAGGGAGATGAAGCGGATTTTCCTCTGACCACTGCTTTACTGCCCGAAGCGCGGCGCGGAAGGTGATGTAGTGAGTCTCAAAGTCCACATCGGGAAAGTGAAGTATTTTGTAGCCGGGAGTGTCGAGAGCCGCAATTCCGGATGCCACCGGCAGTCCCAGGAATGCGTTGCCCAGCCGATTGGCAAAGAGACCTCCCTCCGGATCAGGATAGATGTCCAGCTCAATCTGACGGATGCCGTAGGTGGTGAACTGCTCATCCAGCGGCAGATGTGTATAGTCCATTGATGCTGCCAGTTCTTGCATGAAAGATCCGATGAGCGCCAGCATACCCTCGGAAGGAGTAATGTGATAGCTGTTGTGGCTGCCGATGATCTGGATCTCGTTTAGCTTTAAAGAATTAACATCCGGCTCTGAATCTTTCTCTTCTTTGCAACTGAAGAGGATACTTGAAAAAACGAAAACAAAAAAGGTTGTCTTTAGGAATCGTTTTGAAAAATTCATCAACGATCTCGATTGGCATCAGTGAAATCTGTTATCACTAAGAAAACTTCCTTGGGTACTTTTACCAGTGTGTCATCAGCTAACCGAATTACGATATATCTCCCATGATCAATTTTGTACTCACCTTCCACAATCCCGCTCTTACTGTTCAAGTCCTCGAAACGGTACAGTTTACGCCCGCTGAGGGAAGAAGGAAATTTCTCTGGCCACGAATCAATCTCGCGACTGAAAACCACAGACCGTCCATCATACAGTTCATAATCTGTTGAAACAATTTTCACATTTTCAGGCAAAAGAAAATCAGAAATAAAGATTTCTGTGCAGGAAATGAACCCAAAGCCGATTAGTAAAAAAGTGACTATACAGTGGTTAATAATACAGTGTTGATTTTGAATAAACTGACCACGAATAACATCCATAAGAGAATTTCATTACACTGTCCGGTAAAAACAAATGCAAAAGTTGAGGAAAAGTCAATAAAAGAATAAGGATGTAGAAGCTATTGAATCCGAAATCATAAGGCGGTTGACTTTCGGCAATCCAATAGACTAACTTCTTCCCCTACACACTATGAAGAAAAAAGTACTCTTTATCTGCACCGGAAATTCCTGCCGCTCACAAATGGCGGAAGGGCTCCTCCGTAATTTGGCCGGAGATCGCTTTGAGGTTTTCAGCGCTGGGACTCATCCAAGCCATGTCCACCCCATGAGTATCAGTATCATGGAAGAGTTGGGGATTGACATCTCACATCACACATCCGATGATATTGATCAGTATCTCGGTCAGGGGATTGATATCGTCATTACCGTCTGCGATTCAGCAAAAAAACTGTGTCCCACTTTCCCTGAGGGTACAGAAAATATTCACTGGAGCATACCTGATCCATTCACAGGGTGGAGTGATGATGAACGTTTCATCACGAACTACAGGAGTTGCCGAGATCTCATAAAAGAACATCTGGGAGAATTCATCAAGAAACACTAATACAGCGTGAGAATCCTCCCCTTACTTCTTCTGGCAATTTTTCCGGTCTCTGCTCAACTTATATTTTCCGAGATCATGTTCAATCTTGAAGGGTCAGACACTCCAAACGAATTCGTGGAAGTTTATAACAGTGGTACCGACTCAGTAGATCTCTCATTCTGGCAAATTAGTGATAAATTCTCCACAGACGAACTGGTGGATGGCGGCATGGGAACGATTATTCCTCCGGAACGGTATGCGTTGATCATGGAGGGAGATTATGACGAATCAGTCGGTATCTATCTGAATCTCATTCCCGACTCTGTGCTTATCGTCCGAGTGGACGACAACAGCATCGGCAATGGTCTAAGTGCCGAGGATTCACTCTTCCTCTCTGACAGCACAGGTGCTGTCTCCGACAGTATCGGTTGGAGTGATATTTCAGCATCTGGCTTCTCCTACGAACGGAAACGACTCGATCAGCCAAGCACTTCTGCCAATTGGTCAACGAGCCATGATTCCCTGGGTACTCCGGGATTCTTAAACAGTGTTACTCCACCACCGGTAGATGCTGCTCTCATCGCTTCCTCAATGAGTCAGTCACCGGAGAATCCATCTCCTAACGATATGGTAACTCTATCGTTTACGATACTTAACGAAGGCACTGAGTCTATTTCCGGAACAGTGGAAGTCACTGAAGCATCTGACCTGTTGGGCTCATCAACATTCTCGAATCTCGCTGACGGCGATTCAACTGACATAGATATTTCCCTAGGTACATTTTCTTCTGGACAACATCTGCTAAATGTTTCACTGTTAGTGGATGATGATGCGGACAGTACTGACAATTCTGCCAACTACTCCTTAACTGTACAATACACAGAAAAAGTGCTGACAATAAACGAAATTCATTATGCTCCCGATGCGGGTATTGTAGAATTTATTGAACTGGCGGTCCTGGCAGATGGCGAACTTGACCTCTCAGGCTGGCACTTTTCAGACAGCTATACATCCAACCTCCGCTTCTTCCCCGGAGAAACTGTGTCAGCAGGTGACTTGATTGTTTTAAGCAGCGATTCATCACTGTTCCCTTATCTTCCACTGGACGGAATTCTGCTTGTATCACCGGATGGATTCCCAACTCTCAACAACAGCGGTGATGAAATTTTTCTTTTCGATCCAGCCGGGATAGTCAATGATTCCATCAGTTTCAGTGATGACTGGGGTGGCGGAAACGGCCGTTCACTGGAAAAACTTAATCCGCAACTCGATTCTCCCGATATAGGCAACTGGGGAACCTGCACATCTTTAGAAAAAATATCGCCGGGAGCAGACAACAGTATCCTTGTAGAAACCCTTCCAGAGGCCGGCAATATACTACTCGATCCAAACCCTTTCTCTCCGGATGGCGACAGCTTTGATGATGAGCTGCGAATATCCTATAGCTTACCTTTTGCCCAGGCATATCTAACGATGCTAATTTTTGACAGCATGGGCAGAGAGGTGCGAACATTAGCGAGGAATCTCGTAACTGGTGCCGAAGGAACCCTTACCTGGGACGGCAGATTTGACGATGGCAATCGAGCCCGAATCGGAATCTACATCATCAAAGTTGAAGCGGTGGATCAGTCAACCGGGCAGTCAGTTGAATGGGTGAAAACAGCTGTCCTTGCTGAGGTGTTGAGGTGATTGCATTTAGCATTAGACTCCCCTATATTTCACGCTCATGATTGACAAAGATTTCACTCCGTTATTCCATGTACTTTCCAGCGAGCAGCAGATTCTGCAGCGGACAGATCAGAAAGCGTTTACCATACTTTCGATCCTGGGAGTGTTTATGGTGTTCTTTATGATCCACTTTACCAAGATGGAGTTTAACTGGTTTATCTTCATAATGACGATCATCTATTTTTTGTCAGCCTTACTGACTATTATCCAACTGGTGTTAGTCATTGTACCGCGCGTTAGAAAAGACAAGTTCAACACCAAGAAACAACCGGAGAACCCAACCTTCTTCGCGGGGATAGCTAAATTTTCCACCCCTGAAAGCTATGCTGCTCATCTGCAGAAAATATCTAAAGATCCGGAAAAAGTCTACCAACTGTTTGCCACTCAAGTTTTCTCCCTTGGGAAAATCAACCAGTACAAGAATATTGCAATGAAACGAGCTATTCTGTTCTTTGTAGCGGCAATCACGGCTGAACTTATTATCATTATGTCTCTAGCGTGGACAATTGCCATGGGATGGCTGCAAACTGTTTCAGATGTCGGAACATCTATTCTTTAATATGGCTTTGGCTGACAACAGACTTAACACCATTATAGTCAATGGGGTCAGAGTTTTTTTCCTCGTGGGCTTGATACTGACTCTGGAAGCCTGCAGTGCTACAGGTCCGCCGGGATCACAAGGTCCAACCGGAGAACCCGGTCAGTCGGGAGAAACGGGTTCACCCGGGCTTGAAGGACCTGCAGGACAAATAGGACCTGCCGGCAAATCAATTCCACCTGAGCTAGTTCGAGAACTTGAGAATGCTCTGAAAAAACTAAATGAATCAGATAAATACAAAAGTGAAACCATCGTCTCTTCCACTTATTTTATTTTTGGTTCAGCTCCGCCGGTAATGGGATTTGTCCTGTTATCAAATCTGGGGAATATCTATACAATGAAGAACGTGAATCCGACTATGGTTGGAAGTGAGTTCAGTCTTCTGACCCAAATTGACACTCGGAACGACTTTTTTGCTCTCACTATTTTACCAAAGACTGACGTCTCCAAACCCCACTTTCTGGCTGTTACAGTTTCAAGTCTCCACTACTACTCCAAGGACTTGAAGAACTGGACGTTTCAAGCAGCGATTCCACTGGCGAAGTAGTTCACTGGAAATAAAAAGGGGTGGAATACCACCCCCAAAGCTTCACTTATTTTTGCTCTATTTTTAAATTCCCAACCCTAATCTAAGATTCAAACTGCCATAAGATTCCTCGCCGAAAACATCCTCAAAATCTCCAAAGGTTTGACGGTAATAAAGAAATGTGTCAATCATCAACAGCTTGAACTGAAAACCAGCCTGTATATGGAAACCGGTTTTATCAATCTTATTTTCTTTCACAAACTCAATCAAATCGTCCTCCGAAAAGGTAGGCTCCTCAGAAAGGTCGCCCATCAAACTCTCTACAAGGGACAGATCTGCCAAAGGGGCAAACGTATGCATGTTATATCCGCCACCAACAAAAAGATTACCTCCTCCCAGAAACGGAATCCCCAAGCCGAAGATTTCTTTCCGAACTGTAAAGTATGTGGATGCACCTCCCCAGTAACCTTTGTATGGTCCTGCAGTACCCAAAGCGTTTGTGAATTCAAATTCGTATTCACTTGCAGTTAGTTGTAACTCTGCTTCCAAGCTAAAATCTGAAAACAGATCCAGATACAAGAAACCACCAAAACTAATCGGATTGGAAAATTCACCAGTTGACAGCGTTGCAAAACTATTTGTATCTTGGGAAGAAGCTACTGTGAACGCTCCCTGACCTAACTGCAATCCAATCCCACCGATAGCGGCAAGTGGCGATACTGTAACAGTTGAAACGAGCAATGCAAATAATATGGCTTTTTTCATGACGACCCTCCCTTGAGTATGAAAATATTAATAACCTTAAACAATTTAGAACTTTCTCTTCAAAGAGTCATGCACAATTTCCTTATATTGCAAGGGAACCATAATCTTAAGTGATACGTATCACAGAAAAAATATAGGAGGTTTTATTATGAAACAACTGCTGACAATTATATTGGGACTCATTCTCACCACGTCTGTCTTTGCTCAAGAAAAAGAGGTGCGAATATATAAGTACAATTTTTCTTCTGATGATAATGAACAAGTGAAAATCGTCTGTGAAGTGGAAGACGGCATTTGTCACATCGTAGTGACAAATAACGGAAACAGACAGGAGTTTGATTTTTCAATTGATGATTTTGACGATATAGGTGGAGACTTAAGTGAAATCCTAGGTGAAATAGATTTAAACCTAAATCTTAATTTCACAGATATCCCCAACATAGACGGAAGCCCGGATATGGACAAACACTTCATGATGATGGGGATGTCACAAGGCACCTGGCTGGGAATCTATCTCCAACCTCTGACTGAGCAGCTACGCGATTACTTCCGCGTGAAAGATGGCAAGGGTGTCCTAATCTCCGAAGTGGTAGAAGACAGTCCTGCCGACGAAGCCGGATTGAAAGCCGGAGACGTAATTATCGCTGTGGGAGACGAGGATATTGAAGGACAGGATGACGTCGTTGAGGCAATCCGTGAAAGAGAAGAAGGTGAAGAAGTGGAAATCGTTGTGGTACGCAAAGGCCGAAAGAAAACATTAACGGCAGAACTAACCGCTCGAGAAAGAGACATGCCGAAAGAACTCTTCATGATGAAGCCCGGTATGGGAAAACAACATAAGATGATGATGAAAATGATGCCCCCTTTCGGAAAACATCATAATAACATGAAAGGTGACTTAGAAGAACTGCGTAAGGAAATGGAAGAACTTAAGATGGAGATGGAAAAACTGAAGAAAAAATAATTTTTGTACTGAAAACGATTTTGAAAAGGGGCGATGACTGTCGCCCTTTTATTTTATAATTGAGATTATCATGAGTAAAAACGATTGAATCTCCCTCGATGGTTGTCTAAATTGATTCAATCGATTTAGAAACTCCAGTGAAACACTTCTACATTTCATCGCTGTTTGCTCTCATTACGCTGACGAGTCTTCACGGTCAGGATTACCTTTGGCCTGTGGATCTGCCCCGAAGGATATCCTCTAATTTCGGAGAAACCCGACCAAGACGGTTCCATGCCGGTCTGGATATCCAAACAAAAGGGGTCAATGGCATTGAGCTTAAAGCTATTGCCACCGGATATATCTGGCGAGTGCGAGTATCATCATCCGGTTATGGTAGAGCACTTTACCTGAAACTAGATGACGGCAATATTGCCTTGTACGCCCATCTAGACCGCTTCAGCCCCATTCTGGAAAATCTAATTTCGCTGGAGCAGGAAAGATTGAACTCTTTCTCTATAGACAAATACTTTGCACCGGGGAATTTTGTAGTCCAAAAAGGTGACTTACTTGGTTTCTCTGGTGAGAGCGGAGGCGCTTTCGGTCCTCATTTGCATTTCGAACTTCGAGATGAATCCAATCGTCCTCTAAATCCCCTTACCAATGGTTTCTCACTTGAGGATGGTCGTCTTCCCGTTCCGGAAGCTATTTCTATAACTCCGCTAAATAAGGATGCCGTCATCAACGGTTCACCTTTACCCCAGATTTTTCCTCTCCAGAGGATCAAAACTCGAGAATACGCTTTCATGGATACCATCCATGTTTTCGGCGAAGTAGGTTTGGGTATTTCAGTTGTGGACCATATGTCTTGGATGAATAACAAATTTAATATCTATGGAGCTGTGCTGTCTGTAGATGATAACGAACAGTACCGAGTTGAGTTTGAAAGATTTGCCTATGACCAATCGAAACTAATAGATTTGGAGCGGGATTATTCACTCCAACGACTGAATGATGGTGAATTTCATCGTCTCTTCGCAGATGATAACAGTCATGGGTTGGCCTTTATTAGCAAACAATCCAATGGGAAATTGGCTCTTTCTCCCGGATACCATCGAGTATCAATTAAACTGTATGATGCTCTAAAGAACCTTGTCAATATTAAAGGTGTTATTTATCAAGCACCTCCTATTTCTATAGCGGTTTCTGAAATAGAGAGAACAAAGACTTCCGTCAAGTTTCGAATCGAACCGAAAGGAATCCCGTTTCCTATTACCCATATTACCTGCTACTCGTTTAAGTCTAAGGGATTTCCTGAGGAAGCAATTAAAGCTACTGAGACTTCCAGGGATGGAAATGGAATGATTGTCACATTACCATTAGAAGATATCGACAACAAAGTTTTGCAATTTATCGGCATAAACAATCAAGGCGCTGTGAGCTCACCATTTCATACATCCATAAATCTCGCTCCTGCTGATTACATGACGGTTGACCTAGACTTGACTGTCCGGCATTTGGAGGAATCGGTAGTAATACAGGTTGAGGTTGAATCCTATCTGGATAAAATACCTGAACTCACGCTAAGAAATTCTCACTTCCTCGATCTCACAGATTTACAGCAAGTCAGTCCAACCGCTTTTATCACTCGTCCGTTGTCACTGGAAGAATTTGGCGGTACTACGGAAATAGTCGTCTCCTTCCATGGATCTCCAGTTAGAGAATCGTGGTTCCCAATCCGCTCTGAGCTATCAGATAATAACAAGCAAACAGCAGCTGTCTCACCAAGAGGAAGCTGCTCCATTCAGGCTTCACCGACAACCTTTTACAACCCCACAGTTTATTGGGTAGAGGATATCAATTCACCTGTGCCTGTAGAAGGTGGAACTTTCCTCACGAAGGCCTACCAACTACAGCCCTTCGACCGACCGTTACAAGATTCAGCCAATGTGGCTATTATACTTCCCAACTACATCCGGGATTTTTCTAAATCAGGAATTTTCTACTACGACAAGGATGACGGCTGGACCTATCTCCCCAGCCGGTTTGACGAGCGAAAATGGATGTACTTTACATCGTTGAAAAGCCTGGAAGCTATAACAGTAATTCAAGATACTATTCAACCTCTGATAGAACATATCTTTCCCGGGAATGGCGGAAGCTACAGTTTCGAAGATGTACAAGAAATCCAAGCCTCCATCCGTGATGAACTTGCCGGCATTGAAGGCGATGAGGCGATTTCCATAACTCTCGATGATAAAAAACTGCTCTTTGAATATCATCCCATTAAAAAAGAAGTGACATTCCGATTGAAGACTCCATTGGAGAGTGGCGATCATAATTTGGTTATAACTGCAGAAGATCAAGTTGGTAATACTTCTTCAGAAGAAATCAGATTTAACATCAGGTAATAATAAATGCTGATTCCCCTTCGAGACGAGAACCCCAGAGTTATCATCCCAAAAGTAACCTATGCTATTGTAGCTTTGAATGTGGCGGTATTTCTACTACAAATGGGTATGGGAACAGATCCCAAATCTGATAGGGAATTTACTCTATCCTACGGTCTCATCCCGGCCGCTGCGACGGGAGCAACCAGTGAAGAGATCGTGGGAGCGTGGGAAGCACACCTTAGTGAAGAGTTAAATGCAAATGTCCATTCACCATTCATCACGATTATAACATCCATGTTCATGCACGGCGGTTTCATGCATATTCTGTGGAATATGGTTTTCATCTGGATTTTCGCCGATAATGTGGAAGGACTGTTTGGACACACACGCTTCATAATTTTCTACATCATATGCGGGATCGGTGCTGCCATAGCACAGATCATTAGTGATCCTTCATCTTTCATTCCAATGGTTGGAGCCAGTGGTGCTATAGCGGGTGTTCTCGGAGCTTATATGGTCTCCTTTCCAAAAGCCAAAGTGATCGCCTTCCTCCCCTTCTTTTTCTGGTGGGGGATGACTATGCGTATTCCCGCAATCTACTATCTCGGTTTCTGGTTCCTCATTCAGCTTACCAACGGTTTGGGAACTATCGGTTTGGATACAACCGGCGGTGTAGCGTGGTTTGCTCATATCGGTGGATTTATTACCGGCATCGGAGCACTCTATCTAATGAAAGCGATAAACATCAGGAGAATATAATGGATTCATTACTTGAAGCAGCAATGTCAGCCCGCTCAAGAGCACACGCACCTCATTCAGATTATTCTGTTGGGGCTGCAATTGAAACAGAAGACGGTTCAATAATAGTGGGCTGCAATGTTGAGTCTGCAAGTTACGGACTAACCATCTGCGCTGAACGTGTTGCGGTGACCGCAGCTATTGCTCAAGGCCACAGATCCTTTATAAGATTGGCAGTTGCATCTCGAAATAAAGCTTCCCTTTGCGGTGCCTGTAGGCAAGTCATTTGGGAGTTGTGCGGCGATATCCCCATAACTCTCGTAGATGAATCTGGGAATGAAACGTTAACATCCGCCGGTGCTTTGCTACCAGAACCGTTTGACAACTTGACATTAAAGAGATGAATAAACACATTCTGGTTGGAATTACCGACGGTTCCGGTTCATCAGGAAACTTAAACGTGATATTGAAGAGCGAGACAGGGATGTGAGAAGTATCGTTCACCAATATCTGGAGACTGTTCGCCCTATGAATGAGCAATTTGTAGAAAAAACGAAAAATTATGCGGATATTATAATTATCGAAGGAGGGAATAATCAGGCTTCTATTAATCTAGTTCAGGAAAAGATTCATCTCCTTCTAACTGCTTAATAGATAAAATTTATGCCCACTCACAGTCCACGCGAATCCGGATGGATAGAAATTATTTGCGGTAGTATGTTTAGCGGTAAAACAGAAGAACTTATCCGTAGATTAAGAAGAGCAGAGATTGCCAAGCAGTCTGTTGAAATCTTCAAACCGAAAATTGATACCCGTTTTCATGCAGACCACATAGTTTCTCACAACCAATCCAAGATGAAATCACAGACTGTGGATTCATCTGCGGATATTCTACGGCGATCTGAAAACGCCGAGGTAATCGGAATTGATGAAGCACAGTTCTTCGATGACAAGCTAATCGATGTATGTGTGGAATTGGCTACGCTTAAGAAGCGAGTCATTGTAGCAGGATTAGATAAGGATTTTCTAGCCAAACCATTCGGCCCAATACCTGCGCTTCTGGCTGAGGCAGAGTACATCACCAAGACTCTCGCCATCTGTGTCATTTGCGGAAATCCCGCCAACTATACGCAACGATTATCAGAAGATAGTGAACGAATCATCATTGGGGAGAAAGAACTGTACGAAGCACGCTGTCGAAACTGTTATGAACCACCAGATTAGATAGGAGAATAATGGAACGATTTATAGGATTATTAGGAATTGTAGTGCTTTTAGGGATAGCCTGGCTGCTTTCGAACAACAAGAAAAAAATTGACAAACGTATCGTTCTGTGGGGATTTGGGCTTCAGCTGTTTTTTGCTCTAGTCATACTCAAAACACCCATTGGACAACCATTTTTTGCGGCTGTCGATGGATTCCTCCGAAAGCTGATCAGTTTCTCTGATGCCGGAGGTGATTTCCTTTTCAAGACTTTCAGTAGCGGTGTTGTAGAAGGACCACTTCTCAACTTTGCATTTAGGGCTCTGCCTACCATTATTTTCTTCTCTGCTCTTATGGCACTCCTTTACCATCTTGGAATCATGCAGTTTATTGTTCGTGGAATTTCATGGGCCATGCAGAAAACATTAAAGACAAGTGGCGCAGAAACTCTGTCTGTCTCCGCAAACATTTTTGTAGGACAAACCGAAGCACCGCTAATGATCCGTCCTTACATAGATGCAATGACTAAGTCAGAGCTAATGGCAGTAATGGTGGGCGGTTTCGCAACTGTCGCCGGCGGCGTTATGGCAGTCTATGTCATAATGCTCTCAGATGTACCTGGGATTGCAGGTCACCTCTTGGCTGCTTCAATAATGAGTGCCCCTGCAGCTTTGGTAATAGCTAAAATCATGTACCCGGAAACCGAAGAACCAGCAACAAAAGGTTATGTGAAAATAGAAGTAGAGAAAACTGCAGGGAACGCAATGGAGTCCATCTCTCAAGGCGCCACCAGCGGGATGAAACTGGCGGCCAACGTAGCAGCAATGCTGATTGCCTTTGTTTCAATGGTTGCTATGATAAATGCACTACTGGGACTTCTTGATACTTCAATGGAAGAAATATTCGGATTTATCTTTAGACCACTGGCTTGGACAATGGGAGCTCCCTGGAATGAATCTGCTGCGTTAGGCACATTAATGGGCAAAAAGATCGTTCTCACTGAACTCATCGCTTACGGTGATTTAAAAGATCTGCGTGTTGCTCACGAAATTTCAGAACGGACTGCTATTATTGCCAGTTACGCACTTTGTGGGTTCGCTAACTTTGCTTCCATAGGAATTCAGCTGGGAGGAATCGGGGGAATAGCTCCTAAGAGGAGAAAAGAGTTAGCAAAAATAGTTTTCAAAGCAATGATAGGTGGAGCTTTAGCTTCCTGGCTAACAGCTACTATCGTAGGAATACTTATCTAAACAAAAAAAATGAGACTCGTTTTTTTAGGACCACCGGGAATTGGAAAAGGAACTCAGGCAAAGATCCTCTGCCAACGTATCACCATTCCGCATCTATCCACTGGTGACATGCTGAGAGACGTCATTTCAACAAAATCCGATCTTGGTAAAGAAGCCCGGACCTATATGGACCGGGGGAGACTTGTGCCGGATGATGTCATATTGGGAATGGTCGAAGAACGCTTACAGCAACCTGATACTCATGGCGGTTATCTATTTGATGGATTTCCTCGTACACTTCCACAAGCTGACGGGCTGAATGAACTACTGAGTCAAATTAATCAGAATTTGGACACCGTAGTGGCGCTTGAAGGTGAAGATGACATCCTAATTGAGCGACTCTCCAACCGGCGGACTTGCGGTTCGTGCGGTGCAATCACCAATCTACTTAATAGTCCGTCTCGAGAGGAAGGAAAGTGTGACCAATGCAGTGGAGAACTCATCCAACGGGATGATGATCAGCCTAATGTCATACGTGAACGACTGAAAGTTTATAAGCGGCAGACGGAACCGCTCATCGCTTACTATGCAGAAAGAGATCAGCTTATTAGAATAAATGGTGTGGGAACCATCGAAGAAGTAACGGCTCGTATTTTAGAAAATCTTCCCAAAGAAGAATAGTCATGTTGAAGGTTGGAGTCACAGGCGGTATCGGCAGCGGAAAGAGTGCAGCGAGCATCCGCATGGAAGAACTGGGAGCGTACCGGTTCGACGCTGATAAGGAAGCGAAAGAGATTCTCAACGAGAATGAGCAGGTACAAGAAGATCTCATCGAGGAATTTAGCAGTGACATCCTAAATCCTGATCGGATGATTAATTCTAAAAAATTAGCCAGAGTCGCTTTTGCTAATGACGAAAATCAAGCCGTCCTCAACGCAATTATCCATCCTCATGTATTTGAATCAATAGATAGACAATATGGAAAAGTATTGGAAAAAGGTGAAGCATCTCTCTTCGTCGTGGATGCGGCTCTCATCTACGAATCCGGACTGGACCAACACCTGGACTATGTCATTGTCGTTACTGTACAATACGGATTAAGAATGCAGCGGGCGCTGAAGCGGGGCAAGCTAAAGCGAGATCAGATTCAAAAGCGGATGGATCTTCAGCTGCCTGAAGAAGCAAAAGTACATATGGCTGATTTCATTATAGACAACAGCGGCAGTGAAGAACATCTAATCATGCAGGTTGACGAAATTTACAGCCAGATCACCTGATTAGAATTGCCTCCCGGTCCGCAAAGATCTCAAAGCTCTGGGCGGCCCCAGAATTTCCTTGTAGACAATCAACTGGCGAAGTTTTTTTCTTCTGGCTACCACATCCCTGATCTCACGCATGTCAAGTGCTCGTTGTACTCGCCCTTTTTGAACTCCACTTCCTGGAGCCTTGGAGCGTATCTTAGACCGAAGACTCTTCGGTTTTTCTTGAGGCTCCGAAATTACCTCAAGAGGGATTTCAGTTTCCATGACCGGTTCTGCTAAATCTTCATCATAGGCAGCCAAATCTTCCCTGATAGTTGCTTGGCGCTTCTTGCCCACTGGCTGCTCAGGTTGCGAAGTATCATCCTCTCCTTTAACGAGACTTTCCAGCCAGGCCGGGAGGGTCTCTTCCTCTTCCAGAACCTCTTCAGTTGTAGGTTGAAATTCATCATGCTCTTGAGGCTGCTGACGTCTTTTACGCAGCGACTTCACCATGAGATAGATTAATCCCAGAATGATCCAATAGAGAAACTCGAAGTCCATTACTTATTAATCGTTATCCCGTTTCGGGGCTTCAGTAGTGCCCTTTTCCTCAGCACCGGAGATGGACTCACGCATAGAGGTATCCGCCTGAATATTCCGCATGTTGTAATAATCCATGATACCCAGATTTCCTTCCCGGAACGCCTGAGACATGGCTTTAGGCACTTCGGCTTCAGCTTCTACAACTTTGGCTCGCATTTCAACCACTCGTGCCACCATCTCCTGCTCTTCTGCCACAGCCATTGCCCGGCGGGTCTCTGCCCTGGCCTGGGCAACCCGCAGATCGGCTTCTGCCTGGTCGGCCTGC
>ENA-ORDI01001022-ORDI01001022.1-marine-metagenome-genome-assembly--contig:-NODE-1022-length-16362-cov-3.325330_pt1 | contig 16362 bp, 23 predicted proteins | sample MGYA00248628_ERZ508525 | MGnify/ENA primary metagenome ERZ508525 (study PRJEB26195, sample SAMN05422138) | marine metagenome | isolation source: East of Porto Seguro, South Atlantic Ocean | place... | reverse complement strand
TTTTTACTCTGTTTTATTGGGGTTGTTATTTTTTCTCTTACCCTCCCTATAACAAGGCATCTTACACAGGTAGATTTCACATCTCTTGAGATTGGATTTGGAAGAGGTTTTTTAGCCGGAATCGCATCTGTTTTGATTCTTTTATTTAAAGGTCAGTTCAAAACAGAAAATTTACCTAGTAAAACTGATTTAAGAAAACTGATCATTGTGGCTATAGGAGTTGTATTTGCATTTCCAATTTTTACAGCTATAGCAATGCAGACTATTCCTGCTGGTAATGGAGGGATAGTACTTGCTGCAGTCCCACTTTCTACAGCAATATTTGCCGGATTATTATCTGAAGAAAACCCTACTACAAAATTTTGGGGAATTGCTGTAATTGGATTTATTACTGTTATTGTTTTTAGATTACTCACTAATGATTTAGGTATTACAAATATAGGTTTTGGAGATTTTGCTTTACTTGTTTGTGTAGTGATAGGAGGAATGGGATATGCCCAGGGAGGAATATTAGGAAAAGCTATGAGTGGATGGAAAGTAATCTGCTGGGCTCTTGTTATCAGCCTTCCGTTAGTAATTCCGTTAACAATATTAAATTTTGATGTTACCCATTTGATACAGGTTGCTAATGATTCATTTGTTTCAATATTATTATTTGCGTTCTTATGCTTGTTTAACAATCTGATTGGTTTCTTTTTCTTTTATGAAGGTTTAGGAATGGGAGGTGTTGCAAGAGTCAGTCAGGTAGATTTGTTCCGACCATTTTTCACTTTTTTCTTCTCAGTAGTATTCCTGGGAGAGACTATGACTTTCCTTGCTATATTTTTCTTATTCTTAATTATTGGTATTGTATACTTAAGTAAAAAATCTTAAAATCAATGGTCAATAATAATAAGTTTAAAGCATTTTATTCTGATATGATAACCTGCACCCAGTGCACAAGGCTTGTTAGTTTCAGAGAGAAAATAGCAAAGGAAAAACGAAAGCAATACATAAATGAAGAATATTGGGGTAAACCAGTTCCAGGATATGGGGACATTAATGCTAAAATTTTATTTGTAGGGCTTGCACCTGCAGCACATGGTGGTAACAGAACTGGAAGGGTTTTTACAGGTGACAAATCTGCAGACTTTTTGATGAAATGTATGCATTACACAGGTTTATCTAATCAGATAAATTCTGATTACAGAGACGATGGTCTTAAATTAAAAAATGCATATATGACTGCAATGCTAAAATGTGTTCCACCAAAAGATAAACCTACAGCCGGAGAATTAAAAACTTGCTTCACTTACTTTAATCAAGAGATGGAATTATTAAAGAAGCTTAGAACTATTGTAGCTCTTGGAAAAATAGCTTTTGATGGAACTCTTAAATATTTCAAACAATTCGACGATTTAAAAATCAAAGAATTTCCCTTTGGTCATGGAAAGTCATATAAAATGCCTAACGGAATAGACTTGATCGGGTGTTATCATCCTAGTCCAAGAAATGTTAATACCGGGAAATTAGATTTTGAAATGATGACAGATTTATTTAATAACATTAAATAAATTAAACTTCTTTATTTAAATTGATTTCTTTTGCAAATATCTCTTTAAATTCTTCTATGTATTCTGCTATTTTATCGGATGGTTTTAGTAGTGCTGTTGCATTTGTTGTTGTATATTCTCCCGTAATTGAAGAATTAAATAAGAATAGAAAATTAATGGATGCTATAAATGGTCCAAGACCCAAAAAGCATAAATAATTAGCCAGTTATTTTTTTAATTTCTTTTATATGATTTGGTGTGGTGCTGCAACAACCACCAATTATTGAAGCTCCATTTTTAAGCCATTTTTTTGCTTCAGATGAATAATCCCATTCATCAATATTCTTACTTAAACTTCTTTGAGCTTGTTCAGGATTTTTTTCCATTGAATAAGTAGCATCTTTTACTTTTGTGTTTTTTGATACTCTTACTAATACTGAATTTGCATAACCTCCGATAGGTTTGTCAGTAAGATTATTTAATGTTTTTATTCCTTCTGTTACAAAATTAGCCCCACAACAGTTTATTAGATATGCGTCTGCTTCTATTGCTTTTAATTCGTTAAATGCATGTTCTAATGTTTCTCCGCTTGGTAATACGTTGAGTCTGTTCCCATGGAGAGTCCAGCTTATCCAGGATTCTGTATTAGTTTCAAGTGCAGCATTCAATGCTATTTTAGCTTCAATGCTACTCGACATAGTTTCACAGATAATAACATCAACATTATTTTTTAATATGGATGCAATTTCCTTATAATTTTCATACATTTCTTTTTCATTAATTACCAGATCAGCCCTGTAACTTGTCTCCAAAGGTGGCAGAGATCCTATTATTTTCACGTCTTTGCCGGATCTTTTTTTTGCATTATGTGCTAATTCAATTGATAGTAAAGTTAGCCCTTTTAATTTGTTTTTTATTTTGGCTCTTGATAATATTGGCTGTGTTAAAGCGTAATTATTTATGGTTATATAGTTTGCTCCTGCATGTATATAATCATAATGGATTTGTTCTACAACTTCAGGGTTATCTATTAGTGCTTGTGCAGACCAGATTGATTCAATATGAGATGGTACATCATAACCTCTTCTTCTGATTTCAGAACCTGTTCCGCCATCAAGAATTTTTGTTTCAGTCATAAATTATTTACTTTCAATTTTATAGTTGCATTATATTAACACCTTATATACTATAGTATCTTCGTGATTTTTATATTTTAATTATCATTGATTTATTTTTAAACTCTTCGTGTCAAATTGTGACCTTAAGAGCATTGAGGTCAAAAATTATGTTACAGACAACTAAATATTCGAACGATTTTATTAAGTTAGGTATAGATGAAAAAACTATATCTAGTTTAAATTATTTAAAATTTTCTATACCTACTCCAATTCAAAAAGAAGTTATACCTTTAGCCTTAAACGGCAAAAATGTTATAGGCATAGCACAAACTGGCACTGGTAAAACATTGGCATTTGGTATACCTATGATTGAAAATGTAATCAGAAATAAAGGGCAGGGACTTATTTTAGTTCCTACGCGTGAACTAGCTATACAAGTAGGGAATGCTATAAGAGAAGTAGGAAAATTATGGAATTTGCATTGTTCAATCATCATTGGTGGAGTATCCCAAAAAAGACAAATATTAAGTTTGAAAAATAATCCTGATATTATAATTGCGACTCCTGGTAGATTGGCTGATTTAATTAACCAGGGAAAGTATAAGTTAAATAAAATTAATGTTTTAACGTTAGATGAAGCAGATAGAATGCTGGATGAAGGGTTTTTGCCAGAAATAACTAAAATATTAGAAGGAGTGACATCCAAACATCAAATGATGTTATTTTCAGCAACTATGCCTAAAGCTATATCTAAATTAGTTCACAGATTTATGAATGATCCAAAAACGATTGAAATTACTCCTCAGGGTACAACACCAGACAAATTAGATCATGAAGCATTTATAATCCCCAAAAGTAACAAATTACAATTGCTTAAGATATTGTTGGAGCAATATCATAATGATTCTATACTTATTTTTACCAGAACAAAATACGGTGCAAAAAAATTAGCAAAAGATATTCGTAATATGGGCCATACAGCCACTGAAATTCATTCAAACAGAACACAGGCACAAAGAAAAATATCACTTAAAGGTTTTACTGATTGGAAATTTAGGATATTAGTAGCTACTGATATAGCTTCAAGAGGTATTGATGTAGTTCATATTTCAGTAGTTATAAATTTTGATCTTCCTGATCAATTAGATGATTACGTACATAGAGTCGGCAGAACAGGCAGAGCTGGAAGAGAAGGAAAAGCGATTTCTTTTGTTATACCTCCTCAAAAACCGAGTATTAAAAAAATTGAAAAATTGATTGGAACATCAATAACGCTTACACATTCAAAATACTCATTGGAAGGTAATATAGATAATCTTAATCAATTTGGAAGAATAAGTGGTAAGAAAAAAAAGTTTTATTCAAAAAATAAATCTTTAAAAAATAGATATAGAAAATAATTAATTTTTAAAAATAATTTTTTTCTTATACATATTTAAAATTTCCTCTTCTGTATATCCTAATTGTTTTATAAACTTATTATTATGTTCACCTAACTCCGGGCAATTACTTACTTTATGATTTTGAAATGTTATGGGGATGGTATAACAATTTAGATGATATTCATTATCTGTTTGCAAAAGATAGAAATCACAATAACAAAAGAATTTTAAATAGAATAGGACAAGATTTTGTTGATTTGATGACAGCTCCAATTGATAAATATGAAAAATGGCTAAGATTTGCAATCCAGTCTGAAATTGCGATATGGTCTTATAAATTTGCTCAAACAAATACTCATATTCTTTTAGAAAGATTTCCGTGTTGTAGCGATCTATCAATTATGAAAAAAATTTCTATAGAGGCTTTAATTGAAGCAAATACAATCAAATCAAAAGTATAAGGGGTTTTATTATTTTTAGGATATAGGTCGTTTTCTACGCCCTGGGCCACCTGTTCCTTCACGGATATCTTCTGCAGTTTCTTCATCTATTCCTTTTTCCCATCGACGTTTTAATGAATCTTTAACGTTGAATGAAAATCCTCCAAGTTGATCTATTTCTATATTAATATTATCTCCATCCTGCATTGCACCAAGTCCCTGGTGATTTGTGCCTGTGTATAATACATCTCCTATATTAATATTTTCAAATTGGCTTACAAAAGCAATGGATTTTGCAATTGAGTGCGCCATATCAGAAGTGTTGAAATTTCCTCTTAATTGGCCATCAACAGTTAGGCGAATTTGTACGTTTTGAGGGTCAGTAATTTCATCCTTAGTTACTAAAGCAGGACCCATAGGGGCAAAGGTAGGGTAAGATTTATGTTCGGAAATTCCACGCCAGGGTTGAAATTTAAATGATCCACCAAGCATACGAGCAGATACGTCTACGCCACAAGTATACCCAAATACATAGTCAAATGCTTCTTCTTCGTTGATATTTTTACCTGCACGTCCAAATACTAGTACTAATTCAGCTTCATGGTGGAAGATGTTTGCATCTTCAGGAGGAAGATTTACTGTTCCTCCTGGCCCTATAACAGTATTGTTAGATTTTTGAAAACCCCACATTGGCCCTGGTTCTCGATGTCCAAATTCGGTGTAATTTCCACCCATACAAAAAATTTTGTTAGGTTGAGGCAGTGGCGCAAGTAAAGATACATTTGAAATTGATAATGCATTACCAGATTTTTCAATATGTTCAAGTTCAGATTTAAGATTCTTTGAGTTAGAGATGATTGCTTCCATGGCTTTTTGCCCGGTTTCTGAAGTAATTGGTTGGATTATTTTACTTAGATCTATGACCCCGTCAGTTCTTAATAATCCCGGAGTACCATTATTGAATAATACAAATTTCATATTTTCACTCTCTTTAGATATTTTTCTAGGTAGATTTTGGAGCGGAAGACGAGATTCGAACTCGCGACCTTCTCCTTGGCAATTAATTATAGGATATATATAGTATCTATTACAAACAACAAACCCCTTCATAAACCCAATATTGTGTTTAATAGTGTCCACTAGTATCTATGTATTGGTTGGGTTACAAGAGTTATTCTAGAAATAAATTACCTGTAGCAGGTTTAATATTTGTTTTTTATGTTGCCGGATTTATCGGATTTAAATATTTTTTCAAAAAAATGATTTGAAAAGTGGGATTAGGAAATTAGCTACAAACATTCCGAGAATAAAAAGAAATAGTAATTTAGTTTTTTTATTCATTATTCTATACACTAGGCTTTCGATTCATTTTCCCTGTTTTAGTATTGGTTTTAATTCTCTCTATTTTACTTTTATCTTTTGGGTTATTTTTTTTATTTCTTGAATTTAAGAAACTTTTAAAATTTTTGTTCTTCATTGTTTACTTCCATTAAATTATATGCAAAGAACACTATACACACTTCAGTTTCACATTGTTATTAATTATAAATCCTTTTTTGTAAAATTTGCTTTTAACAGATAACAAGTATATAATTTTTTATTGTCACAAAAAGAGATTCAAGTTTACTCATGATTAAAAGGTCAGTGGTATCTTGCGGAGAAAAACACGAAATGAAATATAATAAAGATATTAAAATTGCCTTACCAATTGCATTGATATTGTGGGGATTCCCAATAATATTTGCATTACTTGTTTAATCCTTCTTCATTTATTAAATCCCAAATAATTTTTTGTCAATGATATTTTTTGAGCTTTAGATAATTTTTTTATTCTATATTCTTCTTTAGAAGCTTCACTTGCAGTATTAAAGAAAGCTTTGTAAACAACTTTAAAAGGCCCTCTTCCTCTGGTATATTTTGCTCCACTCCCCTTTTCATGTTCCAATAATCTTCTGTTAATATCATTGGATATACCAGTATAAAAAGTCGCATCTTTACATAGTAAAATATAAACAATCCAATTTTTTCTTAACCAATCTTTATTCATATCCTAGTTCCCATAATTCATTATAACCTTTAGATCTGTATACTTTCCTTCATAGCTTCCTTACGCACACGCAAGCACATTTTTTAGAGTTTTTAACCATGTAATATCTGTACCAAAAACAATAAGACTTCTCGCACACGCGTAGGGAAAAAAGTATCTCAAAAGTAACTAAATATATTTAGTTACAATCCATTTCAGTACAGGCCAAACCTCCATTCATGCATCTACACTGATTACAATAATTAGAGCCCGTATCTTTCCCTATCCATCCATCATCAACTAATTCACCACCAGATAATTTACAGGATTTTAATTTTTGATCTTTCTGATTTTGGTCATCAGAAATTTCTGTATCTTCTTTAATTGTCTCAGAATCTAATTGTTGTTTTGGGGTTATTTCCTTTTGAGGTTCATCAAGTTGCTTTAGTTGTTGCCCAGATTCCTCAATATTTGCGTTGCTACTACATCCAAACACGAAAAAAATCAGTATAAATACATAAATTATTTTTTTCATAACATAAATTTTCTATCTCATTATTACATATCTGAATAACATAATTTTATTTCAACACCTTAATGTATAATTATCAAATGAATTTATTGAAAACATTGAAAAATAATGGGTACAGAATTACGGGATCACGAAAATTAATTTGCAATATATTAGAAAAAAACATTCACTTCCATTTTAATGCAAAACAATTAACTCATTTGGTTAATGAAAAATCTAAATTAAATATTGACCAAACTACTATATACAGAACCTTAGACGCGCTTGAGGAATTAGGATTACTTCAACATTCCCATATCCCGCACAAACCAGCAATATACTATTTAAATAATACTGATCAAAATGTACATTTGATTTGTGAGTCATGTGACAAAATTGTTGATATTTCTGAACAATCAGTTACATCTATAAATTCTATTTTAAAACAGAATTCGAATTTTAATAATATAAATAACAATTTTGTTTATATAGGTATTTGCAAAGAATGTTCCTAGTTATTGCAAATGACTTGCAATAACTATAAAATGAGTTGATATTCCTATATACACAATGGCAATATTATTAGATCTTATGCCAAATTATTTTTTCAATTTGGAATCTCTTCCGGATTCTAAATGGATTACTATGCTTTTACTCGGAATTGCGATGGGTTTTAGGCATGCAACTGATGCTGATCATGTAGTTGCCGTATCAACTATTGTTTCTGAATCCAAAAACATATGGAAAGGTTTTTGGATTGGAGCTTCTTGGGGTTTAGGGCACAGTATTCCTCTATTATTACTCGGTGTAATTATTCTTAATATAAGAGGCTTGATGGATAATTATGAAAATATTTCACATTATTTTGAGTTTATCGTTGCTTTAATGTTAATAATTCTAGGAATACAAGCTCTGGTAATATCTTTTAAAAACAAAGATTTAATAAGTCAATATTTCAATAAAATATATAAATTTTTAAAATTACCAAAATTCAAAATCCCGCATAATCATCATATGGATGATTATGAAAATAATAATAAACAAGAATCAAGATTTACATTCTCAAAACCTCAATTCAGGCTAAAATCATTTATAATAGGAATAATTCATAGTCTTGCTGGAAGTAGTGCAGTAATGCTAATACTACTACCTTCAATAAACAATTTTTTCAAAGGAATCCTTTATATTCTTATGTTTGGACTTGGAACTATTTTATCTATGTCAATAATGACACTTTTATTGTCATTTCCATTTACTATAGGCAGAAAAAATATTAATCTCACCAAAGTATTAAGCGGAGTTGCAGGTATATTAAGTATTACATTAGGACTGTTACTTGGTTCAGATATAATATTTGATACAAAATTTATCTGGTACTAATATTTATTTGCCTTGCTTTTTTAATTTCATCACAGACTGCTTTTATTTTCTTGTCAACATTTTCTTCTGAAATAAGATTTAAAATTGACATTAACTACACTCTTATTAAAATAATGTATGATTAACATTTACTAAATATATTCTAATAAATAAAATTCGTAATATGAATATAGATTATGATAATTCATCTATTCCCGAATTAATTAATTATTTCAAAGAAGAAGAAATATCTTTATCAAATGTTGTTAACAAAAACATAACAGATATAGAAAATTTAATTAACGAATGCACAAAAAGAATAATAAAACAAAATAATATTTTTCTTTTAGGCGCAGGAACTAGCGGAAGATTAGCCGTAATAGAAGCAGCTGAATTATTGCCAACTTATGGAGATTCTACATTTAAAGGAATAATTGCTGGTGGACTTAAGGCTATGGAAAATTCGGTTGAAAAATCAGAGGATTCTTTAACCGAATCAGTGAAAATATTAAATAAAAATAATATACATAATGATGATTTGGTAATTGGGATAAGTTCTAGTGGGACTACTCCTTATACAATATCAGCATTAGATTATTGTAAATCAAAAAAAATCCAAACTGGCCTTATATCAAACACAACTAAATCTAAATACGATATAAACATAAATTTAGGGGTTAAAACAGAAAAAATTTTAGACTCTACTAGAATGTTGTCTGGAACTCTTACAAAACAATTATTAAATCTAATTACAACAATTTCAATGATTAAATCGGGGAAAACTTATAAAAATTTTATGATTTCTGTTAAACCTTTAAATAATAAATTAATTAATAGATCTATAGAAATCATTGCTAAAATTACTAATTTAAATACAAAAAAATCAGAAGAATTATTTTATAAATCAGATAAAAATATAAAAGTTGCTATTGTTTCTTATTTAAAAAATATGTCATTTAGCGAAACTCGAAAAATCCTTGATGAAAATAAAGGATTTCTAAGTAGGATTATTTAAATCATGAAAAATATCAATGTAATAGGGTTAATGACAGGAACATCATGCGATGGCATGGATTTATCTTTAGTTAATTGCAAGAAAAATAATGAAAGTATAATTGGTAAAACAATAAAAAATCATTATATAAAATATCCGATTTCACTCACTAAAAAATTATTACAATTAAACACATCAAGTCCATCAACAATAGCGAGAATGCATATGGAACTTGGGCTGTTTTGGTCAGACAAAATATATAAATGGGTAAAAGAAAACAATTTTAAATATGATTTGATTGGTATACACGGGCAAACAGTTTTTCATGATGGAGGTCAATCTACATTACAAATAGGAGAGCCTCTTTATATATCAAAAAACATGAATGTTCCTGTAATTTATAATTTTCGGACAAAAGACATTATTAATAGAGGACAAGGGGCTCCTCTAATGCCAATAGTAGATGAATGGTTATTTAAAAATGAATCAAAAGATATTATCACTCTTAATATAGGGGGAATATCTAACATAACAATTATCAATAAAAATAAAAATATTCTTGGATTTGATACGGGCCCAGGGATGTCGTTGTTAGATATATATTGCCTGAAATACTTGAACTTACCTTATGATAATAACGGATTTCTTTCATTCAAAGGTAAAATTGATACAACTATCATTCAAGAATGGATTCAGGAACATAATTTTATATTATCTGTACCTCCTAAAAGTACAGGGAAAGAATTATACGGAGAACAATGGTTGAACAATCATTTTAATTCCCCTAAAAGCGAAGATCATAACAATAATCTTGCAAATTTATCTTACTTTACAGCAAAATCAATTGCTTTAAATATTCAAAAGTTTCATAAACAGAACAATGGAAATCAAACTCCGATTTATATTTCTGGCGGAGGTATTAAAAACAAATCTGTAACAACCAATTTAAATAACTTATTACATAATTATAATATGTTATCAGTTGCTGATATTGGCATTGATCCTTTATTTAAAGAATCGTTTGGTTTTGCCTTATTAGCAGCGTCTAATTTTTTCAATATTAAAATAAATACTAAAAATATCACAGGAGCATACAAACCGTATATTATTGGAGAAATTTCAGAATGGAGATAAATTGAGAATATCCAAATTTCTGGCATCAAAGAATATAGGTTCGAGAAAAGACATAGAAAAATTTATTATAGAAAAGCGAATATCATTAAATGGAGTTATTGTAACAACTCCAATAACATTTGTTGAAGAAACTGATCTAATATATTTGGATAAGAAATTAATAAATACAAAACCAAAACTAGAAATTTTAAAATACTATAAACCAATTGGATTTATTACTTCCCATAAAAAACAAGATAAAAGGCAAATAATATTTGAAAATTTACCAGTTAAATACAAAAATTATAAGACTGCAGGACGTTTAGATTACAATTCTGAAGGTTTATTAATCCTATCTTCGGATGGAGAAGTTACCAGGAAATTAGAATTACCAGAAAACAAATTCCAAAGAAAATATGAGGTGACAATCTCAGGAAATTTTAAAAGCAGAAATTTACAAATGATAAGTAGTGGAATAAAAATTAATAATATATTATACAAACCGTTTAAATATTCTATAAAATCAAATACAAAAAACTCAGTAATATTAGAACTAATACTTTTGGAAGGTAAAAACAGAGAAATAAGAAAGTTAATGGAATATATAAAATTAAAAGTGACAAAACTAAAAAGGATAGAATATGGCCCTTTTAAATTGAATGAATTAAAACCAGGAGAAATTCATTCTGCAACAAAACCTGAAATAAATACCTATTTAAATAATACAAGAATATAAATGATAAATTTATTTGACAAAAAAGAATTACATAAGGGCATAAATTTTCTTGCCTTAAAACATCCGATTATTATAAAGTTAAAAAACAAATATGGAGAACCGGATTTTAATAGAGGAACAACGGGAATTTTTCACTCTCTTATCAGATCTATTATTTCTCAACAAATAAGTACAAAAGCAGCTAGCAGCGTACATACAAAATTTAAAGCCATATTTCCCAAAAAAAAATTTATTCCCCAGGATATACTTCAAACAAAAGACTCCAAATTAAAACTTGTAGGATTATCTCATCAAAAAATAAAATATATAAAAGCAACTGCTGAATATTTTAAATATACAAACTTTTCAAATGAAGATTTTAAAAAAATGTCTAATCAACAAATACAAAAGGAACTTATAAAAATTAAAGGAATAGGTCCATGGACAATTGATATGATACTTATATTCACACTAGGCCGGCCTGATATATTTCCAATAGGAGATCTGGGTGTTAGAAACGGCTTTAAAATACTTTTTAAAACGAATACTACTGAACAACAAATGACAAGAAAATCTAATCAATGGAAACCATATCGAACTATCATGTCTTGGTATTTATGGAGAGTTGTTGATGGTTCATGGGAAACTATGGATTAATTTTTTTTATAGTTAAAAGTACATCACTGAAGAGCGGGGATTGACAATAGCTTTTAAATTATAGTATAATAGTCTATGTCAGCTTTAATTAGCTGGCTTTTTTTTTGGAATTTTTATTCCCTCATACTTTTCTTTAACACATTAGCATATTCCTGATTTGGGGAAGTTTTCCATTTATTCATAATTTCCCCGTCGTGATTTATCAAATATGTAGTAGGGATAGATGTATTTCTGAAAAATATTGAGAAATCTCGTCCAATCTTAGTTTCAGTACTTAAAGAATAAATTAATATTTTCTCTTCATTCAAATTAGCTTCTAACTTTCTCACGGAAGGTTTTGATTTTACACATTCAGCTCACCAATCTGCATATAAATATATCAGTGTATAGGGTGAATTTTGTATGATTTTTTCCCTGTCCATCAATCCGTATTTTTCTATTAAATTTAATTCAATTTCTAATACTCTTTTAGAAGCTTTATTTGAAGCTGATTGTAATATTGATTTTTTCTGACTTTCTGAATACTCAGATAAATTTATAAGATCATGCATCTGAGAATTTGGGTTTGGAAACTTATCTGAATTTTTATTAGCTATATTATCAACATCATTTTTTTCATTTAAAATTACATTATTGCAAGATACAAATAATAATCCCAATGAAAACATAATTATGTAAAAATAAATCTTCATTAACTAACCTTAAAATTTAAAAAAGTTAATATCCAATATTATTATAAACTTAAAGGCTGGCAGTTATAACTGCCAGCCTTAATCAAAGGAGGCTTTTATTGAAATATAAAAACATCTTGAAATTAACAAATAATTGTTGAGAAATTATCAAGAAGTATAGTCATTAAAATCGTTTCCCATTCTTTTATTCTGCAATGCTATATATTCACTGATAGAATAATTTGGTTTATAATTATTTATAACCTCATTAATTTGCATATCATCTGGCCAAAGTAAATCTATTATTGTTGTAGCCATAGCTTTAGCTGGGTTAATTACTGATTTTTCATAATCTTTTATAAAGTAATTATTTCCATGCCCGGTACCTTCTGCTCCTCCACTACGTGGATGAATAATTGGTAATATCTGACTCAAATCACCCATATCTGTAGAACCGCCTGATTGATCGTCGGGATGAAGAATTACATTGTTTTTCCCAACAATATTTTTTGCATTATTTAAATAAATATTATTCATATGTTTATTTTGCAACATTGGTAAATTCCCTGCTATAGATCTTATTCTTACTTTTGCTCCCATAGCCATAGCTCCAGCTTTTATAGATCTATCAATTTTAGTATTTATTTTATTCACAACATCAATTGTTCTTCCACGAATTCTCCACTCTAACTTAGCTATGGAAGGAATAGAATTTACTGAAGTTCCTCCTGCAGTTAAAATCCCATGAACACGAACCTTGTCTTTATCTTCAAAAGACTCGCGTTGTGAATCCATTGCCATCATAGCTATATTTGCTGCTTTTAAAGCATTAATTCCATCTTGTGGAGCTCCTGCAGCATGTGAAGCTAATCCGAAAAATTCAACATATTTAACCAAATGACCTAAAGAAGTGCCACCTACGGCCAAATCTCCATCTGATTGTTTACTAGTAGCATGGCTTAACATAGCTGCATCAATATCATCAAAAGAACCCAATCTTATAAGTTCTTGTTTACCAGAAATAAATCCTAATTTACCTTCATCAATTAAATTTATCCTAAATTCATTTTCAATTGTTTCTTCCGCAGGAACCGCAAACAAAACAACATTTCCATTTAAAAATTCATTAGCTTTGCTATTAATTAAGCCTAGTCCAACTCCAAACATAGATCCCAACTGACAATTATGTCCGCAAGCATGCACCGCATCAGTTTTTTTATCAGCTAAAGGATGATCTTTAACTATCAATCCATCAAGTTCGCCTATTACGGCAATAGTTGGTCCTGAAGATTTACCTACTATAGCAGCTGACTTTACACCTGTTATTGCATGACCATCAGTAAAATTTAAATTTAGATCTGAAAATATTTTTTTAACTTTTTCTGCAGTGTTAATCTCCCTATATCCAGTTTCCGCATTTTCGGCTATATCCTTAGCAAATCCAATTATTTTATCTTTAGATTTTTCGATTTCTTGAATAACTTTATTTTTCAAATCTGATTTACTAATAGTCATAATTTCTCCTGATATATGTATAATTATTTTATAAATTTACCAAATTAATATATAATTTCATAGATAATATAGAATAAATAGAAAATCGATATGCTGAAAAGTCTTTTTAATATTTTTAACACAGTTGTATTTATTAGAATTCCTAAATTTGATATCCAAAGTATTATCAAAGATATCTTAATCGGAACACCTGTAGTTATATTAGCTTTGATATATGCAATATCTATAGCGTCCTAAGATTCAAGTCTCCAAACTTTTTACTCTAAGAATAAATATTGATCCAATAATCAATAAAATAAATACTATAATTTTTATTATAATAAGATTACTTGGAATCCATAAAAATATAGACAACAAACCAAATATCCACATCATAGCAATAGAAAATATTTTCGCTTTTACAGGCATCCCTTTACCGGAATAATAATTTTTAAGGTATATGCCTAAAATTTTATTATTAAGAAGCCAATTATATAATTTGTCTGAACTTCTAATATAAAAATAAGAAGCAATAATTAAAAAAATAGTTGTTGGCCATCCAGGGACAAAAATTCCGATGACCGCCATACCAACAGAAATACTTCCAAGTAAGACCAATAATAATCTTATGGATTTATTTTTATTAATTTTGGACATTTAAAATACAATGATAAATAAATACAAAAAAACCCTATCTGAATTTCTAATCATTGTCAAAATATTTTTATAAAATTCAATTAAACTATAAATTAATTTCCAGATATCACATTCAATATTTTTTCTGCATGTCCATTGGGTTCTACAGGATTCCATATTTTTTTGATAATTCCAGATTCGTCTATTAAAAATGTTATACGGGCAATCCCTTTTACTGTATGGCCATGTACAATTTTATCTACTAAAACATCATAATCCGTACACATATTTTTATTAATATCTGCTAATAAAGGGAATGGTAAATTAAATTTATCTGTAAAACTTTTATGTGATTCAATATTATCTGCACTTACCCCTAAAACAACAATGTTTTTTTCTTTAAATATTGAATAATTATCTCTTATATCACAAGCTTCTATTGTACAACCTGGAGTATCGTCTTTAGGATAAAAATATATTACTATTTTCTTTCCTGACAATTCATTTAAAGTAACTATATTCCCTGCTGTATCTTGAAGATTAAAATCAGGGGCCTTATCTCCTTCATGCAATATCATATAAACTTCCTTTGAAATAATTAAGTATCTAATATTCTGACTATAAATTATTTAGATTTATATTTTATAAAAAATCATAATAATTATGGTACTTACAATAACAATTATAAAATAAATATTCAAATTAGTAATCTTGTTATTAGATTCAGGAATAATAGTCCCATTTTCAGATTCGATGATTTCAGTTGGTTTATGAAAATCTTGAACATCAAATTGTACCTGCAAAATTAATTAAATCTGTTATCTGAAAATCTTCAATTATTCCAGTAGCAAACCAAGTTTTTGTTTGGATATTTTGTGATGATTTAATTCTAACAAAATAATTTCCCTTTTCTTTTATAATATATTTCTTCTTTAAATAAATCCAAGAATAAGTATCTGTAAATGGTTCATGAAATTCACTAACTGTATTTTTCAAATCTAAATTAGATGAATATATTTCAGAAAATTTTTCTTCAGCAATTTGGTGATAAAGATATAATTCTGGAGAAGCATTCTTTAATGATGGTAATTTTGGAGCTCCTAAATCTAAAATAAGATTATGCCCTTTTTGAAGATTCATTTTAATCCAAAATTCTTTACTATCTTTATTTAAAATAAAATAAAAAATTTATAAATTATTCTTTATAAATTTTCTTATCTCTCAAAAATTTAATAGTTTTAAATCTGTGAGATGCTTTTTCAATTCCAAGTTTTGAAGATGGTTTTGAAGTTACCACAGGGGTAAGTTATGACTCCGGTAATTATATTGATGCGCTTAATATAGCTCTAAAGAAAATAGATTATGACAAATTTCGAAAGGACCAGGTTGTAGCACGAAAAAAGGGCAAGTATATCGGCCTGGGTGTATCTACATATGTTGAGATATGCAGTATGGCTCCTTCTGCAGTCGCTTATTCATTAGGTTGCAGGGCTGGAACTTGGGAAAGCTCTTTAGTTCGAGTACATCCAACAGGGAAAATCAGTGTTTTTACTGGAGCTGCATCTACTGGACAAGGTCATGAGACCACTTTTGCACAACTTGTATCAGCTGACTTGGGAGTTCCTATGGAAGACATTGAAGTAGTACATGGAGATACGGATCGAGTACAAATGGGTGCAGGCACATTTGGTTCACGTAGTGCTGTTGTAGGTGG